>Ga0080004_1178860_pt1 | contig 150255 bp, 159 predicted proteins | sample WasSprMetagenome_FD_69207 | JGI IMG/M metagenome (GOLD analysis project Ga0080004, IMG submission 69207) | Sulfidic aquatic microbial communities from Washburn Spring, Yellowstone National Park, USA - WS (SPADES assembly) (version 2) | ecosystem: Environmental > Aquatic > Thermal springs > Hot...
TTCATAGATGCGGATGCCTGTGAAGCCACGCCGGTGGGACCCATGGATTCTTAAGATTATTTATCGCAATGTCTATGTGTTTTTGACCTCCTCGAAGAACAAATAAGAAATGTCCAGGAAAAAGCTGCTCGACGCCCAGCCCCGCCAGCTTACCGATGTTCTTACGATACTCCGACAATTCACAACCATTCCAATTGCCGAGCCCGATAGTGCCGCCGTGAAAGAGAACATCGCTGGAGAAGAGAATCTTCTCATTTTTCACGAAGACGCAGACTATTCCCTGAGAATGCCCGGGAACCTGAATAAACTTGAAGACCTTATCTCCAACCCTTAGCTCCTCGCCATCATCCACGACCCTGTCAGGCTTGCAGTGCTTATACTTAAAGTCAGATGGATAGATCGACCCACGCGCCATGTCTAGGCCAAGCTCAACGTCCGAGCCGCTGCTCAGTAGCTCAGCCTCCCTAGTGGGGGCAACCACCTCGACCTGAAACTTCTCCTGGAAAAACTTCGCCCCACAGGCGTGGTCAGAGTGTGAGTGAGTCACAAAGAGATACTTCAACTTCTCGAGCGGTATGCCGTCCTCTCTCAAATTACTCACCAAGAGGTCATCACCCAAGCCGACACCGCTATCAATCATGACAAAGGAGCCACCACAATCAACAACATAGACGCAGCAGTCAAGATCATGAGAAAGCCCACGGCCACCATCACCAACCAAATACACATTCTTACTAATCTTCATAATGCTTCAATCATAATCAAAGACGGGAGTAGAAAAACCTTATCCATCAATCCAGCTTTTCAACCATTATAATTGAGTAGCCAATGCGTAGTTTGCAGTACTTCAACACATGCCTACTGAATAATACTTTGATCTTTAAATTCTGTCTTGTTTTTATTTATTTGGCTTGGTTTTTAGGTGGATTGAGGGGGCGCCTTGCCTGATCTTAGAGGAGGGAGATAGGAGGTATTTGGTTCTTTCTGATCTTCATATTGGTATTGAGGGCGAGGCTGCGGGTAGGGGTATACATCTTCCATCGATGTTGCATGTCTTGCTTGAAAGAGTCAGAGAATTAATAACCAGTCAGAGCGCTGATGTCTTGTTGCTTCTTGGCGACGTGAAGCACAGGATTGCTGGCGTGAGTTGGCGTGAGGCCAGACAGCTAAGAGAGTTCGTAGTTGAGGTTAGCAAGCTGGTCGATGAAGTCGTCATTGTTCCTGGAAACCACGACGTGGGTGTTTATTCCCTTACTGAGGGCTCTGCGAGGATTGCTCCGAGCAGGGGACTTGGCATCGGGGATGCCTGGCTACTTCATGGACATACTTGGCCGCATCCAGAAGCGCTTAAGAGGGATTTGATAATTATTGGTCATACTCATCCGGTTCTTAGGCTATTTGAGGACGACGTGGCTGTAAGGCAGCGCATCTACCTGCTAGCGAGGACGCGGAGAGCCCGTCTATACGAGGCGCTATTGACTAGGCCCGGGTACGGCGAGCTAGTTAAGAGCTATAGCAGGAGAGGAGTGATGAGGCTTTTGGTCATGCCTCACTTCAACCCAGCTGCAGGGGGCGTAGAGGTGGAACAACTAGTGAGTAGTAAGATGGGAAGCCCGCTATTAAGGTCCGGCGTATTTAAGATTGGTGACGCACTCGTTGTCACGCTGGGCGGCGTTATTCTTAACAGCGTGCGTAAGGTTATTTCGGCGAGTGGTGGCGCGTCTTGAAGATTCGTGAGTCTCGGAACGTTGAGGATATCGTTAAGATGAGGCATGTCAAGAAGTATGTGTTTAGGCCGAGCGGCAGGGTTAGATGGATCGTCGTTGGTAGGCATAGAGACTACATCGTCTTCACGAGTGTTCCCTACTGCGGTTGTGATGATTTTTTCTTCAGAGTTATTCATGGGTCGAAGCCTAATTGCTATCATATAGAGGCCGTCAAATTAGCGATACAGACTGGAAGCTACGAGACGATCGAGGAGGGCGACGAGTGGTACGATAAACTTATGGCAGAATGGACGGACTTCACCAAGCAGTAGCATAGCTTCTCCCACCTAATCAGTGGTTCAGCACTGAGACGCGACTTTAAGGCTTTATACAGGTCAATTGATAAGAAACATTGTAAAATGATTGATCGGGGAGAGATAATTCGCGTGCTGGATGGTTATTCGCTGGATAATCTCTCTGTCTGTGTCCTTGGAAGTCACTCTGCATTGGAGATTTGTAGGGGCGCGAGGGATGAGGGGCTCAAGACAATTGTTGTTTGTCAGAGGGGTAGAGAGAAGACATACGCTAAGTACTACGCCTCTAGGGTTAGGATGGGGAGGAGTGTCGGCTGCATCGACGAAGTAGTCGTCCTAGAAAAGTTCAGAGACATGGTTCGAGCAGACGTTCAGGAGAGGCTCAGGGTAGAGAGCGCCATACTTATTCCCCACAGGTCTCTATGCGTCTATCTCGGGTATGAGTTGCTGGAGAACGAGCTTAGAGTCCCGCTATTCGGGAATAGGTACCTCCTAAAGGTTGAGGAGAGAGACGTCGAGAGGAACCAGTACTACCTGCTAGAGAAGGCGGGAATCCCGCATCCAAGAATCGTTAAGGACCCGTCGGAGATTGACGGCTTAGTGATGGTCAAGGCACCCGAGGCTGCGAGGGGATTCGAGAGAGCCTTCTTCATAGCGTCTTCTGAGAAGGAGTATTACCGCAAGGCAGACGAGATGGTTAGGAAGGGGTTGATCAGCAGGGAGAGCCTTGAGAGGAGCGTTATCGAGGAATTCATCGTGGGCACACCCTTCAACTTCAACTTCTTCTACTCTCCTCTAGACGGTGAGTTAGAGCTGCTGGGAGTGGATACGAGGAGGCAGACCAATCTAGAAGGTCTGCTGAGAATTCCTGCGACGGCCCAGTCAGAGGTGCTCAGACACGTCGAGCTTAGAAACATCGAGGTGGGGCATATTGCATGTACTGTCAGGGAGTCGCTGCTCGAGAGGGCGTTCGAGCTCGCTGAGAGGTTTAAAAAAGTCTGTGAGGGGGAGTATCCCCCCGGAATAATCGGCCCGTTTGCTCTACAATCAATGATAGTTCCTGGACCGCCACACGAGGACATAGTGGTGTACGACGTGAGCGTGAGGGTTCCAGGATCGCCTGGAACTAGGTTTACTCCCTACACGGAATATCTATGGGGCGAGTCCATGAGTGTTGGTAGGAGGATAGCCGTCGAGATACGTGCAGCGTTGAAGGAAGGCAGAATAAGTGAGCTCCTGACGTAGTTGTTTTAATATTTAAATTCCGATTAGATAGTAATTTTTGGACAAGAGTATGGTGGATGAGAGTAGTCCTGAGGAGATTGATTTGATAGTTGTCGGATTTGATGAGAAGAATAGAGTAGTAGCTTCTCCCACCTCTTCGCTCGGCTCGCTTCAACTATCTAGCATTAAGGGCCTTGAGGCGAGGTACGAGGACTATAACGGAACCATCTGGATTGGCAGCGTTACTGAAGTAGTTGGCGATGCAGCCATAATTGAGTTTGAAAAGATGAAGATGGGTGAGTGGCCTACTGGGCTCGGGCTGGGAAGCCTGATCAGAGTAAGTAAGCCCTGAGGACTATTAATCTAACCTTGCAGTTCTTATTTGTTGAGTTCTGATGAGCGAGAAGTTTAGAGTTGAGAGGGACGCGCTCGGAGAAGTCTTAGTTCCAAGAGATGCCTACTATGGGGCAGAGACGGTCAGAGCGTTGGAGAACTTCAGGATATCTGGGCTTCGCTTCCCTCGCTCATTCATAAGAGCGCTGGGACTGATCAAGGCATGCGCCTCGCTCGCTAACATGGAATTTGGGCTTCTCGACCGGGGGATCGGGAGGGCGATCCAACGGGCGGCGATGGAGGTTGCTGAGGGGAGATTAGATGAGCATTTCCCGGTAGACGTCATACAGACTGGCTCAGGAACATCGATAAACATGAACATGAATGAAGTCATTGCGAACAGGGCCGCCGAGATACTTGGCGGCGAGAGAGGCGACAAGTCACTCGTACATCCAAACGACCACGTAAACATGGGTCAGTCCTCCAACGACGTTGTCCCATCAGCAATTAGAGTCGCGGCTGCTGAAGAGATTAACAAGAGGCTAATCCCATCAATCGAGAAATTGATAAGAATCTTGGACGCCAAGGCTGAGGAGTTCAGAGACGTGGTTAAGAGCGGTAGGACCCATCTCCGCGACGCCGTACCAGTGACGCTGGGCCAAGAGTTTAGCGGATACGCGGAGATGATGAGGAAGTGTCTGTCAAGCATCATGAAGGCCTCCGAGGAGCTCCTAGAGCTCCCGATAGGCGGCACCGCCACCGGGACCGGGCTAAACACGCATCCAGAGTTCGGCAAAAAAGTAGTTGAATACCTGTCTGAGCTGGTTGGGCTTCGGTTTAGAGTTGCCCGCAATAGATTTGAGGCGATGGGGAGTCAGACCGTCATTCTGGGAGCCAGCGCATCGCTAAGAACACTCGCGCTCAGCTTGCTCAAGATCTGTAACGATATTAGACTCATCTCTTCTGGCCCGAATACGGGGCTCAACGAGGTTGAGCTGCCTGCTGTTCAACCTGGCTCTTCTATAATGCCAGGAAAAGTAAATCCTGTCATAGTCGAAGCAGCCATGCTTGCTTCCTGCCTAGTGATTGGGAATGATGCCGCGATAGTTGAGGCCTCGAGGGTCGGTGAGCTGGAGCTTAATCTCGGATACCCGCTGATTGGATATTTAGTCCTTCAGTCGATCGAGGTCATGTCGAACACGTTAGAGGCTTTGTCGGAGAAGGCTCTGAAAGGAATTAAGGCCAACGTCAATAAGTGTAGACTTTATGCTGAGTCGAGCACTGCTCTCGTCACGGTGGCCGCACCCTTGATAGGATATGACAGAGCCGCAGAATTATTGGCGAGGACCGAGAGGGAGGGACGCTCGATCAGGGAGCTACTGGTGGAGATGGGCTATCTCGATGCTGAGACTGCAGATAAGGTTTTTGACGTCTACAAAATGGCGAAGGGCGGATTTATTATCAAAGAGAACCTCAAGAAATAAGGATAGGCATCGGGTCAAACTCTTTCATGCTTTTTATTTTTTCGAGATACTCCAATACTCGACTCCTTATCTCCCTTGGGCTGGGAATATCTACCACTAGTTCTCCCTGCCTTATGATCTGGTGAATGAGTGGCTTGACGGGCTCCCCACACCTTGGGCATCTCTCGAGCACTTTAGTCCTCGGCGTGATCGCGTCGTGCAGGTTTGGGCATCTATAGACTTGTTTTGATCCTGGAAATTTGCCCCTCTTCGATATTGGCTTATCGTTGACCTCCACGATGTCTAGTGCTAGGTCTATTGACTTTGGGAATGCTATCGATGTACCTACGCCGAAGCCGTCAGCGACTTCGTGCAGCTCCACGACGTCGTCTTCATCGATCCCGCCGCTTATCAGTATCTTGACGTGCCTATGACCCCTCAAGTTTAGAGCCCATCTCACCTCCTGAGCGATCTGCCTCATGTTTCCCCTCCTCGAGCCAGGCGTATCCAGCCTGACTCCATAAAGACGTTCACCAAGCGTCTCAGCCGCCAACAATGATTCCTCCCTTTCATCTAGAAACGTGTCGCAGAGAGCAATTCGGGGAACATCGCTCGGCATCGTCTCGTCGAAGGCCTTCCAGGCGAGCCTCTGATTGCCCGCAACTAGGATCAAGGCGTGCGGCATAGTGCCTGTGGGCTTTTCGCCTATCATGGATGCGCCGAGGACTCCTGAGACTCCGTCGCATCCACCGATGAACGCTGCCCTATCAATGAATGGGGTAATCGCGGGGTGGACGCATCTTATTCCGAAGAAGATTACTGACTTATCTAGGGCGTGTAGCTTAATTCTCGCCGCCTTCGTCGCGACGCTCGTTCCATGCCTCAGAATTCCGAGGATTGCTGACTCGTAAACTCCAAAGTCTATGTATGGTCCTCTTATCTCCATCACTGGTTCATACTTCCTGAAGAGTTCGCCCTCATTCATCGAGTACACGTCTACCTTCCTCCCCTCTAGGAGCTTGACAACTTCCTCCACGCCGGCCAGTACCGCCCATCCATATCCCTCTGGAAAGCCATACGAGTGGACATCCGCAGTCACTAACTTGTCTGACGCGCCTATCCTGCTAAGCACCTCTCTGGCCCTCAGAAAATAAACATCAGTCACGTCTCCCCTTAGGATTGATTCTTCACTCGCGAGATAAAACTTCGGAGACTTCTTGGCGCTCATTTGATTCTAAAACAATTCTGCCGATAAAAAAGCTTATTCCCGATCAGTGGAGCCTTAGATATACTCAGAGTCTTTACGAGCTTCAAGATATATATCTGAGACTCGATGATTTAGGACTTGATGAGGTTTAGGGAGACGCCGATACCACCACATTTTGACGATGAGAAAGTGGGCACGGTGTGGAGGGTGCCCTACAGCGAGGTGGCCGTAGCGGCTGAGGAGTGGGCTAGAAGTCATGGAATAACTCCGTCGTCAAGCGACGAGTTTAGGACTTGTCTTGTGCTCATAGACGTGCAGAACTCGTTCTGCATTCCTGAGTTTGAGCTCTTCGTGGCTGGCAGGAGCGGTAGAGGAGCAGTCGAAGACAACAAGAGGCTATGCAGGTTCATCTATAGGAATCTTTCAAACATTTCTCAGATAGTCGCAACGCTTGATACTCATCAGGTCTTTCAGATATTTCACTCAGTATTCCTCGTAGACGAGGCGGGGCGTCACCCGAAGCCCTACTCACTGATCACGGCCGATGAGGTGAGGGCTGGTAAGTGGAGGATAAGCCCCGAGGCCTGCAGAGTGCTTAGGATTTCTCCGGAGTATGCTGAGAGATATCTACTCCACTACGTCGAGACGCTCGAAAGGGGTGGAAAGTACAGGCTGACCGTCTGGCCCTACCACTCGTTGCTCGGAAGCATTGGCCACGCCCTCGTTCCATCGGTAGAGGAGGCAGTCTTCTTCCACAGCATCGCTAGGTCAAGCCAGCCCCTCTTCAGGATCAAGGGCAACAATCCACTGACCGAGCACTACTCAGCACTCAGCCCAGAAGTTAGACGCGGGCCAGACGGCGAGGAATTAGGATCGCTCGACGTAGAGTTGATAAACTATCTGGCCGGCTTCGACGCAGTAATCATCGCGGGCCAAGCTAAGAGCCACTGCGTGGCCTGGACAGTCGAGGACCTCCAGAAACACTTCAGCGACATTGACCCATCACTGCTCGAAAAGGTCTACCTACTGGAGGACTGCACCTCGCCAGTAGTTGTGAAGGACGTGGTCGATTACACTGAACTGGCAGACGAGGCGTTCAGGAGATTTGAGAAGAGCGGCATGCACGTTGTTAGGTCGACGCAGAGAATGAATGATTGGCCTGGCCTGATGGATAGAGCTGGATAGCTTAAGGGTTGTAGTTTTCCAGCCTGTCTGGATAACTCCAAAAGCCTTAAAAGATCTTTACAACACATTATAGATTGAATGGGAACTATTGGCAGGGAGGCTGTTCTCTGGACTCGTGTTGATGACCGTATAAAGTGTACTGCGTGTGCTAGGTATTGTCAGCTTAAGGATGGGCAGACTGGACTTTGCGGAGTCAGAGGCGTCAGCGGCGGAAGGCTCTACTTATACGTCTACGGCAGAGTGATTGCGAGCCACGTAGACCCAATCGAGAAGAAACCAGTCGTCCACTACATGCCGGGCACCAGGGTTTTTAGCATCGCTACGAATGGCTGTAACTGGCTCTGCCAGTACTGCCAAAACTTCGACATAAGCCAGAGGAGGAGGATAGAGGGCGTCGAGGTATCGCCTGAGGACGTCGTGAAGAAGGCTATTCAGTACGGCTCGGAGGGCATCGCCTACACCTACAACGAGCCCTCAATATTCATGGAGTTCGCCCACGACGTCGGAGTGCTGGCGCGTCAACAAGGCCTCTTCAACATATTCGTCACTAACGGCTATTGGACGCCAGATTCGGTTAAGTATGCTTCAGAGTTCCTAGACGCCGCCACTGTCGACTTCAAGGGCAACGGCGAGGTGAACTTTGTCAGGAAATACATCGGCATTCCAAACGTGGAGCCGGTCTTTCAAACACTCCTAGAGATTCGCGACAAGACTAGAATACACATCGAGATCACTGACTTGGTGGTTCCAGAGATTGGCGACGACTTAAATGCCGCGAGGAGACTCGTGAGGTGGATTCACGACAACCTCGGCCCAGATGTCCCCATTCATTTCCTCAGGTTTCATCCAGACTACAAGCTGATGCATCTATCGTGGACGCCGGTTGAGACGCTTGAGGCTCACTGGAAGGTCGCTAGAGAAGAGGGGATGAACTATGTCTATCTCGGAAATGTTCCCGGTCATCCCTATGAGAGCACTTATTGTCCAGGATGTGGCCAGTTAGTCGTCAAGAGGTATGGGTTCGACATACTTGGGTGGAAGCTAACTAAGGATAACAGATGCCCAAGCTGTGGATATAAGATGGCGATAATAGGCGCGCCTCCAAGATCGATAGGCAGAGAAAGGTTCATCCCGGTGGGGTGGGACGTATAGGACCAATGATTCATAATAAGTAGTGTATCTTGATGTGCTCCCTTAGGAGCTCTGGATATGGGGTTACGTAGCCGCAGTGGGGGCACATGTATAGCTGTCCCTGCATGCTGCTGTATTTTCGCGAAAGATCCTCGACGAGGGCTGGGTTAGTGATTTTAATAACGAGCTTATCATCCTCGATTGATAATGTGTAGTTGTCTTTGAGGTCTAGGCTATTCATGCAGTGATGAATAATGTCTATCATTTTGTTGAGCGTCAGTGTTTTAGGGGCGTGTGATAGGTCAACAGCAACCATATCCTTCTTGACGAAGGCGAATGCGTTATATTCAGCCAGCTTATCGGAGAGGAGGTAAGCGAATACGATTATTAATTGATTCATTCCCTCCAGCTTGATTTCGAGCACATCCCTCAATAGTTTCGCCTCTCGGACTACAGAGCTGCGAACCTCGCCTGCTGCTTCTGATCGCTAGAGGCGATCCTACGAATCCTTTCGTCTCCCCTTATATTCTCGATGTATCTCGCCACCTCGGGCTGGAGCAGACTTTGCCAATTACCGTTACTGATCATTAGGTTCCTGATATTTGTCGCGTTTAATTCTTCCCTGTTAAGTAGTCTCGGCTCTATCACTGTTATGTTTTGCTCCTCCAGTAGGAGTCTTACGAACTGGTTATTCGTATATGCGACGTCGAATTGCGGTAGCATGGACTTGAGCCTCGCCACCCAGATTGAGTGCTCACCAATGTCGGGTATTGGGATTATCATTATTCTTCTCAGGTCTATTCCAGCCGCCTCAAGACCAATCTTGATCATCTCTATTCTCTCACCCGCCGTGAATGGGTTGTCAAGAGTGTAGCTGTACTGTGCGCTACCCACTACAATGATAAGCTCGCTGTTTTCCTGAAGAATCTGCTTTACCGCGTCTAGGTGTCCTAGATGGAATGGCTGGAATCTCCCGATAAATACGGCTCTACGACCCTTACGCAGCAACGATACTCACCATGATTCATGGTATATTAAGATATCCATAAACCCTATCTTCAGAGGCGTTAAGCTGCAATGCCGTCCATAGTCATCTACTCTGAAGAGCTGTAAATAATATGTAGAAATTGTCGTTTCATGTGGAGGCTTGTTCATTATAAATGGTGAATAACTTATGCGGTTCACCATGAGCCTGAATAGACAGCAGTATAACACTCATATAGAGAGGGAGATGGCTAGTATATTGATGGACCTAAAGCGTCTGAAGCCACCAGTAGCGTTGGAGGTGTCGGACCTAACTAACCTAGCCCGCCTTACGCTAAACAGGCCCGATACTCAGACCCTATTCTGGATGTTCAGATACAGAGACGCAAGAATCCTAGGCAGCCTCTTCTCGATACCCTACTGGAAGGGTAACCTCCCAATATTCTCCTATATACGCCTACCCATAAGCGATGAGTCAGCCGCATACATCGCCTACCTAAACATCGGGACTGAGGAAGCATTCCTAACCAATTCCAACGACGACCCAAAGTACATCTACGGAGCAATCGTGGAGGCAGCCACGCCTCCCAGATTCCTCGAAGAAGCACTCAAGAGAAAGAGAGGCGGAAGAATAGTCAGGCCGATACTGACAAGGGCCAAAGACATAAACGCGCTTGTCAGGCTCCTCTTAATTATGACAGACGGGGCCGGAGCACCACCGATATGGAAGTTCAGGCTCGGCGAGACCTACATCCTCGGAGTCCTCGCACCCTTCTATGATTACTACGAGGCAAATGCTCTCCCCGTATTTGTCTATGTAGAAGAAGCAGAAGAACCACGCGGCGGCTTTCTGAGATACATAACCTCAAGCGGTAGAGAAGATGTCAGCTTCACCAACTACGTCACTGACATGAAGTATTTCTACGCAAGGATAATAAACTTGGTAGACGTGCCTCCGTGGCTCATGCCGTCCAGAGGGTCCTCATCGCCTCACTGATTCCATAGCTCACGTTTCAATAGGTCTCTCACCGCTGTTCTCAGTATTGCCGACCTGCTTGGATACACTCCCCTTCTGACCAGCTCGTCCATACCCTCGATGAGAGCCTCAGGAAGTTTCACACTAATCAGCTTCATGGATGAGTCGACTAATTACTTAACTCCCCTCACATATAAACACTAGCTAAGTATCTCGTCGAAAAATTAGGATAAAAAAGATTAGCCAACCATCTAATCGCAAAAATTCTCCGTTCAAAACAACGAGTAATTAGTTGGCTATGAAGAGTTTATAAAAAGGGTCATATATATCAACTACCGGTGAATCTGGAATGGCTGCAGCACCAGGTAGTCAGGGAACTCCAGTTATAATTCTGAAGGAGGGAACACAGCGGACCAGGGGCCGAGAGGCACAGTCCGCTAACATCATGGTGGCCAAAGTGATAGCCGAGACCATGAAGTCTTCACTTGGGCCGAGGGGGATGGACAAAATGCTCGTCGACAGCTTCGGAGACATAGTGATAACGAATGACGGCGCGACGATACTTAAAGAAATGGACGTCGAGCACCCCGTGGCCAAGATGCTAGTAGAGGTCGCCAAGGCACAGGATGAAGAGGTAGGAGACGGAACAACCACTAGCGTCGTGGTCGCAGGCGAGCTGTTGGCAAAGGCTGAGGAGCTCATTGAGAAGGAGGTCCACCCATCACTCATAATCGAGGGATACAAGAAGGCTGCTGCAGAGGCAATCGCATACCTAGATAAGTTGGGAGAGGAGGTCAAAGTAAACGACAAGGCCTCGCTCGTCAGGATAGCGAAGACAGCGCTGATCAGTAAGCTCGTCTCTGAGTATGCCGACTTCTTGGCCGAGCTCGCGGTCAATGCGGTGTTAAAGGTCGCGGAGAAGGCGGATGGTAAGCTCAAGGTAGATCTAGACGACATCAAGCTGGAGAAGAAGGAAGGCGGCTCAATCATGGACACTAAACTCATAGACGGAATAGTGCTGGATAAGGAGGTCGTACATCCAGACATGCCAAAGCTTGTGAGGAATGCTAAGATAGCTCTTTTGGACGCTTCGCTCGAGATCGAGAAGACGGAGTTTGACGCGAAGCTAAACATCGAGTCTCCAGAGCAGATGAGGGCGTTTATGCAGCAGGAGGAAGAGATGCTGAAGCAGATGGTCGAGAAGATAGCCTCTGTGGGCGCCAACGTAGTTCTCTGCCAGAAGGGCATCGACGACCTGGCACAACACTTCTTAGCGAGGAAGGGAATAATGGCAGTCAGGCGGATCAAAAAGAGCGATATGGACAAGCTCGCGAAGGCTACTGGCGGCCGCGTCGTCAGCAGGATCGACGACATTACATCTGAGGACTTAGGCAAGGCGGCGCTCGTCGAGGAGAGGAGGGTCGGCGAGGACAAGATGGTCTTCGTCGAGGGATGCGATAATCCGAGGTCTGTGACGATTCTTATACGTGGTGGCACCCAGAGAATAGTCGACGAGGCTGAGAGGTCAATTAAGGACGCGATAAACGTGGTTAAGGACGTCCTGCAGGAACCAAAGATAGTGGCTGGAGGCGGCGCCCCGGAGGTGGAGGTAGCCCTTCACCTGAGGGACTACGCGAAGAGCCTACCTGGAAAGGAGCAACTCGCTGTCGAGAAGTTCGCCGAGGCAATCGAGGTTGTGCCAATTCAGCTGGCTGAGAATGCTGGACTCGACCCGATCGAGAGCATCGTCAGCCTCAGGTCAAAGCACAAGGAGGGACACAAGTGGTATGGTGTTGACGTCCTGAACAACAGGCTCTACGACATGATGCAGGTGAACGTCATCGATCCAGTACTCGTGAAGAAGCAAGTGATAAAGTCAGCGATCGAGGCCGCTTCGATGATACTCAAGATCGACGACATAATCGCTGCTTCAAAGCTCTCTGAGAAAGAGGGCAAGAAGAAAGAAAAAGAAGAAGAGACAGGAGAAGAGAGCAGCAGTAGTTTCGACTAAGTGGCCGACTACCTTGCATAGAGGATTAACAAAGTACGAGATTACGAGGATAATCGGCAGCAGGGCATTACAGTTATCTCTAGGTGCTTTTCCACTCGTGGAGCCGCGTCCAGACGATACGCCATTCACGATCGCGAAGCGAGAGTTGGAGACCGGCGTCTTACCGATAATAATCAGGAGAAAGTATCCAGACGGTACCTACGAGGACATTCCGCTGAAGAAACTATTGATGGAGAGCGAGATCCGGATTTAGGGTATTATTCTCGTAGTGTTACGTTATTTTTGTTAAATTTCTACAAAATTTTTTAGCCAACAAGATAAATATTGGTGGAACAATCGTCTCAAAAGCTTGTATAGGGCCGGAGTAAGAGAGCTCGAGGGATCGACCTACAGACTTAACAGACAACAGTATAATAGAGTACTCCTAAACATGAGGATTATCGCTGACTCCTTTGTGGGATATTTTGGCGAGGACGAGTTTGTAGAACTAGTCGGTAATCCCGCAGGGTTCTCGGCCCTATGCATATCGTCTGGACTGGAGGACTACAGTGCTAACTCCGTGCTATATGTCCTGACTGCGTTGAAGGATTCATTTACGCCTGACATGGGTGTAGGCATTGCTGGAGGTGCCTTTACGGAGAGGTTTGTCGTTCCAAAGGAGATAGAGCGTCTGGGCGACCAGATGGGCCTCGCGCCTTTAGCTATTGAGAAGCTGATTTATTGCAGCCGAATAGTGGCTAAGGTCGACGACGCGGCAGTCCAAGACGGCTACAGACTCTGGCTCCACGTATTCATATTTTCACGTAACGCTACGTGGGCAGTTGTCCAGATGGGGAGCAAGTCGACGCTTAATCGAATCTATCACTGGTTCTCCGGCAGGGTAGAGCGGAGAAGCTTCGTAGACGAGCCACATACAGGGCTACTATCAGAGGTGATAAACAAGTACTCGCTAGACTTCACGCTTCACGAGAACTCCACCCTACGCGACGCTACCATAGAGACGCTGACGCTCCCAATAAACAGGTTGAGGAATGTCTTCAACGCTGTTGTCCCTCCCTCACAAGCAACGCTGAACTCGCTGATCGATGGCGGTCAAGTCGGCGAGGAGAATCCGCTCAAGATACCGCTCAGGATAAGCTGGAAAACAATAAGCTCAATTCACAGCCTATCATTCAGAAACTTCGAGGAGCTATTATCGGTTAAGGGAATAGGCGCTGAGACGCTGAGGTTTCTCGCTATCTGTGCAAACAGGCTGTTCGGAATCAATCCGTCACTCATTGACAGGGCAGACCTATTCAGTAGTTTTAAGCCGAGACAAAACGATGAGAGAACAGAGGAGCTCTTCTACGAGCTGCTAGAAGTCGTCAAGTACAGTAGGCTAAATCCAGACTACGCGAAGATGATTGTTTCTAGGCTCTCGAACTGGTGGAGTACTCAGCGGCAAAACTAGGCTATCTCTCCCTCTTTCCCTCTATGAATTCCTCTACCATTCTCCTAGCAATGTCGTCTGGGTACTGCTCAGGCGGAGACTTCATGAAGTATGCCGATGGTGAGATTAGGGCGCCTGATATTCCCCTGTCAAGCGCTATCTTTACGCACCTGATTGCGTCTATCGCCACGCCTGCTGAGTTGGGAGAGTCCCAGACCTCGAGCTTCACCTCTACCGAGAGTGGTGCTCCCCCGAAGTTTCTGCCCTCAATTCTTATGTACGCCCACTTTCTGTCCTCGAGCCAGGGCACGTAGTCGCTTGGACCGATGTGAATATCGTTTTCACTAATCTTGTAGGGGATTATCGAGGTGACAGCAGTGGTCTTGGACTCTTTTTTCGAGGCCAGTCTTTCCCTCTCAAGCATGTTTAGGAAGTCTGTGTTTCCTCCGAAGTTTAGCTGGTACGTCCTGTCAATCCTGACGCCTCTCTCGACGAAGAGTCTTGCCAGCACCCTGTGAAGTATGGTGGCTCCTAGCTGACTCTTTATGTCGTCGCCCACTACGGGTACTCCGCGTTTCTCGAATATAGTCCTCCATCTCTGCTCCCTAGCGATGAATACTGGGATGGCGTTTACCACTCCGACCCTTGCCTCGAGCGCCTGCTCGATGTACCACTTAGTGGCAGACTCGCTGCCTACTGGGAGGAAGTTAATCATTACGTCGGTGCCATTTGACTTTAATACGTCAGCCACATCGACGGTAGGTGACTCGTCCTTGATGATCGCCTCCTTCAGATATTTTCCGAGGCTGTCATGAGTCATGCCCCTCATAACTTCGACTCCGAGCCTAGGCACGTTTGCGAACTTGTATGTACAGTTAGGAGGTGCGAATATTGCCTCTGAGAGATCCTTCCCCACCTTTCTCTTATCGATGTCGAAGGCCGCGACAAACTCTATGTCTCCTACGTGATAGTCTCCGAGCCTGACATGCATTAGTCCTGGGATGAACTCGTCGTCAGGAGCATCTTTATAGTATTCAACTCCTTGAACAAGGGCTGAGGCGCAATTGCCCACCCCCACTATCGCGACCTTGACCTTGGGCATAGTATTTTATATTCATAGACTACTAAATAACCATTAACTTGGCTTAATGATCTCTGAGACTCCTCTTAAAAAGGCGACCGCGTTTTGAAGCTCCCTCAGTCCCTTCTCAGTGATCTGATAGTACTTCCGCATCGGGCCCTCGCTGCTATGCATAGTCTTCTCCTCCTTTATCAGCCCCTCTTGGTTCAATCTGTAAAGAACCACATAACAGGTTATCTTATTAGGCCGAAAGCCAAACTTCTCCTCAATCCTACTCGGAAACTCGTAACCATACAAAGGCCCCTCTGAGAGCAGGGAGAGCACGTATATCCAGAGTGTCTCGACCGTGAGTTTCTTGGCAAGATGCCTATAGGCCACGCTGCTAGTCTTTGAAAGATAGGGCGCCAGTTTCCGGTCGTCTCGAGCCAATCTAAGAGCCCAAATACTAACGAGGCATATTGCGGTATTTCTATTTTGTCTTAAATGAAACCAAGCAGCTCCTTCGCTTCATCAGACATTCGATCAGGAGTCCAAGGTGGGTCAAAAACTAAATCAACCTCGACGTCAGAGACTGATGGAAAGGCCGATTTTATCGTTTCCTTAACTCGCTCGACTAGGAAGAAGCCGATTGGACATCCAGGTGCGGTTAGCGTCATCTTGACGTAGACTGAGTTATCATCCCTAATCTGCACGTCATATATCAGCCCGAGGTCGACAATGTTGACTGGGATCTCTGGATCATAGCAGGTCTTCAACGCCTCCATAACCTTCTCCAGTGTGGGTCTCTCACCCTTATCAGTACTCATGCGTATTATTCAATCAATAGAGCCATTATTTAAGATGTACCTAATTAATCAGCCAATCTATATTTACCGGAGAGAATTCATCTCGAAAAGAATGATAGAGTATGTGGCCGCGGCGGCGTCGCTCTTCTTAACAACCGTCTTCATCATATTTATACGAAGAAGAGTCAAGGAAGAGAGATACCTCATAAGGCTCGAGAGAGTTGAAGGTGCCAATGAGGACGCACTAGTCTCGGTAATTATTCCTGCAAGAAACGAGGCAGCGACGATCTCGAAGTGCGTTGAAGGAGTTCTAAGCCAAGTGGGCGTGAAGAAGGAGGTCATCGTGGTAGATGATGCTTCAGAGGACAATACGTCCTTGATCCTAGTGGAGAAATATCTGGGCCGCGGGTTGAGGCTCGTCAGGCTTGGAAGTCCCGGAGATGGCTGGGTAGGCAAGAGCTGGGCGTGCCATCATGGATACCTAGAGTCCAGCGGCGACTGGCTATTGTTCATCGATGCAGACACTTCCTTCGTGGATAGATACGTCGTCGGGGACACGATTGGATATGCCATCCGGAACCGGGTGGACGCTCTCTCCTTGATTCCAACGCTTGACTCAAGTTCTTTTGCCTCAAGGACCATACTGCCCACCCTCGTCGCTTTAAAGTACGTGCTTACTCCTCCCCGCAGGAGTAACGATCCTAGCGATCCACTGGCATTCTTCTATGGAGCTTACATGCTCTTCAGGAGGAGCGTCTACGAGTCGATCGGAGGACACGCAAGGGTGAGGAGCCACATACTAGAGGACAAGAGCCTGGGTGAACTTACGAAGGCTATGGGCTTCAGAGTTGCGTTGCTAGATGCACGTGATAGATTGAGGGCAAAGTTCAACGAAAGCTTCAGCGGCTACGTAAACGCGCTACTAAGACTCTTTACCGAGTATGCAGAGTCGGCTGGACCGAGGAGGTTATGGAAGTACCTCGCCGCTGGGCTGGTCTTCATGATACTGCCGTTGATTCTAGCATTTTATCCATTGGTGGCCAGCTTATCGATTCCTATGACGCTGCTCATGGTCTTGCCTCTCTCGCTCATCTTCACGATACAGGCCTACGAGCTGAACAAGCTTGGGACACCGATCTATTATTTCCCACTCGTCGCCCTCTCAATACTTGTGATCGTCGGCGTGCTTTTCTCCGTCGCCGTTAGATATCGATGGATTGGGGTGAAGCTAAAATGGAGAGGGCGGGAATACCGCTATCGAGGACCAAGACATATTAGCCGCGAAGAGGAGAGAAACAGCTAGGCTTGGGCATCCTCGATCAATTCATAGTCTGGCTGCTGATGTTCGTCGTTCCTGTATTATACACCTCTGTTGGCTTTGCAGGCGGCTCGGCCTTCGTCGCGATGCTACCCTTGCTTGGCTACTCCCCGGGCGAGGCAAGCTTCTACGGATTAGCATTCAACTCCATCTCCGCAGCCACCTCACTAGTCCGCTGGCGCATACACTTTGAGAGGAGTCTAGCGTGGTACCTAGTCGGCGCAGTACCACTCGCCTATATCGGCGGACAACTGAGGATCTACGAAGAAACTCTGAGAATCATAATGGGAGGCGCAATCATACTTTCTGGAACAGCCGCGCTAGTCGCTACTGCTCCTCTAAGGACTAGGAGCATCAACGCCGCTGCGAGGGTTCTCGTCGGCGGGGCCATCGGATTCCTAGCAGGCGTGACGGGCATCGGCGGGGGCATATATCTCTCGCCCTTCCTAATCCTTTCCCGGGATGCACTGCCAAAGCAGACCGCCGCGACGACCACGCTCTTCATACTGCTCAACTCGCTTTCAGGCCTTTTAGGTAAGTCTCTAGCTGGGAATGTGCCGAAGAGCCCCTCCCAAGTTGTCTTGGTGCTCTTGCCGCTCATCGTGCTCGGCGCTTCTCTCGGCAGCTACCTCGGGTCCAAGAGGCTTAGACAGGACACAGTTAAGAAAATCCTAGGAATATTGCTGATGGTCATCGGATCATCGGTCCTACTACTAGGCCAGTGAAGAGATAAATTTCTGTTTGAGAAGAATTACTTTAATGTCGCGGTTTGGTCTGAGGATTGGGTTTACTGCATCGATGGAGCAGTACCAGCCCAGCTATCTCCTCAGCCTCATAGATGATGTCGAGAGGGCTGGCTTCGATTCGGTCTGGGTTAGTGACCATTTCCACCCATGGTTCCACACGAACGCGGCCGGCGGCTTTGCATGGGTCTGGATGGCTTCAGCCGCTGAACGGAGCAAGAAACTCTCCTTCGGCACCGGCGTCACTTGCCCGACAATGAGATACAATCCAGCGATTGTTGCTCAGGCCTTCGCGACGCTCGGCTCGATGTATCCGGGCAGGATATTTCTGGGCCTCGGGACTGGCGAGGCGATGAACGAGATGCCTGTTGGCTGTTCTTGGCCGCCATTCAAGACGAGGGTCGAGATGCTTGAGGAGGCCATAACGGTGATCAAGAAGCTCTGGACCGAGAATTTCGTAGACTTTAGAGGCAAGTTCTACACTCTCAGGAAGGCAAACCTCTATACTCGTCCCAGCGAGCCTATTCCTATCTACGTCGCTGCCAGTGGCCCGACGGTGGCTGAGCTTGCTGGAAGATTAGCCGATGGGTTCCTGACGATCCCACTCGAGGAGTCTCATTACCGCGATGTGCTCTTCCCAGCCGTGAGGAGGGGCGCTGAGAAGGTGGGCCGAAGCATGGAGGAGATAGACATGGCCGTCGAGGTCTATGTCTCATACGATGAGGACTACGACGCTGCCTTTAGGTCGGTTAAATGCTGGGCCGCGACGCTTCTGCCATTCATGTTCAAGTATCCGATCTATGATCCGCGTGAGATAGAGTCTTATGGAAATCTCGTCAGCGATGAGGCGTTGAAGAGGGCGTGGATGATTGGGACTTCGCCCGAGGACCACATTAGACACATCGAGCATTACATTAAGCTCGGGTTTAGGAACATACATGTGACGAGCTCGAGTCCAGATGAGCGCAAAACGATAGCGATGTATGGCAGGGACGTGATTCCATACCTGAAGTCGACTTACAAATGATTGTTAGTAGAGGGCGTTAAGCCTTAAATAATCCATCATCGACAATTCTGGAAGAATGGGAAACGGAGAATACGCAGCGCGAAGCCTGATAAAAATCAGGAAGAGATTCAGGTGGAGCCAGCGCAAATACAGAGTGAGGATGCTGAAGCTTAAGGAAAAGTTTGACCCGCTGGAGGGAGCGCCGATGGCCAGAGGAATCGTCATCGAGAAGAAGGGAATCGAGTCTAGGCAGCCAAACAGCGCCGTCAGGAAGTGTGTGAGGGTCCAGCTGATTAAGAATGGTAAAGTGGTCACTGCCTTCTTGCCAGGCGACGGAGCCCTAAACGTCGTCGACGAGCACGACGAAGTCATTATTCAGGGAATAGGAGGCACTCTTGGAAAGAGCTACGGCGACCTACCAGGAGTCAGATATGAGGTAAGCATGGTGAACGGAGTACCCCTGAAGCTTTTAGTGCTCGGCAAGGTGAAGAAGCCTCGGCGATAGGCAGCTAATTAGCAGCGACGTTTCAGCATCTTGTCCTAGAGACCCTTCAAGCCTTAAATACAACTCGTTACTGTTTTATAAGGGGGTATATAAATAGAAATGTCCTCAAAATATCCCGAACCCAAGATAGAGATTCAGAACGTGGTTGCCTCGGTTACTCTTAATCAGAGGCTTGACCTTCAGGCAATCCAGAACGCTTTCCCAGAGGTTGAGTATAAGCCAGCTCAGTTTCCAGGTCTTGTTTTTAGACTAGCCAAGCCGAAGACGGCGACCCTGATATTCAGCAGTGGAAAGATGGTGTGCACTGGAGCTAAGAGTGAGGAGGAGGCGATCAAGGCCGTCAAGACCGTGGTCAAGCTCTTGAAGAAGTATAACTTCCTGATACGCGAGGAGCCGATAATAGAGATTCAGAACATAGTGGCATCTATCGACCTCAAGGGCCAGATAAACTTAGAGAACGCCGCGCAGAAGCTCGAGAACGTGATGTACGAGCCTGAGCAGTTTCCAGGCCTAATCTATAGAATGTCATCGCCCAAGGTAGTCATATTGATGTTTGCGAGCGGTAAGCTAGTATGCACCGGAGCAAAATACGAGCGCGAAGTATACGAAGCGATCAATAAATTAACAGAGGAACTAAACAAGCTAGGACTAATCACGTATCCTAGTCAAGAAGCATAACAAGAAGTAGCGTCGATCAGCATCGCTGCTAACTACGCTACGCATAAACTTATCAATAAATAATGCCCCCGCCAATCTTGACGCTGATGTATAGGATCGTCTGTTCAAGGTGTGGCTCATCACAAGAGAAGGAAGATGACTGGAAATGTCCAAGATGCGGATACCCATACAAGATAATATTTGAAGAACCATTCGATCCTCGGGGAATCATACTTGCAGACCACTCATTGTGGAGATACCGAAAATTCTTGGCGGTCGCGCCAAATGATGAAATCATCACGATGGGAGAGGGATACACGCCGCTCATACCAACTAGGACTCCACACCTGTATGCAAAGCTTGAATTCATGATGCCTACAGGCTCATACAAGGACAGAGGCTCAACGGTCCTGATCACGTCGATAAAGCACCTAATGGATGGAGAACGATACAAGGAGGTCTCGATCGAATCTTCTGGAAATGCAGGCTCGTCCGTAGCGGCCTACGCAGCACGTGCAGGAATAAGATGCACAGTCTACACCTACCTATCCATCAAGGAGAGCAAGGTGAAGCAGATGATGGCATACGGCGCAAGCGTAGTGAAGCTCCGTGGAGACGTATCAGTGGTCTCGAAGGCAGCTCAGACCGCACCCCACAGCCTCTACGTCAGCCATGCTTGGAATCCATATTTTCAGGAGGGGACAAAGACGATCGCCTACGAGATCGCCGAGCAGAGAGGGTGGAAGTCTCCAGACTATATCTTCGTACCCACATCTGCGGGCTCGTTGATATTAGGAGTCATCAACGGCTTCAGGCACCTATATGCCTCAGGCGTAATTGACGCTATGCCGACGATCGTGGCAGTGCAGCCAGTCGAGGTCTCTCCAGTATATCATGCGCTAATGAATAAGCCATACACGCCTCCAGAAGAACTGACAACGGTTGCGGACGCGTTGATAAGTACTAAGCCGATAAGACTCCAAGAGATGGTGGAGGCGCTGAGGGAGACAGGGGGCTCAGCAGAGATAGTCGAGGACCAAGAGATTCTCAAGTCTCATAGGCAGCTCGCGGAGGAGGGGCTCTACGTCGAGCCGAGCTCAGCGGCCTCGCATGCAGCATACCTCAAGTGGGTAGTGAATGGCAAGATAAAACACGGAGAGGACGCAGTAATACTCCTCACGGGTAGTGGACTCAAAATTGCATAAAGACTACGTATTAATATTTGGGTAAATATATTTTCCGAGGCGACGAGCTGATGTCTGAGAAATCATCTAGGATTCCTAAATTCTATCAGCTAGGAATAGAAGAGCGGCTCAAGATAGTCTCAGAATTCGCTGGTCTGACAGAAGAGGAGCGGGAGATGCTTCTGAGGGGAGGCCTAGACCTCGCGACCGCCAACAGAATGATTGAGAACGTGATAGGAATATTCCAGCTACCCCTCGGAATAGCGGTCAACTTCCTGATCGATGGAAAGGACTACTTGATACCCATGGCGATAGAGGAGCCCTCAGTCGTCGCGGCTGCGTCGAACGCCGCTAGGTGGGCGAGAGACGGCGGAGGAATCGAGACTTGGTCATCCGAACAAATAATGATTGGCCAGATACAGCTAGTGGGTGTGAGAAACCCATACGCGGCCAGGTTCGAGATAATTAAGAGGAGGGAAGAGCTGATCAAGATAGCGAACGAGAGGGACCCAGTCCTAGTCGGTCTGGGAGGGGGAGCAAAGGACATCGACGCGAGGGTAGTCCGGACAATTGCTGGTCCGATGGTAATAGCTCACCTATACGTCGACGTGAAGGACGCGATGGGCGCGAACGCCGTGAACACGATGGCCGAGGCAGTCGCTCCACACCTAGCCTCGATTACTGGCGGGAGGTTTAGGTTAAGAATCATTTCGAACCTCGCGGATAGAAGATTGGTTAGGGCCAGGACGAGGATACCTGCCTCATCGGTGGGCGGTAAAGAAATTGCGGAGGGGATATTCGAGGCCTACGCCTTCGCCCTAGCAGACCCGTACAGGGCCGCGACCCACAACAAGGGGATAATGAACGGCATAGACGCCGTCGCGATAGCTACTGGAAACGACTGGAGAGCGATAGAGGCGGGCGCCCACGCATACGCGGCGAGGAACGGGAGGTATGAGCCACTCAGCACTTGGGAGCTCACAGAGAACGGAGACCTAGTCGGCACGCTTGAACTGCCCCTAGCTGTGGGAATTGTCGGAGGCGCGACGAGGACTAACCCGCTCGCGAGGATCTCGCTAAAGATCCTCGGAGTAAAGTCGGCCGCGGAGCTCGCCCGAGTGATGGCGGCTGTGGGACTAGTACAGAACTTGGCCGCGCTCAGGGCTCTCGCAGCCGAGGGTATCCAGGCCGGACACATGTCTCTGCACGCTAAGAACATAGCAGTAATGGCTGGAGCAGTCGGAGACGAGATAGACATCGTCGCTGAGAGGATGGTTAAAGAGAAGACCATCAGGGTCGACAGGGCGAAGCAGATACTCGAAGAACTCAGAAAGACCAATAAAATAGACCCTCAATAATGAATAATGAGTTTCTACAAATCTCGACCCACGATAGAAATGCTTAAGTAACAATAATGAATTATATTATGACTTGATATGAGTAAGTCCGGTAAGATCTGGATTGCTCGCGACTACTTGAAGTGCAGTGGATGCAGACTCTGCGAGATTGCTTGTTCGCTCCACCACGAGGGCAGGATCTGGCCAGAGGCCTCGAGGGTCAGGGTCTTCATGCTTGTTCCCGGAGTCGAGTATCCACACCTCTGCGCCCAGTGCCACGACCATCCATGCATGGATGCCTGTCCAACAGGCGCGATAACCATTAACGACGAGACGGGAGCAATCAACGTGAGCAGGGATATGTGTACTGGCTGCGCCTCATGTGTCGATGCATGTCCAGGCAGAATTCCGCATCTTCACCCCACGCTTAACTACGCGTTGATCTGTGACCTATGCGGTGGTGATCCTGAGTGTGTCAAGATCTGCACTGAGGGTGGCTGGAACGCGCTGAGGGTTGTTCCTTACACCGACGACCCGCTGGAGCTATATGCATATAGGCTATATGCTAGGAAGCCTGAAGACGCGACGAGGGGGCTGCTGAAGATCCTCTACGGAGAGGCGGGTGAGGGAATGCTATGAGCGGGCGCGGATACGCTGGTAAGTTTGCGGAGATAGACCTGTCGACCGGCAGCGTCAAGGAGGTCCGGTTCCCAGACGAGACCTTGAGGAAGTACGTGGGCGGCAGGGGCCTAGGCGTGAAGATTCTCTGGGACAGGCTGGGCGAGAAGTGGGACGAGGTCGACCCACTGGGACCCGAGAACATACTCCTAATGCTTACTGGGCCGCTTACCGGGTTCTTCCCAGGTGGGAGAATATGCATCACGGGTAAGTCTCCTCAGAGCAACGGCGTCGTCGGCAGCACGATCGCAGGTGAGTTCCCAGTAGAGCTTAAGTGTGCTGGCTGGGACGGCCTCATAATCACGGGCGAGGCAGAGAAGCCCAAATACATACTAGTCAAGGACTCTGAGATAGACATCAGAGACGCGAGCCACGTCTGGGGCAAGGGCGCAAGAGATACTTACCTGACGCTCGTAAAGGAGACTAGGAGCGAACTCAACGCGAAGAACCCACTCTACGGAGAATGGAAGGAGCCAGCGATGTATTACATCGGGCCGGCGGGAGAGAAGAAGGTCAGGACCGCGGGTGTCCTCGGAAAGTGGGCCCACGGGGCGGGCTACGGCGGCTACGGTGCAGTGATGGGCTCCAAGAAGCTCAAGGCGGTCCTAGTGAAGGGTACTGGGCCGCTTCCAGAGGTGGCTGACCATGAGAAGACTCTACAGATGATTAGGTTTGTCTGGAGAGTGAATTTCCAGCACGACTTGATGAGGAGGTGGGGGACGGGCTACGCTGGCTACAACGTCGGAGCGCAGCTCAGCTCTGAGCCTGTCAGGAACTGGCAAGAGGAGTGGCATGACGAGAGGAGCTTCGGCGTAGACGAGTTCGAGCGGAAGGTCTGGATGAAGAGGTATTGGGGAGACTTCGGCTGCCCAACCACCTGCCTGAAGCTCGCAGTTGTTAGGACTGGGAAGTACAAGGGCAGCATCGCCGACAACCCGGACTACGAGCTACAGGCATACGAGGGAACAAACCTAGGAATATTCACGCCTGAGGAGAACGTCTACATGGTGAGCGTGATCGAGGAGTTAGGGTTCTGCGGAATACAGGTGGGCAACACGCTCGGCTTCGCCGCAGAGCTCTACCAGCGGGGAATACTTACGAAGGAGGAGCTCGGGGGACTGGACCTCAAGTGGGGCAACGCAGAAGCATTCGCGAAGCTTGCGGAGATGATAGCAAAGAGGGAGGGGATAGGCGACATACTCGCGGAGGGCACCTTCAGGGCGGCGCTCAGGCTTGGACAGATGAAGGGGCAGGACCTGCTCAAGTATGCCGTTACCTGTAAGGGGATAGGGATCGGGGCCCACGGAATCAGGAGTGGGCTCGACTACCCCATGGGGATGTCTTATGCATGCTCAGTCCAGGGCGGAGACCACACCTCCGTCGCGCTACTACCGATAACTAGGAGCGTCAGCGACCACAGCATGATGATGTCAGACTCAGGCGTCTACTGCCTCTTCAACGAAACGTACCTGAAGAAGGAGGAGATAATCGACTTCTTCAACGCCGTTACTGGGTTCGGATACACTGTCGACGAGTGGTACTACGACATCGCGATGAGGATAATAGAGATCCAGAGAGCATTGCTGCTGATAGGTGGGCCTGACATCAAGTGGAAGGTGGACGATAACCCGGCGAGGTTCTACGAGCCCTTGCCATCGGGGCCGAAGAAGGGACAGGCACCGACGCGGGAGGAGATCGAGAAGCTTAAGCAGGAGTACTACAAGGTCGTCGGATGGGACGAGAGAGGCATACCCAAGTCAGAGACGCTGAAGAAGCTAGGCCTAGAAGACGTGGACAGAGTGCTGAGAAAGAAGCTCGAATTATAAATCCCACAATTTTTTATACTATTCTCTTCCCAGTATCGTCTAGCGGAGTGTATCCACTTAGCCTTCTTAATGCGTCCTTAAACCTATCGGAGGAGAGCGTCGCTAGGAATGTCTGGACTGACTGCTTTGAGAGCCTATCAATTCTAACCACGAAGTCATATATCTCTACGCCGATTGGGATAAAGTCTAAGCCGTACATCCATGCGGCGTATTCGATCCCAATTCCGCAGTCTGCTCTCCCATCATTGACTGCGATCGCTACCGCGTTGTGTGTCCCAACCTGATAGGTGTATCCCTTGATCCTCTTTTCAGGGTTGTCGACGCCGAGCTCCTTCAGCCCCATGTCTAGGAGCTGCCTCATGCCGGAGCCCTTAACCCTGTTCACGATCCTCAGGTCCTTCTCGACGATGTCCCTCAGGCTCCTTATCTGTAGTGGGTTGCCCCTCCTGACTATGAGTCCGATCCGCCTGCCATATCCCCTGAAGACTGCGACCTTATTCTCAAGCCCCATCTCGCCGACCATGTGTACGTTGTACTCGCCTGTCTCAGCGTTGAGTAGATGCGTACCTGCTATGTCTGCCTCTCCCCTCTTCACGGCTCTCCAGCCTCCGAGGCTACCCACGTTTATTATCCTCGCATTGCTGATCCCCGCTAGGTCTAGGAGCAGGTCGACGGCCGGGCAGTGGCTGCCAATAATGTTTAGCTCAGAGCGCCTGTATTCACGCGTGAGGAGCGAGACCTCTACCTCCTCGTCCTCATCGATGAATTGCCGCTCCTCGCTGACTGTCACGAACCCGTCCGATACTGCTAGTGCTGTCGCAGACCCCGAGCCGGCTAGTAGGGGATAAGCGACTAGTCCCCTATGCGTCTCGACGAGCTGGACCGGGATGTACTCTGTCTTTCCTCCACCCGCCTCCAGTCTGAAGGGGAACCTGGCCCTCACTCTCGGAGAGCCTTCAAGCTCACTCGCTCCAGTCATCCTCACCAGTATCGGCCTTGCTAGCACGTTGAAGATTATCATCGCTGAGAGTGGAAATCCAGGCAGCCCGAGCAGGACCTTATTCTCCTTGGAGACGCCGATGACGGTTGGCTTCCCGGGCTTAACGTTCAGCCCATGAACTAGGACCCTTCCGAGCTCGTCGAAGACCCTGTAGATGACGTCGCCGTAGCCTGCAGACGTGCTCCCAGAAGTGATGACGACGTCGTGAGCCTCGAGGGCTCGGCTGAGCGCCTTGACGATCGACTCATAGTCGTCTGGCAGGATTCCGTAAAAACGAGCCTCGGCACCACACTCGGAGGCAAGCGCAGTCAGCGTCGGCCCATTAACGTCGATCACTTTTCCGGGACTCAACTCTTCGCTTGAGCTGACTAGCTCGTCGCCGACTGAGTAGACAGCGATGCGGGGCCTTAGATATACGCTCAATGTCTTGACGCCGGTCCCGACGAGGGCCGCTATCTCCTTGGGAGTTATCACTCTGCCCTTCCTCAGCACCATGTCTCCCCTCGCCGCGTCTGAGCCCGCGGTAGAGATGTTCTCTCCCGGAGCCGCCTGCCTGTAGATCAATACGCAGTCACCAGCCTCCTTAGTGTACTCGACCATGACTACCGCGTCGGAGCCCCGTGGAACCACGGCGCCAGTGGATATGCGGGCAGCCTCCCCCCTACCAATCACCAGCTCGGGAGGAGACCCAATCCTCACTTCTCCCACGATTCTCAGCTTGACTGGCGTCGCTTCCGAGGCCTCGTAGACGTCTGCGGAGTTTACTGCGTATCCGTCGACGGTTGATCTGTCGAAGGGTGGGGAGTCGACCTCCGCTGATACGTTCTCGGCGAGGACCCGTCCAAGTGCCTGGGTTAATTCTACTTTCTCGACGCCAAGCGGTCGTATTCCTCCCAGAGCTTCCTCGAGTATTCGTATCGCCTCGCCTACCCTTACGAGTCTGTGGAAGACGTATGCCAAGCTATGTCTCCTCCAATGGCTGGGTCAGCTCGACCTCGACCATCTCTCCCTCGTCGTAGCCCTCAAGCATCTCCGGGACCTCCAGTATGGCGTTACCCTTCGTGAGCGTGGAGAGAAGGCCGGAGCCCGTCAGCATGAGCGGCTCGACCATAATTGCCTCGCCGGTCCTAATGACTTTGACCCTGACGTATGCCCTTATCCCAGCTGGCTTCGCTACGCGCCTCGTCAGTCTCCCCCTTACGATGGGTGGAGGCACCTCTTTCGCTCCGGTCATCAGCGAGATGCAGGGCTTGACGAGTATCTTGAAGCCTATGTATGAGGAGACTGGGAATCCGGAAAGCATGAATATTGGCTTACCGTTGATTATGCCTATACCAGTCGGCTTGGCGGGCCTTATCCTGAGTCCGTGGACGATTACTCCTGGTTCTCCAAGCGTGTTTATCGCCTCTGGCACCAGGTCCGACTCTCCTAGGCTTGTTCCTCCAGTGATGATTACTAGGTCTGAGGTGCTTAGGCCCATCCTTATCCTCTCTCTGATCTCCTCTACGCTGTCGGGAGCGTTTCCTAAGTCGACCACCTCAGCGCCCGCCTCCTCTATCAGAGCCTTGAGCATCGGCCTGTTCGTGTCTATTATCTTTCCAGGCATCTTCTCACTCCCCAACGGCGCGAGTTCCGTTCCTGTCGTTATTATTGCTACCCGCGGCCTCCTCAACACCTTTACTGTCGTTATGTTCTGCTCAGCGATCGCGGCGATGTGCCATGGCCTTATCCTTGTCCCCCTACTCGCGACGATTTCTCCCTCGGCATAGTCTTCTCCCCTCCTCGAGACGTTCTGCAACTCTGCTACCTGCCTCGTTATCTCTACTTTGTTGTTGGTCTGTTTTGCGTGTTCTGCCATGACGACCGCATTCGCACCCCTAGGTATTGGCGCACCAGTCATGATTTTCGCCGCCTCGCCCCTCCTAATTATCGGTAGTTCTCGAGGACTCGCACCCGGCTCTATAGTGGTAACCAACTTAAGTACGATTGGGTTTTGCGGCGCCGCTCCGTAAGTATCCTCTGCGATTACCGCGTAGCCGTCGACTGCACTCCTATCGAACTCCGGGACGCTTATCCTTGCCGTTACATCCTCGGCGAGTATCCTTCCTAGGGACGATTCTAGCCTGACCGTCTCAGTCTCTGTTATTCTATGAGTAATAGTTGCTCGGAGCCTCTGGAGCGCCGTGGCTAATGGTGTCAGTTCCTGGAAGCCAGCCATCCTCCGCCTCAAGTCATGCTCGCCTACTAGGTGGATTCTCTGGGCTTTGAGGTGGATATACTTTTTCAGCCAATTTTTAAATAATGGCTATACGGTGAGTAGCCTTAGAGCGCTAGCGGCCGTGGTCTAGTCTGGACTAGGACGTGGGCTTTCCGAGCCCAATACCCGGGTTCAAATCCCGGCGGCCGCATTACTTTATCTTTTTTGCGGTGAAGATGCAGGCTTCTGCGCCTTGGGCGGTGCAGGTCTGTTCTTTTACTTCCCATTCTCCTCCCATGATTTCTGAGATGTAGCCTGCTAGGAATCCTCTTATGAGGTGTGATGATGGGTGTTCTACTCTTCCTCTTAGTGTTGTGCATTCTATGAGTCCGTGGATCTTGAGTTTGAGTGTGTCTGAGTCTTGACGCTCTATGTCTATGGCGTGGCACCAGCCTAGGGATGTTAGTGGTATGACTTCGAGCGGCGTCTTTGCGCCCATGTTTGGGAGTATCTTCTTGAAGTATTTTGCCTCTGCCCTGCCCAGTGGGACGCCCAAGTGGTAAAGGAATGCTTGGGCTCCGCTTTCTCCGAGCTTCTCGTACAGGCTTGTTAGGAGTTCTGCGAGCTCGTTCTCCGTGATTACTACTGCCCTAAACTCGTAGACGCCTAGCTCCGAGTAGAATGGCGCTATTGATGTCTTCTCTGATGGATGTTTATACATGAGAATTCTCCTCACGCCTCTCTTCTTCTCTATGAGTTTCAGCAGTCCCTCGATCTGGTCGTCTGAATAGTCGCCGACATCTACGAATAATATTGCTTGGAATGTCTGTTCAGGCGTCATCGCTACGTTTGAAACCATGCCGGCGATGTTTAGTCCAGCCGCCGAGACTACTTCAAGCGCAGATACGAGCATGCCGGGAGTGTTCTCTAGTTCTAGGTAGATGCTTCTGAGTCCCTTCTCTGGGATTGAAGCGATGAAAGGCAGTATAAACCGCTGCGTCATAATTCATTTAGGCATGAGCAACTAATAAGCATAAATTTAATTTTTCAAAAAAAACAATATCTTTATTAAGAATCCTCAACGATTTGACTCACAAAACGAAAAAAATTATCAACTTAGCTTTTCGAAAATTTTCAGAAACATTTCTTACGAGTCGGTGAATGTAGATTACTTGGCTTGTATGTTTTTATTTCATGGCTGTCAGGGTTGTGGGGATCGACCCCGGCACTAGGAGCTTCGACATACTTGGGCTGGAGGATGGAGAAGTCTTCCTCGACGAGTCCATACCATCGACGAGGATAGCCGAGGAGCCTGAGGCGCTGGCACACCTATTGATGAGCGCGGGACCACTAGACCTCGTGGTCGGGCCCTCTGGGTATGGACTACCACTCAAGCACATATCCGAGCTGACCGACGACGACCTCTTCCAGTCAGTCCTCGTGAGGCCAGACGACGTCGAGATTCCAGTGCTGGTGGGCTTGACGAGGGCCGTGAAGAAGCTGAAGAACACTGGGCTAAACATCATATTTATTCCAGGAGTAGTCCAGCTGCCAACCGTGCCTGAGTACAGAAAGATAAACGCGATAGACATGGGGACGGCGGATAAGCTCTGCTGCGCAGTCCTAGCAGTATACGACTATTCTACGCGGCATGGAGTACCGTACGAGGAGGTCTCGATAATCCTGCTAGAGATAGGGTTCGGATACAACGCGGGCATAGCGATCGAGAGGGGGAGGATAGTCGACGGCATAGGCGGGACGAGGGCGGGCCCGGGCTTCCTAACATCAGGAGCGATGGATGGAGAGGTCGCATACCTCCTAGGCCCATTCAGCAAGGCCACGCTCTTCTCAGGAGGCGTCAGGACAATAGTCGGCGACGAGAACTTCATGCCCGAAGACTTCTCTAGGAGGGCAAAGACAGAGAAGAACGCAAAGCTTGCATGGGAAGCATTCATGGAGGGGCTCGAGAAGACTGCGAGGGCGCTACAGACATCAGTCAAGAGACCCGAGGCAATCATAATCTCTGGAAGGCTAAGCAGCATTCCAGAGATTTACGCCGAGCTATCCGAGAGACTCTCAGGCATAGCAAGAGTAGAGAGAATAGTCGGGCTACGGGCGAGGGCTAAGGCTGCGGCCCAAGGAGCCGCCCTGATCGCCGACGGACTCGTAGGCGGAAGAGCAAAGAGCCTGATCGATCACATGAGGATTGCGGAGGCTTCGGGAACCGTGCTCGACCACGTATACATCGGAGACCTAAGGAGAAAATATGTGAGAAAATGACCACCTGAAACGTTACATGGCTTAAAAATTTATAAGCGTCGCATAAATCAATATTCCGTAAAAGCGTGGTCGATTTGAGTAAAAAATATTTCAGGAGAGACGAGATCGTGGGCAAGGATATAATTTCAGACGAAGCAATAAGGCTGGGCAAGGTCAAAGACATCGGCTACGACCCAGAGGGAAAGATAGTCCTAATCTACGATAGGCTCGATGGGGGAGAAGAAGCCATTCAGTCATCACAGATAATAGCCTTCGGAGACATCGTGCTCGTAAGGTCAGCGTCGGAGACTAAGCCACCCACACAGCCACAAAGAAGCGAGGCATCGCTAAAGTATTGTCCAAAGTGCGGAAAGGCAAACCCGCCAGAGATGCTTTTCTGCACGGCGTGCGGAACGAGGCTGGGAGAGTGAGCGAGCAATGAAACTAGAGGATAATTTGAAAGACTCATACAACTACACCGTCAAACTATTCAAAGACGTAGGAAGACTAATCATCCTCATAATACTAGACATAATACCGATAGTAAACTTCATCGTCTCCGGATACTTCGCGAGAGTGATAAGAGAGTCTCCGAGATCAGACTCGCCGCCACCGCTAGAGAAGTACGGAGAGCTCTGGATAAGCGGAGCTAAAATCTTCGTCGCCACGCTCGTCTACATGATAATACCCATAGGACTGATAGCCGCTGGCGCCGCCTCATCGATAGTCGGAGCATTCATGCCCCTTACAGGACTGGGCACAGTAGGCGCAATAATGGTAATCATAGGCATCATCCTGGCCTTCCTAATAATGATAATAGCAATCATGGCAATCACCCACATGGCTAAGACAGGGAAATTAGGAGATGCCTTCGACTTCAGCAGGGTACTCTCGATAATCAAGAACGTCGGATGGCCAACCTACATACTCTGGATAATCATAATATTCGTCATAGGGCTAGTCCTAGCAGGCATATCGTACATACCATACGTAGGCTGGATCCTAGCCATGATAATCTCTCCGTTCTTCATGGTATTCGTCGGAAGATCAGCCTCAATAGTATACGAGTCCGGAACAACACAGGCACCAGCAGCGCCAACGACAACGGCGGCAGGCGTCCGATACTGCGGCTACTGCGGAAACCCACTAGGCCCAGATGACAAATTCTGCGGCAAGTGCGGAAGACCAGCAGAATAAAGACGAAAACACACCAAAAGACTAGCGACTATTTTTTAAAAATAAAACCACGAGAGACGAGTATCTACGAAAAAATAATAAAGTAATGTATGCATAGACGCTAAACATGGCTAGGCTAGTCATACACACGGCCAAGAGACCCTACAGATACACGACGCCGAAGGGAGAAGACGTATGGATATGCATATGCGGATTCAGTGACAAATACCCGATATGCAGCGGAAAACACAGAGCCTTCGCGGCAGAGCCAGACGAAAAGATCATAGCCTACGACCAAGAAGCAAACAAGATCGAGATACAAATACCGGAAGAAATCGCCAGCAAACTCCGAAAAATATAAAACCAACAGCCACAACAAAACCCAAAAATAATTATTTAATTTGCAACAATATAATAACATAAATCCAGAAACTTGATAAGTGGCAGAAAATTAGTGCGGCCGCCGGGATTTGAACCCGGGACCCCCAGCGTGGCAGGCTGGTGTCCTACCAGGCTAGACTACGGCCGCATACAGATACAGGGTGAAAAACCCAATAAAAACCTTAGCCCCAGCCTTTAGGCAAGCCTTGACTGACTGAGAATAAACGGCACGAGACGGCTCCTAGACAGGTACTTGCTTAGCGGTATCCTGAGCCTCGAGCCAACATAGCTCAAGGCCTCGTCGAGAGAGTCGAAGCGACGCCCGCCGGACTCAAGCGCGACCCTCGTCAGCTCCCTAAACCTCCAGACGCCGAGAGGGATCCAGCCACGATCAACCTCAAAGAACACTATAGCGCCTGCCTGAACACCCCTAGAGGCTAGATACCTCAGGACTGAGAGCCTAACTGCATAGTACGCACCACCGGTACTCTCTGCATAGCTGCTCCGACCCCAATAAAACTCGTAATCGGCATAGGGCGACTCGTCCAGAAACCTCAGCCAGCCCTCAAGCAGCTCAAACATCCAGACCGAGGGAACCAAAACGACGAAGACTGAGTTAAACAGCGCAGAGGCCTCGAAGACGCGATACTCATCAATGACTCTGAGATCCCTAACCCTCCTCAAGAGCATTCGGCCGAGCATGTCGTCAATCGCCGTGATGCTCCACTCCGTTGGGACAAGCCGCCTCTCAGCCCTCCTACCAAGAAGCCCGGCAGAGAAAACACGAGCCAGATAATACTCGTCAACGCCGCGTGCATGGAGCTCAGCGACTGCCTCACTTGCAGAGACATCAACGTCGCTGACAAGCTGCTCAACCCTCCGCGGCGCAGAGACATTGCCGACGACCCTTAAGTCCTCGACCCTTGCAGATGGGCCGTGGGGAGAAGCCCTCACCCCAAAGCCTGGCCGCGCCTTAACGCTGCCAACAATCTTCATCTCGACGTCCACTGGCAGGCTGGAAAGGGCAGACTCCTGAATAGCCTCAAGAACCTTGCCGGGCCTGCGGGCACTAACAACGGGGAACCTCAGCCTACCAAAGAATAGGGCTAGGCGGAGAGAGAGCAGATCATCGATCGAGAGCGTCAGCCACCTACTGGGAGACTCGAGGAGCCCCGCATTAACACCCTCAAGAAAAGAGAGACAAGCACCGCCATAAACCTTAGGATAGCCCCACTCACCGAAAAGAACGGCTGGGGGTGAAGGACCGAACAGAGAGCCGGAAGATAGAGAGCGGCTAATCGCCTCATAAACACCCCTATAGTAGGGACACTTGGATAGCTTACAAAACCTCGCAACGTTGCCACAGACAGGACAGACCACACGCTCAGCAGTCCTCTCAGTCCTACCGACAGCCGGCAACTCGGCCAGGACCAAAAACCCCAAGACCAAGAAATAACGACGCCGACTTAAAAATTCATATCCTCAGAGACTGTCCAAATAAATGAGAGAAGTGGCTGACCAGGCCCAGAAAAGAATAATCACAATACACTATGCAGAGATAGCGCTAAAAGGCGCAAACAGAAGACAATACGAGAAAGCACTCATAAAAAACGCAGGGTCAATGCTGAACGAAAGCATCAAAATCACGAGGCGCCCCGGAAGACTGCTGATCTACCTCGACGAGGCTGAGGGCCAAGATGCTGAAAAGATAGTCAGCAGGCTGAAAAAAGTATTCGGAATCAAGTGGATCGGGCTGGGGTGCTCAATACCAAAAGACGCTGAACAACTCAAGAAGACCGTGCTAGAAGTAGCGAGACAACAGTTAGCGCCAGACACGAGGTTCAGGGTGAAGGCGACCAGAGTCGATAAAACCTACCCGCAAACATCGATAGAAATAGAGCGAGATATAGGAGCCGCGATAGTCAGCGAGACAGGCGCGTCAGTAGACCTGAAAAACCCGGAGAAGACCATCTATATATCAGTCCTACCATCCGAGATCCTAGTAGTATGGGAGAGACACGAGGGGCCGGGCGGACTACCAGTCGGCACTAGCGGTAGAGTCATGTCTCTATTCTCCGGAGGGATCGACTCGCCAGTTGCCAGCTGGCTGATGATGAAGCGCGGATGCATCGTCGATCTCCTCCACTTCTACGCGCTGCCTGACGTGAGCCACGTCAGGACGAGCAAGATCGCCGATCTCTTCGAGGTCTTGAGGAGCTACTCGCCGGACTCAAGGCTCTATCTTGCCTCCTTCATACCCTTCATGAAGGCGACGATCAACGCTGTCCCAGAGCTTGAGCTGGCGTTGTTCAGGAGGTTTATGCTGAGGGTGGCCGAGGAGCTGGCCAGAAGTCTTGGAGCCCTGGGCATCGTTACTGGCGACTCGGTCGGTCAGGTGGCCTCTCAGACGCTTGAGAATCTTTACTCGTCGTCGGCCGGCATAGCGCTGCCCATCTATAGGCCGCTGATAGGGTTGGATAAGGAGGAGATCGTCGAGATCGCGAAGAGGGCCGGGACGTACGAGGCATCTATCAGGGACTATAAGGACTGCTGCTCCATCCTGCTGAGGAGGGCGGCCACTAGGACGAGACCAGAAGAAGTCATGAAGGAGTGGAGTAGGCTGGGACTGGACGCGGCAGTCGAGGAGACACTGAAGAGTCTAGAGGAGCTTTGACGAGGAACAACCTGTAGGCTTAAATGAGGGAGTAGTAGTTGTCTATTCATGGCTGGGCTGACTGAGTTTGCGAAGTGGCTTATAGACGGCAGGAATGTAGGAGTGCTGGCCACGTTGATGTCTGACGGCGCTCCCCACCTAAGCCCCGTGTACGTGGATAGGGATGGCGACGTGCTGCTTGTCAACACGGTTATTGGAAGGGTCAAGTATAGGAATGTCAAGAGGGATCCTAGGGTATCGCTGGTCGTTCTGGACCATCTCAACCCACTCCAGTACGTCGAGATTAGGGGCAGGGTTGTTGAGCTTACGACCGAGGGAGCCGAGGAGCATATAGACATGCTGGCGAACAGGTACATGGGCGTGGAGAAGCACCCATTCAGGAAGCCGGGGCAGAGACGAGTCATCATGAAGATTGTCGCCAACAGAGTAGTGGAGCATCGATAGCCCCAAAAATTCTAACCGCTGCCTATTTCTGCTTTGTATGCATGTAGCTTAGCAAAAATGTCTTTACGTCTTTTACTAGGTCCCTGAAGTTCTTGCTGAGCGGCCATAGTGCGGTGAAGTAGGTGGCGGCTCCGATTGCTATTAGGCTGAATAGTGGTGGGAGTGTCTGTGCTAGTGTTGGCGCTCTCGGGTCTATCTGTGTTCTGGCGATGAGTACGACTATTGCCATGATTATCGCTGCTACTAGGTATGAAGTCGCAGCTGAGAGTCTTGGCTTTTGGGTCCCGTATCTTTGGGCTAGTTTACTGTAGATGAGTAGTCTGGCGGTGTTGAGTGATAGGTGAATTATTGCTATGGCGGTCGTCATCGTCAGTATGTCGGCGTCTATGGATTTTAGGTATAGCAGCGTGGCGGCTATTGCTGCTGCGTAGGCTATCGCTGTGTATAGGCCTATTCTCCAGAGCGTGAAGACTCGGCTCCTAGCGAAGTCTGTTATTGAGGTGTCTTCTTTTAGGTCGAATTTGTCTGATGCGAATATTATTGATGAGTAGAAGCTTGTTATGATTCCTATGAATGTGCTGGTTGCTAGTATTGTTGCTGTCTGCCATGCGGCAGCGTATGCCGGCCTGAATACGTATAGTATGTCTCTTGATAGGATTACTGCTCCGAGCAGCGTGGGTGCTGCCAGCGTCATCGTGAATGTGAAGGATTTATCGATGTCTCGCTGCCCACCGCCCGATAGTAGTCTCTGGGTTAGTCCGCCCATTAGGTCTCCTGTCGATTTGACGATTACCGCGATTAGGAGTGATGCCTGCCAGTATCCCGTTATTAGCGTTGCGGCGGTGATCGTCGTCATAAGTATGATGTCGAGCTGTGATATGTAGCCTGATGCGACGCTTATTAGTTTGAATATCGATCCCCTCAGCCACCTCTTGATTGTTGTTGTATCTATTTTTCTCGATGCTAGGGGCTTGATGGTTGTTAGGAGGTAGGCGAGTTGCAGGGTGTATGCTGCTGCCAGCGTTGTGAATACTCCCTGTAGTCCGAGTCTGAGCTGAGCGACTAGTAGTATTCCGAGGACTAGTTTTGCTGTTTCGTATAGTATTGTTGATGCTCCGACGTGCTGTGGTGTGTATCCTTTGGCTATGTCGGTTATTGCTGTTGTTAGGTATAGTGATGGGAGGACCATTAGGCCTAGAAGTAGCGTGCCTTGTTCAAGTCCGGCCGAGGTTGCCGCTGAGTTGCTTATCGCGATGTATGTTAGGATTGCGGTGGCTAGTATCGGCGCGTTGAGGATTAAGGCGGATCCTAGGATTTTCCTACCCCGGGCCGCGTCTCGGTATATCCACGTCGAGAATAGGTCCGTGAGCGTGACTGCGTATGATATGAGTGTTCCTATGTATGCCCAGGCGCCGAAGTCTCGCTCCGATAATCTTCTCGAGACCATTGCGGTGAACAGTATCCCGACTACGTATCCGAAGACCTGAGAAGCAAACGAAACCGCACCGGCAAGCCTAAGCCTAGCCCTACTCATCCCCAATCATTGATGAGAACCAAGATTTTAACTAGGATTTATGGCTGAGCCTCTCTACTGCTTCTCTTAGAAGTATCAAAGAATTGTCGAGCCACTCTCCCATTTCTGGCGTAGTCTGAGGCTGCTAATTCTTAGATCGTATCCATTATGTTGTGTCTAGGGCACGGAACTCTATACCATTCTCCCGACTTAAATTAGTTCATCCTCGTTAGCATTATCACTAATTCATAAAACCTTTATAGTGCAAATTCAAACTTATTGGATACAGAGGACGGGATGAAAGTTGCATTACTAGGTCCTTTTGCTGGAACCCATAGTGGTTATTCCAGAGTTGTAGAATGCATGACACCCTTAATAGCAAAATATGTTGACACGACGTTGTATCTTCCGATTGATTCGCCCAAGTTTAAAAATTATGTCGACAATTTTAATGTAAGTTATATATTACCACCGATATACCGGCATCCACTTCACTTTAAATCATGTAAGTACTTACTAAACACCTTAAAATGTATACGAAAAGAAGGATTTGACGTGATCCAATCACTAATAGCATGGCCTTTATCATTTGTAGGTGCTCTTGCCCAAGTCTTAACAGGCAGTAGTTTGTTTGTTGGAGCACATGGTACTGATGTCTTTGAACCATTATTTAACTGGAAGACCAGGCACTCACTTTATCTTAGCCTTAAAAGGGCTACAAAGGTGCTTGCAATTTCTTCGTATACGAAGAACGAATTAGTACATAATTTGAATCTAAAAAACGTGATTGTTCAACCGCTTGATGGGGTAGATTATGAATTTTTTTCACGAAAAAGAGATATTAGTGATTTGGAGAAAAGGTGGAGACCAGGCAAAGTGCTTCTTACAGTTGGAAAATTAAAAGAGAGAAAGGGTATTGATGTTTCAATTAAGGCTTTCAAAATCGTAAAGGAGAATATACCCGATGCAAAGTATATTATAATTGGTGGGGGCCGTGAAGATAATTATAGAAGTTTAGTAAAAGAACTGAAACTAAATGATGTTTATTTTATTGGCGAGATAAAGGAAAGTGAGCTTGTAAAATATTATCAATTGTGTGATGTTTTCGTTTTAACTCCACGCAGGTATCATGGTGATGTAGAAGGATTCGGATTAGTTTATCTGGAGGCAGGCGCAGCTGGAAAACCTGTTGTCGCTAGTAATAGTGGAGGCGTATCTGACGTTGTTAAACATATGGTTAATGGTATATTAGTGTCGGAGAATGATCCTTATGCAACCGCACAGGCTATTATACAACTTTTAAAAGATGATAACTTAGCGGCAGAGTTAGGAAATAATGGAAAAAAAGTTGCTAAATTATTTTGTTGGGAAAATACAGTAAAGTCATTAATTGACGTTTGGCAGAAAACCTTGAGACATGAATAATATGCAACTATCTAACATGAATATAGCATTAATTACTTGGTCGTTAACTAAAGATTATGCTACAGGTGAAGGAGTAGACGCTTATGAATTAGCAAGTGCTCTCTCAAGCATTGGTCTTAATATTAAAATTTTTTGCCAAAAGTCTGATGTATCATACATAAATAATAATGTTAAGATCATAAATTTTGGATGGCGTAATAGAAAATATTCATATAGTTTTATTTTAAAGAGCCTTTCACACATATTATGTAATCCATCTTTGAATATTATTCATCAAATGCAATTAGATAAAACCCTCCTACCTCTGACTACAAAAACATATGTCTTGTCTGGCTATTTAAACTTTACAAGATATTTAGAATTATATCCATACATTCAATCAAAAATTATTGCTGAGATGTTTAAAAACAAAGAATCTGTTCAGAAGTCTGCTCCACCAAAATTTTTTAAGAACAGAATTGAATCAATCTTCGATAATTTTTTCGAAAAGTCATTTAATGTATTTTATAATAGAGTTGTGTCAAACGAACTGATTTATAACAAAGCGAAGAGGATAATTGCGCGACACAAGGATTTGAAAGTTTGGTTAGAGAAAAAGGGATGCGAGTCATCAAAAATTGAGGTAATACCTGTGTGTATCAACACTGGAATCTATAGACCAGGTAAAAGAGAAAGTCATACAAATTGTAGGATTTTATTCGTCGGACGCCTAGTACCAATTAAGGGCATAAAGCTCCTGATTGATGCCTTTTTAGACTTAATAAAGGAAGTGAAACATGCTGAACTACTGGTCATAGGAGACGGCCCTTTAAGAACTGAGCTAGAGACGATGTTAACTAAGTTGAAGATAAAAATAGAGTAAAATTATTAGGCTCCCTTCCTCGTAGTAAAATTTTAGAATATTATCAATCTTCAGATATTTTTGCTTTACCATCGTTTTATGAATCTTTTGGAATAGTAAATTTAGAGGCTATGTCATGTGGATTGCCAGTCATATCCACTTTTGTTGGCGGTATTCCCGAAGTGGTTAAGGATGGATATTCTGGTTTCTTGATTGAGCCAGGGAATAAATTTTTATTGAAAGAATACTTGACTAAGTTAATTAGTGATGATGGTCTAAGAGAAAAAATAGGATATCAAGCCAGACAACACGTTGTCAGAAATTTTTCATACGAGGTGATTATCCCGAAAATGATAGAAGTATATGAAGAAGCTCTTTCATCTATTTGAGACTATTTCGGTAATTATTTGTTTCAATTTAGCTTTAAATTCAGTTTTATCATGTTTTTTACTCATGTTTACAAATTCTTGGCGCTCAGCTGTCGATACATTCATGGCATATAAAATTTTTTGTGGAAGCTCCTCTTGATTTGAGTAAGTATACTCTCTTGGTACGAATTCACTTTGCCCGCCTATATGAGGCACTACTGGTACACAACCGGCCGCCATAGCTTCCCTTACAGCCTTAGCACCAGCTTCTACTCTGCAGTGTATGAACACTTTAGCCCTCTTAAGAATTTCGGCACGTTCTTTTAATGGGGCATTTATGAGAATTTTTACGTTCTGGTCCATCTCCTCTTTTTTAATGAATGAGACTATTTTATTATAGTATTTTTGATCTTGTATTGCAAGAAGCATCACTAATTTGACGTTAGCTTCTTTACATGCAGATATTGCTACTTCATAATTTTTTGAAGGGACTGTTCTCCCCATAACGACTGCATAATTTTCTTTAGACTCGCCTTTCCACTCATAAGGTCCAATGTCGACAGGAGTGTATAATATTTTACTTTGCACCCCTAATGCTTCGTCTACTTGACTTGCAACAAAATTTGAACAAGCGATAAAATGAGCTACAATATTCGACCATAATTTTTTAGATATTTTTCTGAACAAATCGTAGTAACAAGTTTTCAACACATTCGTAACTATGTTGTTTTTATATACTTCCTTTTTCATCTTTTTTGTGAAATAAGGAGGTGTTAACGGAATAGCCGTCACATAATATATTACTGGCAATTTATGAATGATTGCATTAAGGGGAATAACAAACGGATGTGAGTCTGCTGATGTGTTGAAATATAAGTTAGCGGGGATTTTAGGTGTTATAATTGGATATATTAAATAATGATATAATTTAAAAATTTTTGGCAATTTTGGATATTTGAAAATTTTAACATCATCAAATCCTAGTCGTTCTATATCAAAAGCGATTTTATATTTACTTAAATCTGGATGTTGTTTACAAATGAGTTTCACTTTATAACCAAGCTCATTTAAACATTCATTAACAATAAGGGCCGTATATTCACCGCCACCTACCGTTTTTCCGAGACCTAATGTGATCTGTACAGCTGTTGCATCTTTCGTTCTAAGCAATCCAACTAAAAATAAGTCATTATTAGTTTTTATACATTACATTTAGCGATCCACCTACATCGTAGCAACAAAGGTAGACAGAGAAGATAATTAAGCTCTTGAAAGACTAAGGACTACCAGTAAAGCAATAGACTTTAATGCAGAAAACTAGAAAAGAGGTATATTTAAAGTAATATTTAATGAGTAGTGTAGAGACTATTGTCCTACAGGTGTGACAACCATTATTTACTTGACCTTGGCGACAATCCCAGGAACAAAGGCTAACACCATACAGACGGTCAGGATGTGCAATGCCATGGCGAGGTCTGGATGCAGGCTTTACCTATTAATACCTGCAAAATTCAAGAGTTGTCGAATAGTCAGCACATACAGAGAAATAAGCACCTATTATGGCTTAAGAAATAAATTCGCAGTAATTCCAATACCGACGACTTGGTTCTGGACTCATAGCGGAAGAGCAAACATAGTATTATATCTATTGGCAGCGTTAATTTACTCATTCATATCGTCTATAATCATCAGCATAATAAAACTCCATGATAAAAAACATTCATTATGACGAGAATACCGCTACTACTAACAATCCTCCACATCTTAAAGCCATTCCTAAAATCAAAACTAATCTACGAAGTACATGATCTATATTATGAATACTTTAGCCAAGGAAAGCTAAAAGACCTATTCATGAGTGGTCTAAAAAACACGGTCCTGATAATCACAATCTCTGACCACCTAAAAAAAGAAATAAGAAAGATAGTCGACTCTAAAAATAATATAATAACCCTTCACGACGCTTTTGATCCAGCGTTATTCCCATCATCGCCCATTGATAAAGACATACTTAGAGAAGAGCTGAATTTACCCCGGGATAAGTGGATTGTCGCATATGTCGGACAACTCCACGCTTGGAAGAGGCCAGAATTCATAGTGGAAGCATTCAGACACGTCGAGGACGAAGATACACTGTTGTTATTTGTAGGAGGAAGTGAGAATGACATAAAGCGACTAACAAGATACGCGGAACATTTAGGAATAAAGCAAATAATCTTCAAGGGACAAGTCCCACCAATAGATGTTCCTAAATACTTGCTTGCGGCTGACTGTCTAGTTCATTATACGCCCTCGAGTGGGCCGATGAAGTCCTACTCGCCGCTAAAGATCTTCGAATACATGGCCGCAGGGAAGCCGATCCTAGCGCCTAGGCAGCCGTGGATAGAGGAGGTCCTCAAAGATGGTGAGAACGCCCTGCTATTCGACGAAGACTCGCCCAAGGACCTGGCAGAAAAGATAGAGCTGATCAAAAACAACCCAGAACTAGCCGACAGAATAGCAAAGAACGCAAAACAACAATCAGCAAGACACACATATCAAGAAAGAGCAAAAAGAATATTAGATATAGTTTCTAGATTTTGAATTATTAAACTCCCAGATGACAGTTATATGTCTTCCGCCGTTTATTATCTTTCCCTTACCTAAATATTTATTTAAAATTGCTAGAGTTTCGTCTTTTGATATATTATGTAAATCATGAATCTGCACAATTAACTTTTCAACACCAAGCTGCGGAGTTTTAATTAATTCCTCAATACAGAAATGCTCGCATCCTTCGCAATTTAACTTCACAATCTGCGGTCTATATTTTATGATTAGATCTGTAAGTGATTGAACTGGTGTTTCAATAGTTTTGTCGTGGTGACTCCATTTCATTTCTTTAATTCCATAATCTCTCTTTCCTTCCAATTCTGGGATATCTGGAACGTTTGTACCTACTGCAATGTTTAATGGAATAACTGGTAATAACTTTGTATTTTCGAGCAAATACTCAAAATGACGCGGTACTGGTTCTACCGCCACCACTTGGCGTGCTCCCTTAAACAACCAATAAAGTACCGAGTCGCCTGTATACGCACCTATATCTAAAACCACTTTTCCACCACAATCTATAGGATACTTCCTAAAGAATGTGCTAGGATAGGGTAGTAATATTTTGCGTTCTATCCACTTAGTTGGGTTAACATAACGAAAACCAAAGTATTCAATCTCAAATACCTCATCATAAAACTTGACTGGTGGTGCGCCGCCTACCTCCATCCACGACTTTTCAAATCTAACAAAATACTTCAGCAAATTTCTAGCCTCAAAAAAGATGTGTCCGCCTCCCCTAGATGAGAATACACCTCTCCTTCTCAAAATACTTAAAAGTATGAGAGACAACCAATTCCTGAAGTGCTTCCTAGCTACCCCAACGGCAAACACCCACTCCCTAAGCCTAACTATGAATAACTGCCGGGTCATCTCAATATGACGTTTAAACTAAAGGTTATTCATGAATAAAAGCATTAAATACATACTTGTTTGATAGCTTCTTAATATTAACAGGGTTAGCTTAGCTAAAAATTGGGCTTTCTTTGTTTGTATTAGCCTACGCATCCTGACATCTCGAGTTCTATCAGTCTGTTAAACTCGACGGCATACTCCATTGGAAGTGTCCTCGTGAAGCCCTCCAGAAAGCCTAAGACGATCATGTTGAGGGCCTCCTGCTCGGGTATACCTCTACTCATCAGGTAGAATATCTGGTCCTCGCCGATCTTGCCGACCGTCGCCTCATGCGTGATAGTCGCATCGTCCTCCAAGACATTATTGTATGGATAAGTATCAGTCCTGGAGAGGTCGTCGAGGATCAACGCATCACACCTAACGCTCGACTTAACATTCCTAGCGCCCCTCCCGACGTAGAGGAGCCCCCTATAGGGCGTCCTGCCCCCGTCCTTGCAGACAGACTTCGAGGTAATCCTACTAGTCGTGTCTCGAGCAACATGGATAGCCTTGGCGCCAGTATCCTGATGCTGTCCCCGACCCGCGAAAGCCACAGACAAGACCTCAGCCCTAGCACCCCTACCAAGCAGATAAACACTCGGATACTTCATAGTCACTCTGCTGTTGTGTACTACGATGCCTTGGGCTATGAAGTTGGCTGTCCCCTCAACCTCGATATCATACGTCACCCTCTTGCCTACCGGCTCTATCCGTAAAATGGGCACAAAGTAGACCTCAGCCTGCGGAGTGTGATCACTGAAATATAGGAAGTAGTGTGTATATGTCTTCACCTTCTTCCCCAGAGGTTTCTTCTCCCGTCTCGTCCATTTGCTAATCTTTAGCGGATTCATTCCACATGAAGTAGCCAGCACCTTAACGTCTTCAAGGAGCTTCCTGTTAACGCTGCAGATGCTCATGTTCCTGTGGCCCTTCCTCACATACCCATCAGCTGCTATGTAGCCTTCTATCAGCGACCTCTTTTGACTGTGAGGTAGCCTGTAAACCCAGTGTGGAATATTCTTCTCCCTAGCCCTACCGGTAAATCCGAGTGATTTTAGTAATCTTACTAGGTTCTTCGAGTTGACTCTTATCACGTTGCCTCGCCTATTCACCTTAACTCCAAAGAGGCTGTCGAGAAGTGAGATCAGCCTAGGAGCTGCAGGGTCTCTTTCTTCAACAGCGAAGCAGACCCTATTTCCATCCATGTAGCCGTCTCCTAGGTAGAAGCCCAATACCCACATGAGGTCCTCGCTGGTTTCATACGGGTATTTTATGGGCTTAGAGCGCATGTCGGGTGTGAAATCAATTCTGTAAGGTTCTCCTTTATCTGGCAATAGTCCTACAACAGCAATGAGTTCGCCTACCTTGAGATCCCTCAACATCTTCCAAGAGAGTTTGTAAACACGCCCCTCCTTTGAAAGGGTCAGGAAAGGATGGTTATCGGTTGCTGTGATCTCTCTATAATTAGCTGTGGTGAGTCTATAGACTGGGCGCGGCGGATTGATCTTCTTCCCTATTACTTTAGATGTCCTTATCCTAAGGTCAGGGCCTAATGTATAAACTAAATCACCTACTTCCAGCTCTTTAATGGTTTTAACGTCATGGTTTGTGAAAACTTTCGTTTCAGGAACTAGACAGCCGATGTTCGCATCAACCCACTCAACCGTCGCGTCCTCATAGGCAAAAGCACGCTTAGTCACCAAGTTATACACATCAGTACTCCAGTTCTGAAGCGTAGTATACCTAACATATGCACCCTTCTTAGCAATAATCTCAACAACAGCCGCGTGCAGACTCTCAGTACTGTATATCGGAGCAGTACAGTTGTGGACAGCAAAGCCTTTGACAAGATACGAGTTGTGGCGGCCTAAGACCTCAAAGTTATAAACCCTACCACTATAATACGTCCTCCTCAACCTCCTAATGGGCACCAAAAAGTAATCCCCTACCAGCCTGACTTCACTCCACCTCTTTTTCGGAGAGAATGCGATGATGTACTGTCTCTTCCTTAATATTCTTTTGCCAAATAACGTGTCCTCACCACCCTGCCTGACCATTATGCTTGCAAACACGCCGAGTCTTGCCAGAATTTCTTGGAGCTGGAATGCTAGCGTCTCTGATGTAGTGGAACAACGGACCAACGTCCTACCCTTTCTGTAGATGCTCCCATCACCTTTCAAGTATGCTTCTAGAAGTATCCTTTGTTTATTGGCCGGCAGCTTCATAACTCTCGGACTAAACCGTCTGTTGTGGGAATGCCCGCTGATCTCCCTTACACAGAGCTCGTAAATCTCTTTAGAGTAAGTCATCACGGTTATGGCGTTGCGGCTCGGCTGGTGAATGATGGATGGCTTCTTGCCGGTAAGCCTTTCTATAGAGTCTGATAGCTCTTTCACATACTCGTCTTCATCGGCACCGAACGAGAACTCAACCACTGGGACGTTTAACTTCTTATGGATAAACGCGGACCCCTCCGCCAAATAGTATCCAAGAACAATCAATGCATCTTTGCTCAGAGCAGGTGAGTCCTCAACTTCCTTATTCACCGGATAGACTAGGAAATCACCCACATCAAGCTGTCCCGCTGGGATGAACTCAGGCTGGGCATGGCGGAGCTTTTCAGTAGATGTTTCAGGTATCCTATAACGTGTCTTCCTCTTTGTCCTAACCCACTCTCTTTTGACTGCGAGGACGGGGTGGTCTGGTGTTAGCCTGAAGGAGTTTGCAGGCGACAGTGGAGTGATTTCGACAAGCTCGCCCTCATAATCTCTTACCCTAACGCTTTGAACCAACGTCTCTTCGCCCGCACCATTGAGTACTATTTCGTCAGGAACTATCTCTTCTATCGCCACCAAACTGTCACCATTCAAAACCTTCTCGCCTCTCGGCAAACATCCTTCTATATAATGCACCTTGCTGTAGGGCTCAGCGATTATTAACGTCCTCTCAAACTGACCGATGTTCGAGGCATTTATCCTGAAGTATGCTTGGAGCGGAAAATCAACCTCCACGCCGCTCGGCACGTAGATGAAGCTTCCACCACTCCAGACAGCGCTGTTAAGCGCGGCGAACTTGTTATCACTCGGAGGCACGACCGTCCCGAAATACTTCTTAACGATCTCTGGATACTCCCTGAGCCCGGTGTCCATGTCAACGAAGACGACACCTAGACTCTCAAGCTCCTTCCTAATGTTGTGGTAGACAACCTCAGAGTCGTATTGAGCGCCGACGCCTGCGAGAAACCTCCGCTCAGCCTCTGGAATACCGAGCCTGTCAAAGGTTCTCTTGATATACTCGGGAACGTCGTCCCAGCTACTGAACTTTTTATCGGTAGGACTCATGTAGTACCTAATCTTATCGAAGTCTAGCCGCGAGAGGTCTGCTCCCCATGTAGGGAGAGGCTTCTCGCGAAATATCCTGTATGCCTCCAGCCTAAACTTCCTCATCCACTCGGGCTCATCCTTTATCCTCGAGATCTCCTCAACAACCTCCTCGGAGAGGCCTGGCTTAGTAACATAGCGGTACTCGACCTCGTCCCTGAAGTTGTACTTTGAGTAGTCGAACGATATTTCTCTCAAGCTTATTCATAACATTGTTATACCATCCCCTATATAAACAGTGACAAACCACAACAAAAAGCAAAACCCAACTAAAACCTAAGAAAAATACCAACCCTACCAAGTCTTGATAGGACATTCTCACTAATACGAATGTCAAAGCATAATTATTCTATTGTATAATGGAAAAATTAAACTTGCAATAAACCTAAAAATTACGGCTAGCCATGAATGCTTGGAGAAGAATTTGGGCAGCCTCGAACGGATGTTTAACCCTAAGGTTGTGGCATTGATAGGCGCGACAGACAGAGAGGGCAGCGTAGGCCTAGCCCTGCTCAAGAACCTCCTAAAGAGCAACGGAGACAGAGAGATCTATCCAGTCAACCCTAACAGGGAGAGCGTACTAGGCCTAAAATGCTACCCCTCAATAAGGGACGTCCCAGAACACGTAGACCTAGCTGTAATAGCGACGCCGGCCAAGACCGTCCCCAAGCTAGTAGAGGAGTGCGGCGAGGCTGGCGTGGAAGGAGTAGTCATAGTCTCGGCCGGGTTCAGGGAGACCGGAGAGGAGGGCAGGAGGCTCGAGGAAGAGATAAAGAAAATCAAGAGCAAATACGGCCTAAGAGTGCTTGGCCCCAACTGCCTAGGCTTTATCAGGCCGCCGATAGGCCTAAACTCGACCTTCATTCTTAAAGACCCAGAGCCCGGCCAGATAGCCTTCATTTCTCAGAGCGGAGCACTAGGCTCCGCTATCCTAGACTGGGCAGTCAGCGCCCACATCGGCTTCAGCATGTTCATCTCTCTGGGCTCGATGATAGACATAGACTTCGGAGACCTGATAGACTTCCTCGGACAAGACCCATACACCCGGAGCATCCTGATCTACATGGAGAGCGTGGGCGACGCAAGGAAATTCATGAGCGCCGCGAGAGGATTCGCTAGGAACAAGCCCATAATCGTCATAAAGCCCGGAAAATACTCCACAGGAGCAAAGGCAGCGCTATCCCATACAGGATCGATGGCAGGCAGCTTTGAGGTATACCGCGCTGCCTTTAGGAGGGTGGGTGTAGTCAGGGTCGACGAGATTCAGGACCTGTTCAACTGCGCGAGCGTCCTAGATTCTAGACATCTCCCAGCAGGTCCTCGGCTCGCCGTAATAACAAATGCAGGCGGGCCAGGAGTGATAGCGGCTGACGCAGTGGCAGAGAACGGAGGCGTCCTCGCCCAACTATCTGAGACAACGATGGAGACGCTCAACGCACTGCTCCCTCCATACTGGAGCCGCGGAAACCCGATTGACGTGCTCGGAGACGCGGATATTAACAGATACACGGCCGCGCTGAAGGCATGCCTAGCTGACCCCAACATAGATGGCGTAGTCGTGATTTACACGCCGCAGGGAGCCGCTAGGCCTCTTGAACTCGCTGAGGAAATAGTCGAGATAGTTAGGGAGAGCGCAAGGGCTAAGCCAGTCCTGACTGTGTGGATGGGCGGAGACGAGGTATGGGAGGCAAGGCAGCTCTTCCATAAAAACGACATACCTACATACGAGACCCCTGAGGAGGCGGTCAAGACATACATATACATGTACAAGTATAAGAGAAACTTGGAGCTCCTCTACGAGACTCCCGCAGACCTACCGATAGACCCGTCGCCTCCCAAGAACTTTCTGAAGATACTGATAAAGAAGATCCTCAGCGAGGGAAGAGTCGTACTGACTCCCGACGAGAGTGATAAGTTCTTAGATGCTTACGGAATTCCGAGGGCTAGAGGAGAACTTGCGACTAACTTGAATGAGGCGCTCGCGATAGCCTCGAAGATCGGCTATCCAGTTGCGCTGAAGATCGTATCGCACGACATAGTTCATAAGACCGACGTGGGAGGCGTGGTGACGAACGTGTCGTCAGAGAGCGAGCTGAGAACCGCATTCTTAAAACTCATCGATACAGTCAAGTCAAAAGCGCCCGACGCAAAAATAAAGGGCGTATACGTCCAGCAAATGATAAAACCCACGAACTACGAACTCATACTGGGATCAAAGAAGGACCCGGACTTCGGATCAGTGATAATGTTTGGGACTGGAGGAATTGCCACGGAGGTGTTTAGAGACTTTTCCATCGGGCTGCCGCCGCTCAACCAAGTACTTGCAAGGAGACTGATGGAGGAGACGAAGATCTATAACTCCCTGCTGCATGGGATGAGGGGCAAGCCGCCGGCAGATATGAAAAAGCTTGAAGAAATAGTAGTGAGGTTCTCGAACCTCATCGTTGATTTTCCCGAGATCAAGGAGGCCGACATAAATCCATTAATAGTCACCGACAACTCGATATATGCCGTCGATTTTAGGATTGTCTTAGACCCTGAGTGCGTTGACTCGCATGAGCCTTATCCTCACCTCGTCATCATGCCTTATCCTACAAAGTATGTCAGGCTCTGGAGACTCAGGGATGGAAGAGAAGTCCTCTTAAGACCAATCAGGCCTGAAGACGAGCCGCTCGAGTACGAGCTCATCAAGGGCTTATCCGAAGAATCCAGCAGGTTCAGATTCTTCCAAGTCATTAGGGAGATCACTCACGAGATGCTCGTAAGGTTCTGCAACATCGACTACGACCGAGAGATGGCAATAATTGCTGAGTATAACCAGGACGGAAAGCGAAGAAACGTCGGTGTTGGCAGGCTGATCATTGAGCCGGAAAGGAAGAGGGGGGAGTTTGCAGTCCTCGTTGCTGACGACTTCCAAGGAAAGGGCCTTGGAACTAAGCTCACCGACATGCTGATCGAGGTGGCGCTTGAGAAGGGATTAGACTCGATCTACGGAATCGTCCTGCCTGAAAACACAAAAATGATCGGGCTATGCAAAAAACTCGGATTTGACATTAAGTACGGTACCGACGAGGTATATGTCGAGTTAAAGCTCAAGCCAGGAGCAGCAGTCAAAGCGGAACGAGCCATAGTGCCGGCCGTGACAACCATCCCAGCTGAGAAAAAAGCAGTAAAGAAGGAAGAAATAACTCAATAGTCCGGCTCGAAACTATAGCAGAATCCGATGCAAAGCCTTTGCGTAGAGACTAAAATTTTTCGCCCCCTTTAATGGCGGCCCTTATTAATAGTTTATAACTGATTTATTTTGAACATGCGTCTAAGTAATTCATGAGTCTATTTAGTGGGAATTTTTGAGTATTTTTTCAATATAGCCGTATATACGTGTAATGCTGATTACTTACAATTATTATAACATGTTTATAATTCAGACTGCTCATCATACGGCTGGTGATGAAAATGGCAGTGTTGGGAATCACTAGAGAGGTAGAAGAACAGGTAGAAAAGACCAAGCAGGCGATACTGGTCCTAATCAGTGATAGTGAGGAGTCTAGGAAGGTCTTCGATGCGGCTGTTCAGATGGCGAAGGAATCAGATGGAAAGATAATACTTGCAGCAATGATAGACGAGGACGTAAAGCCACCCTTCGAGTTCAAAAACTATGTCCTCAACGAGAAGATAAACGCCGATCCAAACTATGTCTACAAGACAATGTTTGCTGAGCAACTATTAAGGCCGTTTGAAGAGACTCTTAGAAGGGAAGGCATCGAGTACGATAAGGTGATCGAGCTGGAGAACTCCATGAAGAGGATAGCCGCTCTTGCAAACAACATATGCCCTGCAAGAATCGTCATCGGAATAGAGGAACTCAGAAAGGCCACAAAGGGAGTATTCAGAGGCCAGAAGAAATTCATGGAGAACCTACCCTGCCCGCTGACGATAATACCATAAATTACGAGCGAGTTACGACTCCCCAGAAATCTACCATACAAAGACTAGAATCCTTTATTTTTTGAACTTTTAACGTGTTAAGGATAAAGGATTATCCTGATTAGGTCTAATGAGTCATGAGTTCAATAACTAGTAGGAATTTCTGAGCTGGTTATGAATAGGAATATAGTTTTAAACTAAAGTCCTATCATATCTCTTGGCCGGCAGAGGGCGCCGCCCCTAATATAGCCCATCAACATATTTTGTGTAGGGCTAAATAATTAAGGAGCCTTTAGGTATCCAAGCCGAGTCTGATGTCTTAGCTAGGTATACGTATAGTGTGAGTTGTCCCTTTTCCCCGAATATTACCTCATTGCCCCCACAAGTCCTGCTGTTGCGGGAATATTACTGTTTTAGGCCCAATGGATATTTGATCTCTGACTTCTCATTCCTCTCTACTCTGGGCCTCTCAAATATGTTTTAAAGCGACTGACGGTTTTCAGCAAGCCTTATATAATGGTTTCAGCCAACCGTCCGTATGGAGAAGGAGGTGCTATTAAAAATCTTTACGACAAATAAGCCTGAAGCCACGGGGGACTGGCCATGCTGGCAACAGGGATAAAACCCGGGGAGACCGGTATGACTAAGGATAAAACGCGCGCCCATCGCTGGGCGCTGTGATGGATTATTTGACGTCCGGCCTCCTCTGGTTTCCCAGATGCTGCGCGGATGGCCTAATATGATAAGCAAATCTACAGTACAAGGTCTTGCCAAGAAGGTATCCATGATCAAGATTGGTAGGAGCTTAAGTGCTGAGTTTAGGAAGGGATGTATAAATAATCCTAAGTGGGTCTAGTTTATGTCCAGTAGGTGGGACTGGCCAGAGCTGCCGGCGTAGCTCAACCTGGCAGAGCGCGGGGCTCATAATCCCGTCGTTGTGGGTTCAAATCCCACCGCCGGCACTTATATATGAATGGTGTGGGCAATTTTATTTCACAAATTGTTTTAAAAGAGTTCCTAGCGTGGCAATCGTTATGGATTCTATATAGACTATATGAAATTATACATACATTTTACTCCAGGTATATATTATCCATGAGATTTCTTTTTACCGATGTAATTTGGACAAATTAGGCGGTGGGGTAAGCCTGAATTTATTCACGGTATTGCTATGCATAGCCATGGCTGCCTACGCCGTCGGTGCGAGGAAATTCGAGGTAGTCTTGAAGATTGTTATTCCTGCCGCACTCTCAGGAATCTTCGCATCCATCATTCTCGCGTTTGGTAGGGCCATGGGTGAGACGATGATAGTTGCCATAGCTGCGGGATTCAGGCCGATACTATCGTACAACGTCAAGGAATCTATGGAGACGATGACTGGGTTTATAGCCCAGGTCGCGACAGGCGACGCCCCCTATGGAACGATAGAGTACAGTTCGCTGTTTACTGTAGGCTTGACGCTCCTTTTGATGACGTATCCCCTCAATCTCATCGCTTTAAGGGTGCTTAAGAGATGGGCAATCAGGTATTAGCTTACAACAATAAGAGAAAACTCTTAATTGATCGATACATGCCGGTAGTCTACTCGCTTGGTCTCTTCATCGCAATATTATTCATCGTCTCGCTTCTTATCTACATCGTCGCTACTGGCAGCCATAGGCTCAGCTGGAGCCTGTTGACTAATTTCCCCTCATCAAATCCCCGAGAGGCTGGAATGCTTCCAGCGATCTACGGCACGCTATGGACAGTGGGGTTATCTACCCTGATGTCATTCCCTTTGGGAATAGCGACGGCGATCTATCTTAACGAGTATTCAGGAATGGAGAAGCTCAGGTCTTTCCTACAGATCAACCTGAACAGCCTGGCCGGAGTACCCTCAGTGATATTCGGCGTCGTGGGCCTCGGGTTCTTATCATATACGCTTGGTCTTGGAAGAAGCATCCTAGTAGGCGCAATATTGCTAGCATTTCTCACCCTGCCGCTCGTTACGGTCTCAGCCCTCGAGGCTCTGAAGGCAGTCCCAGACGACCTTAGGTTCGGCGGATACGCCCTTGGAGCGACGAGGTGGGAGGTAATCAAGTCCATTGTTCTTCCTAGAGCTCTGCCAATGATGCTGACGGGCAGCATCTTAGCGATCAGTAGGGCGATGGGAGAGGCCGCACCCATTCTCGTTATTAGTGGTTTACTTTTTATAAGGGCGGTCCCCGCGTCGCCGCTTGATAGATTCACCGTCATGCCCCTCCTACTCTACAACTGGATAAGCTGGCCACAACTCGAGTTCAGGGAGCTAGCGTCAGCAGGAATCATAGTCTTACTACTAATGTTAATTCTCCTCAACGCGGTGGCCATATACTTAAGGTATAGATTATCGAGGAGGCGATAAAATGATGGGCCACGAGGTATTGGAGCAGGAATTTAAGCTCGCAGAAGAGTTGGGAAAAGTACGCGATGAGATACACATAAAGGTTGAGGAGCTCTCGGTTTATTATCGGAAAAGGCTGGCTATAAGCAACATAAACATTGAATTTCTAAAAAACAAGATCACTGCGATAATCGGCCCGTCTGGATGTGGCAAGTCCACCCTGCTCAGAAGCATTAACCGCATGAATGATCTTATACCGGACGCGATTGTTAAGGGCAGGGTCTATCTCGACGGTGTCAACATTTATGACAAGTCAGTCGACCCCGTCGCAGTCAGAGCAGTCGTCGGAATGGTCTTCCAGAAGCCAAACCCATTCCCAATGAGTATTTATGACAATGTTGCCTTCGGCGTTAAGATAAATGGGCTTACCCGTAATCGCGAAGAACTTGACAGAATGGTGGAGGATGCGCTGAGGAAAGCTGCCCTTTGGGACGAAGTTAAGGACAGGCTCGATGCGCATGCTTATGAATTGTCTGGCGGACAGCAACAGCGCCTCTGCATCGCTAGGGCCCTAGCGATAAATCCCAAGGTACTGCTGCTTGACGAGCCTACAATGTCCCTTGACCCGGTCTCGACTGCCAAGATAGAGGAGCTCCTATACAAGCTTAAGTCCGAGCTAACAATAATTATTGTGACGCATAACATGCTTCAGGCCGCTAGGGTCTCGGACTATACAGCGGTAATGATGCCAAACGAAAAAATGGTGGGCACGCTTATAGAGTATGGACCAACAAAGGAAGTCTTCACCAATCCCAGAGACAAGAGGACAGAGGCCTACATTAGTGGAAAGGTGGGATGAGCAGATGAGGCTAATAGACCTCGGTCTAGAGAAGCTGACAGACACGCTAATCCAGATGTCGAACATAAGTGTAAGAGCAATAGAACTTGCAGCAGAAGCATTCATGAAGGGAATAGACGTCTCCAAAAAAGTCTATGAACTCTCGCTTCAGCTAAAAGAACTGCACGAAGCAGTTACCGACATAGCCACTGAACTGATAGCTAGGTATCAACCACTGGCAACTGATCTTAGGTACATAAAATCATGCTACGAGATAAGCTATGGATTCTACCGCTTCGGACGCTATGCATACGATATAGCCGACGTAATCAGGGAGTTCGGCGATATCTCCTACTGCGGCATGTCCGAGGCGAGATACACGGTAGAGCTAGTCAAGAAGCTCGTAAATGAGAGTATAGCTTCATTTAAGGAGAAGGACCCAGAAAAAGCAAAAAAAGTAATAGAGCTAGATGATGAGGTGGATGCGCAGTACAGGAACTACTTGAGAAAGGCGATAAGCGACACTACTACTGATAAAAAATGCGACTTGGCAGTGTTGCTATTGATGAGGTATTTGGAGAGGATCGGGGACCACGCGACCTACATAGCCGAGACGGTCCTCTACATCACCGGGAAAGCATCAAGCGAAAAGCCTAGTTAAGTTATTTGATCCTTCTTAGCAAGACTCTTAGGAGTTCAGCGGCCTCCAGGACCCTGCCCATAACCCTTATTTTACCTGAAAAGTAGTATGAAAATGGGTCTGCCTCCTGGTTGATGAGTTTTATCAGGTCTGACCGCTTGGCGACAACCGTCACTAGTGGGTCAGGCATTTCGCCCTCGCCTATCTCAATCTCGCCACCACTTACCTTGATGAAGAAGGGCCCATCATCCAGCGGCCTGACCTGCACCGACGCGTTAATCCCGGATAACTTCTCCATTATTTCTGGCCTTTTAGAGTATTCCTCAATCTTTCTTTTAAAAATCGTGATGAGTGGTTCTTTGCTTTGATCAGTGTTCGCCGCCATGACTCTCAGATAAAATACTGAGAATTCTTAGTTATCTATCTTGACAGAGTCTTCTGAGAGGCATGGTCTTTAAGAGCGCTTCGGCGGCTTTAAGGTCCTCGGGCGTGTTTATGTTTACTGCTAGGCGGGGCTCATTTACCACTAGTATATAGGGCGCGGGCAGCCTCCTATCGCGGATTTGCCTCGTGTCTATTAGTCTTATTCCGGCTGGACATGCCTCCTTCCCATCAATGTTAAATCTCGAAGATGCGGTCAGTCCAAGCTTTCTCGAGAGATCAGCAGGTACGGCGACAAATACGTAGGGATGGGTGTTTAACCTCTCGTCATATCCTTTAACTAGTCCGTCAACATCGCTTGACGATATGAAGGGTATGTCGGCTGAGCAGACGACGTATAAGTCGTTCGGCATTTCCCACAGGGCTGTTAGGAGGTCGCCGTAGTATCCGTCGCCCCTCCCCACCAAGACGCTGAATCCTCGTGATTGGAGATACTTAGTCGTATTTGGGGTGTTCTGGCTCGTTATGCAGATTACTTGGCTTATCGTACTCGCGTTGAGGGTGGCCTCCAACACGTATTCAATAAGTGGTTTATTGCCAAGCCTCCTTAGCGGCTTTTCTGCTCCGGGGCCCATACGGACACCGCGTCCTCCAGCCATGACTATCAAGCGGGCCAAGACTCCACGACCTACATCGTAGAGATGCTAATCGTCCTAACTTAAATGGTGCCATTAACCAATTATATGTAGAATGATGGAGCAGGCGGTAAGCGAAGTCAGGGTTGGAAGGCTGCTAAAGAAGTACTGGAGGGTCCGTGTGCCCAGGAAATTCAGGGAAGGCGTCGCCGAGGCATTGATCGAGCTTGAGGGCGAGAGATGGCTAGTTGAGCTGGATAAGCATGGAAGAGTCTACATACCCGTCAAGCTAAGGCCAAGCATAGAGAAGGCAAAGACAATAATCATAAAGCGGGAAGGGAGCACCATAATACTGAAGCCGAGACCCTACTGAGCAGACCGTTGTCGGATAGTTAACATTTTATAACTATCCGTTCCACCTCGGCCTCTAGGGCTTCATTGATGGCTTTCGGGGGCAACGGGGCTCCCCTCATCCTGAGGATGTTTAGGCATGCTGTTATGTCTCTGTCGTTTTCGTATCCGCATCTGCATTTTAATTGCCTATGCCCATTCAGCGCTATTAATTTCTCACTACATATCGGGCATAGGCTTGAAGTCCCCTTCGGGTTAACGTATTCGACTTGTAAGCCCTCCAGCTTAGCCTTATACTCTATGTATAGCTGCATCCTTCTGAAGTTCCAAGTGTGCAGCCTTCTATTCATCTGCCTTCCATACTTTATGCGTCTCCTTATGCCGTTTAAGTCCTCCATTAATATTCCGAAGCCGTGTTGCCTCGCGAAGTCTACGATTACCCTTGAAATCTTGTAGCATAGGTCTTTAGCCTTTGTCCCCTCTCTACCAGCATATTTCCTTAACAGCCTTTGAGCGGTCCTAGGCTTATATTTGGCGAGCCTCTGAACCCTCCTCCTTATGTTGAAGTACGTCGTGTGGATGGTCCTCAGCTCGTGGTCTATCCTGAGGACGTGGGGATTGGTGCTCACCGCCGTGACGTTGGACTCCTTCACGTCTATCGCTATCCAATCCTTTGGGCACTGTAGGTCAACCTCCTTCTCGAATGGTATGATGATCTTGGTTTCTTTTAACGTTACCTCGCCTGTCTTAAGCTTCCCCTCTCTCCAAGCCTCTGTGAACTTCTTTTGGTATTCTCCATACCTGAGGCTTATGAAGATGAACCTTCTTGGCTTTACTGAAATTCTAATCTTATCTCCATAGAACTTGTAGAGCATTGGGTCTAGCTGCATGAATAGCTTCTTGGCCTCGGGCTTACCCTCCCTACGCCTTCTCCTATGCGTTTTGAGCATCGCTAGAGCTATCTTGCAGGCTGAGTGGCAGAAGTGTGTGGAATAATTCCACCTTCGCTTCCACTCCTCATAAACCCCTTTCCTCAGAAGTTCACCATGTCCCTAAAGTCCTCCAAGAGCTTCCCGACCTCCTCGTTGGGCTCGTAGCCGAAGGGGACTCCTAGGATAACTTCCACAAGTAGAGCATACCCATAAGAGTCATAATAAAGTTAACTATTCAGAAACTGCTGAAAACCCTCACGTAAATCACAGCTTTCTTTGATGCATCAGTCTTAGCAGATCCCATTATACGCTCAAGCTCGCTTTCAGGTATCCTCCTCCTACCGCCAACTGTTCTGACAACCCTTACCTTCCCCTGTCTATCCCACTTCCTGAGCGTGTTGGGATGAACCCCCCTCCTTGAAGAGCCTACCCTTGATAAAAAGTATCAATACCACTATATTCCAGAAAACTGCGCCAATAGTCCAAACAGCAATTAAAAGAGCCGACCCATCGCCGTATTGCCAGATCAGGAACAGCCCGACGATCGGCGGAATGGTCAGGATTAGTGCAAGCACAGTCGCCTTCAAAAACATCTCATATACTTTCTGCCTGCTCAAGTCTAAAACCGCTCAATAACAATAGGTTCTAATCCTCCTTAATTGATCCCCCTGCCTCTTTATCTCGTCCTTAAGCGCCACCCGCCTTCTACGATTATCCTCCTTTAACCTATGTTTGAGCTCAATGAATTCTCTTTTATAAGACGATAGTTGTTTTTTATTCTTTTGGCCAAGCTGAATAAATTCTTCAATGGGTGATTGAAGCAACCTATTATTTTGATTTTTAATAATGCCCAGCGTCTCGTTTAGCTTCTTTAAATTCTCGTCACGGGTGAAACTTTCACGGACACCTCTAATTCTCAGCCTATCGATAAGCTTCAGCATCGCCTAATCAATAAATCCAGATATACAAATACCTTTATCAACCCTAACATATTCAATAAACAGCGGGCCCGTGGCCTAGCCTGGATAAGGCGCCGGCCTTCGGAGCCGGAGAGCGCGGGTTCAAGTCCCGCCGGGCCCGTACGTCGCAGAGAGCTCCACTTGCAAGAACCGTTATGATTGATGTTATGTGAATTATGGATGATTTGTTTGGCAATGGTTTTATATTCCTTTTAATCCATCGTCTCTGATGAATACTGACTACGATGTGATTGTCGTTGGTGGTGGGGTGGCTGGAAGTCACGCTGCGATGAGTATTGCGAGATTCTCAAACCAGCGGTTGAGGATCCTGCTGGTTGATCGGAATAGTAGGGAGGAGTTTGGTAAGAAGACGAAGAGTGGGTGGATATGCGGCGACGCGGTTAGCAAGAGGAGTCTCGACTACGTATGTAGCAATCTCGGGATCAGCTATGGTTATCCAGAAATTGAGCACAGCGTTGATGGGGTTCTGCTCTACTCACCTAACCGTGAGGTGAAGGCCCTCTTCGATGGTGAAGGATACCTTCTAAACAGGAGGGCATGGTCTCAGAGACAACTGGCATATCTCGAAAAGATGGGAGTGGAGGTAGTTCATGGAGTAGACGTGAGGAGGCTACTAGTCAGAGATGGCTATGTCTGTGGGGTAGAGGGAGTAGTGATGGGTGAGAAAACCCCCTTCAAGAAGACGGCTAAAGTCGTTGTAGACGCCTCTGGATCGGCATCAATACTTAGAACAAATCTCTCGATAAAGAGCTGGATAGAGAGGGAGATTGATAAGGAAAATGACCTAGAACCCACTGGCAGATACATCCTCGAATTTGAGCCCGCGATTGAGGACGAGACATGGTTCACTCCTAAATATTGCATAATACATTTCGACCAATTCCTAGCACCTGGAGGGTACGCGTGGACGTTTCCCAAAGGGAAAACAAAGGTCAACATCGGTCTTGGAGTCCAGAAGAAGAGTCTGCTCCGTCGGAACATGGCTCACGGACTTAACGATACACTCAAGTCCCTAATCGATAAGTACGTACGGATGAATAAAGCGTTGGGAAATCCGAGAGAATCATACAGTCAGCTCGATCTGGGCAATTCTTATGGAATTTGGCAAGTCTCCGTGAGGAGACAAAACGACTGCTTGGTTGCAAACGGCTACGCCTTAATAGGCGACGCAGCATGGATGCCTAGGCCGATAGACGCAGGAGGGATGGGGCCGGCCTTATACGCCAGCATAGTGCTGGGGAAGTCAATAGTAGAGTCGATAGAGTCTGGCGACGTGAGCGAGGCATCGCTCTGGAAGTATAATGTTGAGTATGTCAGGATGTATGGTTACCAGATGGCGAGCTTCGAGGTTCTGAGGAGATATCTGCAGACACTGTCAAACGACGACATCGACTTCGGGATGAAATACTTTCTATCACAGGACGACATAGAGAGCATAAAGAGAAGGGAACATCCAAGATTTCCCCTTATCAGCAACTTCCTACGACTCATTACTAATGGTGAGTTGAGAAGGAGAGTGATGGAGAGGCCCAAACTTGCCCGTGGTCTCAGTTACGTGGCCAAGAAAAGCAGGCGCCTAATTAGCCTGTATGAAGAGTATCCAGAATCACCCACCCAGTTTCCGAAGTGGCGTGATAAGTTAATGAAGGAAATTAATGAGGCCTACACTAAGCTCGGGCTGTAACACTATTCGCCGATAATCGTTACTATTACTTCTCTATTTCGGGGACCGTCTAGCTCTACGAAGAATAGGCTCTGCCAGGTTCCTAGCTGTAGTGACCCGTTTATCACTGGAATTATGAGGAACGGCTGCATCAGGCTTGAGCGTAGGTGAGCGTCCGCATTGTTGTCGATCTCGTTGTGCCTATAGTCAGCATCTGACGGAACTATCCTCTCTAACAACTCTAATAGGTCCCTCTTCAGTCTGTGCTCATCTTCATTTATCGTCAGGGCAGAAGTCGTATGTCTCGTGAAGACCACTAGTAATCCATTTTTTATTCCAGCCCCACGCAGAGCCTCGTTGACTCTCTGCGTTATGTTGACCAGCTCCACTCTATTATTTGTGGCTATTTTAATGTTAGCCGTGTGCGTCTTCATTCTTCTCCTCACCTATTATCCCTAGTAATGCGTTAAGGAATCTCTGATTCTGACGCCTCGTGCCTATGGTTACTCTGAGGCAACCAGTTGTGTGGGGTGATGCAACCAGGTTCCTGACCACGATTCCCTCCTTCAAGAGATGCTCATAGACCTTATCTGCAGGTGAGTCTATAAACTTTATCAGGAGGAAGTTTGCCTCGGATGGGTAGACCCTTATACCATCAAGTTTTGACAGTTTCTCAAACAGCCTTTGCCTTTCACTATTGATTAGCTTTACCAGCTCATGCATGTACTTACGTCTCTTCAACGCGAGGACTCCAAGCTCGATATTTATGACTCCTAAGCTGTTGGGCGGCCTCGCCTTATTCAGCAGTTTTACCGTCTCGCTAGATGCTATTATGTAGCCGATCCTTGCGCCTGCTAGGCCGAAAGCCTTCGAAAGCGTCCTCACGATCATCAAATTCCCATATTTTTCAACAAGACTGGCAGCAGTTTTACCAGCGAACTCGTAGTATGCCTCATCGACTACGACTGCTACGTCACTCTCTCTGCATATCTTTTCTATCCACTCAATCGGAGTGATGTTTCCTGTTGGGTTGTTTGGACTACATAGGAATATAAGTCTTGTCTGACTGTTAATTGATGATAAGATTGACTCCACGTTGTCCGAGAAGTCTTCCCGCCTAGGCACCGCAACGAACCTTCCACCCTGAAGCTCGGTCGCTATCCTAAAGAAGGAATAAGTAGGCGTAGACGCGATTGCTTCATATCCAGTTTCAAGAAATATTTTGCAAATAATGTCGATGGCCTCGTCTGCGCCGTTGGTTGGAATTATCGAGTCGGCTGTCAGTCCAGTATATTCTGATATGGCTTCTCTAAGCGCTGAATAGCTGGTGTCTGGGTAATAGTTGATTGGTATACTGTGCAGCCGGCCGCCAACTTGAGATAACAGCTTCACTGGTGGGACTGGAGATGTGTTCGTATCAAGCCTCAAGACTCTTCCAGGCTTTATCCCTATCTTGGCCGCTATCTCTTCAGTCGATGACTCCCACTCATACGGAACAAAACTATCTAGCATCGGCCTGTACTTCATTCTGCTCGCCATTATATCGGAGGACGACAATTAAAGCTCTAATTTAGGCAGATCAAATTATAGGTAGATGCCAGGGAGGCTATACGTAGGGATAGACGACACCGACTCTAAGCGGTCAATGTGTACTACCTATGTCGCGGCCATGACATTGAGGGCTCTTGAGGAGAGAGGATACCGGAGGGCCGATTATCCCTGGCTCGTTAGGCTCAACCCCAACTGTCCCTACAAGACGAGAGGGAACGCCGCGTTATGCATCGTTCTACAGATGGATAGTCAAGACATCCAGCCCGTAATCGACATAGTTGCGAGCATGGTGGAGCGGTACGCCGACCTCGAGAGTGAGGGCACCGATCCGGGAATAGTCTTCGTAAATGAAGAACAGAGGTCTAGGCTGCTGGACCACTACTGGAAGTCGCTGAGAGAAATAATAGATCTTGAAGATGCGTATAGCCTCTGTTCTGAGCTGGGCATAAGATACAAGCTCTACAAGGAGGGAAGAGGCATCATAGGAGCGTTGGCCGCTGCTGGTGCCGACGAGTCAACACTCAAGACCTACGAGCTCATAGCATATAGAACGCCTGATAATTGGGGAAAGCCACGAAGGGTCGACGAGGAGTCAGTAATCGCGATGGACATCTCTACTCGTCCATTTACTTTTGACAACTATGATTATGAGAAGGAGAGCATTAGAATTACTCCCAACACTCCCTGCCCAGTCCTGTTGGGAGTGAGGTCGATAGACGACGAGCACGCGTTAATGGCGTATAGGATGCTAAAGATATACGAGCCTGTGGCTTTCTACGAGATATTCAAGACAAATCAAGCCACAGACTCGCACTATGTACGAGCAAAGATAAGAGACTTGGCTCCACTGCTGTCAGCGATAATTACTGGAAGAGTTGCATCGAGGCCTAGAGTGATCGAGGGTGGACACGTGTTTATCGATGTTGAAGACGACACTGGGAGAATAACGCTTGCTGCCTACGAACCCACCGGCGAGTTAAGAAAAGCAGTATTGGGGCTTATCCCCGGAGATCTGATAGAGGTATATGGGGCCGTCAAGGCGAAGCCTCAAGGAATGACGCTAAACTTGGAGAAGCTCAGGATAATAGGATTGGTGCCTAAGCTGGTCTATGAGGCGCCGACCTGTCCGAGCTGCGGTAAAAAGACAAAATCCATGGGTAGGGAGAAAGGATACAGATGTCATAGATGTGGATTAAGGATGGATAAGGCAAAACCAATTCCGAGACAAGAGACGCGAAAAATATCAATTGGCGTTTATGACGTGGCAGTCTCAGCTAGAAGACACTTGGTTACTCCTAGCTATCTATGTTCCCTGTTCTCCACCCATGACGAGCATCGTTAGAGTGGATCGGACCTTCTCCAGCCGTCTAATATTCCAAGAGACAATCTCCTTGAGTTTATCCATAGTATCTGCCTCGACCTTAGCAACTATGTCATAAACGCCGTAGACTAGGTATGCCTCCTTAACCGCAGGCAGCTTTTTAATCTGTTTAACAACCTCCTCCTCAGACCCTATCTCCGTGTTTATTAATACGAATGCGATGGGCATGAATCCTCATATAATATTTTTTCTCCTCTTAGATAAATATTTCTATCAATTACCGCAGAGAGCTAAAGCCCTATGGTGTCCCAGCCATGGTATTAATTATGCTTCGGCGGGCTAAACAATAGAAAAACCATGATGAACGTCCTTGAGGCTTACAAAGTCTCAAAAACATATGACGGAAAAAATTGGGCGCTACTGGACTTTACCCTAACTATTAAGCGAGGAGAATTGTTATCGCTTCTCGGGAGAAACGGAGCGGGGAAAACGACGTTCATAAACATTGCGACTACACAGCTGAGACAGACGCGCGGAACAGTTAGGATCCTCGGCTACGACGTCATTAAGGAGGCTAAGAGTGTGAGGAGGCTTATAGCAATTGTTCCCCAAGAGGCTAGGCCGCTCAGCCTAGCAACTCCGTGGGAGCACGTGTACTACTACCTGCTCGCCCGTGGATTAAGCATCAACGAGGCAAGGGAAAGGACCGCCAGATATTTAAGGGAGATGGATCTCTGGGAATGCCGCAACGTCATTAGCTCAAAACTTTCAGGTGGGCTTCGGCAAAGGATCCTAGTCGCGATGGCCATAGCTACCGAGGCTGAAATGATCTTCCTAGACGAGCCGACAATTGGCCTTGACCCAATAGGCAAGATGAATGTATGGAGATACATCGGACAATACGCCAAGAAGGGATGCACCTTTGTCCTAACTACTCAGGACATGGAGGAGGCGGAGATATTATCAGACCGAGTCGCAGTAATGGATAGGGGGATACTAATAGCTTATGGTGATTTACAGAGCCTCAAGTCTAGGGTTAAGTCGAAAATACGCATGGAGATCAAGGGCAACGTCTCAGAGGAAAAATTGAGAGAATATGGGAGTGTCATCAACCTGACCGACAAGCTACTACTCTATACGGATGAGAAATTTGCTGACGAAGTCGCGAAATTAGCCATGACCAATAATTGTCAAGTAACCATCTCGCCAATCAGGCTTGAGGACGTATTCATATCGCTCGTAGGTGTCGGGCCCCATGAAGAGGCTTAAAGATACACTCAACGCTATAAAGACCATCTATGCTGTCACGGCTCTGTTTGGCATCATGCCGTTCAAACGTAACCCATTCTGGAGCATAAGCTATGGAATAACTCCGCTGGCGCTACTATTCTTCATAAATCTCTACGGCGGTTCTAGATACCTTCCATATGTGTTAATTGGAGGCATCATAACGATAACAGTTGCTACCACAATTTCCCTAGAGACCGATGCAGCGTTTTTAAGGATCGTCCTTAAACTTCAAGCAATGTACGTAGCCTCACCGGTGGGACCACTAACCTACTCGCTCGGACTAGCGATCGGCGACTTCATCACCGGAGTGCCAGGAATACTAATCTTTTTCGTACTTCTCCACCTTTATGGATACCTAAACCTCGTTTCTGGAATTGTTCTCCTTACCAGCGTTGGGTTGACTTGGGCGTTGATATCTGCACTTGGATTTTTAATCTCAAGCTTCCTCAACGACATCAAGGATCTTTGGACCTATGGGCCAATCCTAGCCGCTATACTCTCCTTCCTCCCACCAGTGTATTACCCAATTGAGTTAATTACCAATCCTGTTTTAAGAATGCTGGTATATATAATTCCAACAACTGTGCCGGCTAGAATAGCACAAGCCGCAGTGGGAGCCGCCTCAATAGACTTTTTTGAGACAGTGCTTATGTGGGTTGGGCTGATCCTCTACACGTTATTAATAAATGCAATGTTAGTAAAATATGCTAGGTGGCGACAGCCATAGCTCATAATATTTTTATCAAAGCAAGCCAGTATTGATGCCGAAATGTCGCTACAGTCAAGCAGCGTAGGATTCATGAATCGCATAATCAAAAACCTATCGGAGCTCGACATGCGGCAGCTAGAAGACTTATACATCGATCTTAAAAGTGCAGGCGTAATTGTTCCGAGCGGGGAGGGGAGAAGCAAGGGAGCACTGAGCATCGTTTGTAGCGAGATGGCTAAAATGGATAGGGGTAAGATCGTCGTAGACAGGGGCGACATTGGTTTTCCGGATAGAGACGTCGATATGGCGGCGCCCATCCTTAGACAGAGGTATGGGCAGGTCTCGTTACTCATACTGTCGGGAAGCGGTAAGTCGCTAATACCGCTAGTAGATGCGCAGAAGATGGCGCTCTTAATATCTAAGATTGAAAATAAGAGAGATTACAGGATTGACGTAATTACCAGCGATCCTGAGTCTCCACTAGGGAGGTTGGGAGAAAAGTATGGTACGCTGACAATCTTAAAGGGAAGAGAAATCTATGACGACACGGCAGAAGCGACAGAGTTTAAAGCAGTAGGCATACTCGAGGACGTGTTTATACTTGGGGCTGGACTGATGCTTCATGCACTAGCAGAGGCGATATATGAGGAGGCAGCCCCATCTGTCATTCCTCAAAAAATTAAGAGACTTCTAGGCGAGACTACATCGATCGTCGAGGACATCGTTAAGTCTGACTTTCTCAAGACGCTAGTGGACTTGCTTGAGCGTAGGCATGTCTGCTTCTTTGCAGGGCTCGGAAGCAGTCAAGAAGTAGCTAGGATGACTGCGGTAAGGTTGGGACACGTAAAAAGAGCAATTGGAGACCAAGTGTACGTTGGAGGCGAGTCGAGCACGCCCGCACCAAGGGCCGGCGACATTCTGATAGTAATCTCGTACAGCGGCGAGACAGAGGTAGTTGCTTCCTGGTGTAAAAACTTTAAGAAGCTGGGCGGAGTAGTTGCATCCATCGTAGGTACGAAGAACTCGACGATCGAGAGTCTCTCTGACTATACGCACTGCATAGAGTCCAAGCATAGGCCAGGCTCTCCCAACGATTTCTATATTAAGGCAGCATACGCGACAAGTCCGCTTCCATTATACCTCGTTGATAGGCTGAGAGAACGAGGACTTAGATTACCCGAATACATCCTAAGATGGTATCACTCGGTAATATCTTAGAAGTGAACTTAGGAGAATTATTCTGCAGACGCCCTTATTGGCACTTTGAGGCTCTCGTAGTACTCCCTCATCCATGGAAGGATCTCTCTGCCGAGGAGGTTTAGGAATTTCTCTTCGTTGGGCGAGGCGCTGTGAATGTAGACCCTGTCAAAACCTAACTTCAGAAACTCGCCTAAAGATTTGTAAATATCATCCGAGTCGCTGGTTATTAGCCATGTTTCCTTTATCTTCTTCTCCTCCTCAGGTCCCACCATTGCCTCAAGCTCTCGTGGATCGGAGATCTTTTCACGTTTCTGCCTCGGAATTGCTGTTGGCGCCCAGAACATCGCCGCCCTGAATGCCTTCTCGTAGTCAACGTCATATGACACTTTAAACTCCATGCATCTATGAAGCGTGTTTGGGTCTCTTCCAACTCGCTCAGCAGCTCTCTCCATCGCAGCAGCTATCTCGAGATAATTTTGGAGTCCCCTTGGGTTTGTTAGTATGCCGTCTGCGTGTTCTCCGGCTATCTCAGCAACCTTGCTGTTAGATGTGGCTACGTATAATTTTATCTTTTCTTTAGGCTTTGTGTAAAGCTTAGCTTTAATTAATTTATAGTATTTTCCATCATAGTCGACGAAGTCGCCTTTCCATAATAGTTGTATTATTTCTATTGCTTCCTTCAGTCTTTCGACTTTTTCCTTGAAGGATGGCCATTTAAATCCCAGTGGTACCTCATTCATTGCGTGGCCAGTTCCAACGGTTAGGAAGACTCTGCCGGGATATAGATAGTCAAGTGTTGCGAATGCCTGTGCAACTATGGCTGGGTGGTACCTAAAAAGAGGCGTAGTCACTGCAGTTCCTATCTCGACTTTCTTTATTCTTTCAGCGACTGCTGTCAGCCATATCCATGGATGGCCAGCTTGGCCACCCGTGTCGCACCATGGATGGAAATGGTCGCTTGTAACTATAATGTCAAACCCTATTACTGATGCGTGCGTTGCCAGTTCTAGGAGCCTGTCTGGAGGATATTGCTCCTGTGCAACCCAGTATCCAAGCTTTAGAGCCTTCTTCATCCATCAACAGTACGATTCATTGGTAAATATACCATTCGTCTAGAAATTTATGAGGATTGGCACTAATCGATTTTAGATTTGCTCATAAACCTAATATTTCATAAGCATGGCCAACGCGTGCGAATCTTTGCGGATTGAAGAATAAAAATAGGAGCGACGACACTATTTATAATGAGTGGGGCAATACTACTCTCTCACAGGCTTGATGCCAACACTCCGGTCTATCCAGGAATGAGACCGCTGAGCCTATCGCCGATTAAAGCGATATCGAGGGGCGACTCAAGCAATAGCTGGCATCTCTCTATGGGAAATCACGTTGGGACCCATGTAGACTCTCAGAGGCATTTCTACTACGATGGAAAAACAATCGCTGAATTTGACGCTGCGGATCTTATATTCACTAGCGCAGTGATTATAGATGTGCCGAAAAATCCGGGCGAGCTTATTCTTCCAAGCGACTTGGAGAAGCATCGCGAAGAAATAGCCAGCGTGAATATGCTCATGATAAGAACTGGGATTCAGGCTTTGAGGACTCTTAACCCGGAGGTCTACGTCAATAGGGGACCATGCCTATCAGGCTCTGCTGCGAGATTCCTCTCGGATTTTTATCCGAGACTAAGAGCGATTGGTGTAGACTCGATAAGCATAAGCTCTCCAGCGCATAGAGAGGAGGGAAGAGAAGCCCATCGAATTCTTCTCAAGAATAGTGACTTCCTCATCGTAGAGGACATGGACCTAGAATCAAAGCCACGCTACTACTCATCAGTCATAATTGCTCCATTGATGATCAAGGAGATAGACAGCGCTCCATGCACAGTCATCGGCTTCGTGGAATGATAGACCCGCAGTTTTTGCCGAGTAAAAATTTATACAGACGTTCACATTCTTCTTCAAAATCCAGCCTGCCGTGAGTTACCAGCCCTCCGCTAAAGGATCGAGGGATGTGTAGGAGCTCGTGGATAATGACCTTAATTTTCTCTTCCTCGCTCAGTTTATCGAAGTTGTCGCTTATGAACTCAATTACGTACATGGGAGGCATTCCTACCCCTACAAAGAAAGCCCTTGAAGCCGTGTGAATCCTAGCATGGGTCTTCAACGACTTCGATTGGTAGCTCTTAACACACCTTATTCTTGAAGAATCGATGTAATGCAGCGATAGATCCTCGATAATTTTTCTCACAACCTTCTCCATCTCAGGAGCCCTGACGTACCTAACCACGAGGATGACGGCCTACACAAAAGTAATAAGTCTTACTCTCAAGCTAACTTTGCAAAAGTAAAGTTATTAGCCTATTCTTGGCTCCTTTATCACGTGCATGGAGCTGGGAGAGTTTAGGTGCGTGAAGAAGATGCTAAGCCACCTCAAGCTATTGACTAGGAGCTCCCACACCGAGAATGCCTACCTGAAGGGGTTGAAGTACTTCGTGAAGGCGTTCGGAGTCGAGGACCTAGACACATTCATAGAGCAGGCGAGAGAGGGGAAGATCGACGCCAACAAGGTTTACGAGGAGTGGGTCCTCAAGCTCTCCTCCTCGGGAGTCGCTCCTAAGACGGTGGGCGTGTGGTCCTCCGCGCTGAGGAAGCTCTTCGAGTCGAACGACGTCGAGCTGAAGAAGAGGATCAGGATTAAGAGCTTCAACGTCAACGAGTCCACGCTCCCCTCCAGGGAGGAGCTCAAGAAGATGCTGAACTCGTGCGACCTGAGGACGAGGACGATAATGCTGATACTCCTCTCCTCGGGTCTTAGGGTCGGGGAGCTCTTAAGGCTGAGGGTCGGAGACGTCGACTTCTCCTCCAGTCCCGCAAAGATCAGGGTCAGGGGGTCCGAGGCGAAGGAGAGGAAAGGCAGGATAACCTTCATCTCCGAGGAGGCTAGGGAGAGCCTCGAGGCATACCTAGACAAGCGGAGAGAGATGGGTCACGAGGTCGGTCCCGGGTCTCCCCTGATAGCGACGGACGCGGGGAGAGAGATGAGTCTCGGAAACCTGGAGTTCATTCTTAGAAGCGTCTTCAAGAACTTTTCGAGGAAGGACAAGAAGCTCTATATGCTGCACCCACATGTCTTGAGGAAGTGGTTTAAGACCCAAGTCATATCCTCAGGCGTCCCCGGACCGATCGCCGACAGGCTCTGCGGACACTCACGCTACCTGGCGGAGGAGTACGAGCTCTACACCGAGGACCAGCTCAGGAACTGGTACGTCAAGGCGATGCCGAGCCTGACAATCCTCTCGAAGACCACCGACGAGGAGAGGATGAGGAGGGAGATAGCGCTTGAGGCGATTAGGAAGTTCGCCGAGGCCTTCGGAATAGACCCGGCGAGGATCAGGATAGAGAGGGAGAGAAAGATCGGGAGGAGTCTAAGCGAGGAGGAGGAGATACAGCTACTTCAGAACGAGATAAGAAAGCTCAGAGAAGGAGAGGGAGACGAGCAGAGAATAGTCAGGGAGGACGAGCTTGAAAAGTACCTGAAGAGAGGCTGGCAGTTCGTGAGCGTCCTACCCAGCCAGCGGATCCTGATCAGGAAGTCCTAGCCTTCAGGTGCCGCATGTAGAACCTGACGAACTGCTCGACTATCTCCTCCTTCTTCCTATACGCCTCCTCGTTGAAGTGCCTGACCAGGAGGTTGGCGAAGGCTCTGTAAGGCTCGATCAGCAAGCTGAGAGAGTAGTCGATATATTCGTGGATAAGGACCTCCTCAGCCTTTTTCAAGTCCCGCTCATATACGTATATCGCGTTCTCTTCTCGAACCACTTCTCCCGAGAGCTTCGAGTCGCCGTCAGGCCTGTAGACAAGCCTCAAGTTCCTGCCGAGGGGAATCTCCCTCTTCAGCCGCCTGAGGAGACGCTCGAGGACTAGAGAGGTCTCTTCGCTGCGCCTCAGTTAGGCTCACCCCGCCTCGACTTCTCGAGGAGGCTGTCGATCTTCCTCTCGATCCTCAGGACGGTGGCGTAGACGAAGAGCAAGAAGGCGGTGAGGACGGCTACCACTCCCATGAAGGCGTACCGGATCTGCAGGTTGACGTTCCCCTCGGTGATTATCCGCGTCAGGAAGGCGTAGCCGAAGGCTATCAGCATGACGATCCAGGCATTCCAGGTGAACTCCTCCTCGTTGACGCGGCGCTCAACCGAGGCGCCTATCCTCCTTAACTTATCGCCTATATGCCTCAGTCTCTGCCTAGCCTTTGAGAAGCCTAGCCACCTCCCTGAGCATTCGGGTCTTATCCGTCTTCTCGTGATACGTGACGAGGTAGATGTAGCCGTCGGTCGGTCCGTAGCGGAAATGCACGACGCACTTCCTCTCTCCCAGCAGTCTTAGGACCTCGAAGAACACGTCGGGGTCGTCGCTGCTGAATATGATGGCGTACTTCAGTCCAGACCACTCTCCGACGCATGCATTCTCCAGACCTCACGCATAAGCCTCTCCACCTCTACCCTCTCGTGAAACAGCTTGGCGATCTTTAGGTTGGGACCGCTCGTAATCCATGCGGTGACGTGGTGCCTCCCGCATTTGGGACAGGTAAATGATCCTCTCAGGTAGTCGGTCCATGTATATCCGCATTTTTCACAAACATATGATACCGGAGTATCACGGTAGACCCGCGTCACTGCTTCTCACCCTCCTTCTTTTCAGGTTGCTGCGGCTTAGGCTGTTGTTGCTTAGGCGGCTTCGTGGCCGCTGTCGAGAATGACCACGCGGCTCTCTCCGCCAGCTCGTTCAGGCTCCTCATGTCAGGCTTCCAGTCCCTTATCTCAATCGATTGAATCTCCCCGTTTTGCTCCTCAACCTTGATCTTCGCATTCTTAGTGAAGCTTGGCAGGAATTTCTTGATCAGCCAGCCGACGGGACCGTCGGTCGTATAGATCTTGACGCCGGCCGGAGTGATCCTTACGCCTCCGCTCGATAATGATACGGTGCCATATACCATGCCGTTCCTGGCGAGAGGGAATTCCCGCTCAACTATGTTTTCAGTCCTCGGGGACTGTTCCGCGTGAAGTCCGTACCTGGCGTGGAGCTTCTCCTCGGCTTGTTGTAATAGTGCCAAAGCGTCTTCGACGTCGCGGCCTGAGACCGTGACCTCATACCTGACACCCCTAGAGCCTCTTATGACCTTGACCTTTATCGGCCGAGTGTTCTCGACCAGCTTTCTAACTACTCGCTGTGACTGGCTCTTACTCAAGGTCACTCGCCTCGAAGTAGCCTCCGTTTTTATGGAGTCGCCGCCAGCGCCTCTTCGCCTTCTTTTCCGGCGGGTCGGGAGGAGGATTGGGATCTATCGTGCAGCCAGTCTTCCTCACATGTTCTAGTAGCTCGCCAAGACTCAACCACATATCCCCGCACGCGCAACGCCTAGCCTTACAGGCTCCAAAGCGAACATGGGACTCGAAGTCCTCGGCTGAGAAGAATGAAGCTCCACACTTACAACGTAAGCAGGAATAGCCGCTGTCGTCCACTCGGTAGCTGTCGAGGAATAGTCGGACCTCGGGTTCAAGTTGGTTTATCGCTTCCTCTAGTCGCCTCCTAGCCTCCTCAAGACCGTTAAACGTCTTCGGCTCGGCGACTATGCTTTCAGTTTGTGGAGTCGAGGTGACGGGATTGGGTTCGCTCTTAGGCTCAGGCTTTGAGGTCTCAGCGACCTCAATTTGCTGCTTATTGTGATTGGAGCCGAGTCGCGAGGAGAGCGCCGGCAATAAAAATGCGTGGTATATAACGCTATCGTAGTGTCTGTCGCTCCTTTCTGTAACTTGATTTACCTGGTTAACCTGATTTACCTGATTTCTGGAAAGTATGTCGCTTCCCGATTGGCTTTCTAGGCCGTCAGAATGGCAATTTTTAGCCTGTCCCGGTAGGGGGGACTCCTCAGAAATCGGGTTAACCAGGTTAACCAGGTAAACTGAGTTTTGAGCCGAAGAGTCGCTCGTCCTAAGCCAGGCAGGGACCTCGATCGCGTATTTTTTACAGGCTCTTACCAGTTTATTGCGGTCCTTTACGATAAAGTACGTCACTTTACGACCGTCCTCCACGGTAGGCTGCTTCAGCATCGAGAAACTTATGCTAAGTATTCGAGAGACCTGTTTTTTGGTCACTTTCCCGAAACGGTCGCATACAAAGGCATAGGACGTAGCGATAGCACCCTTGTAATTTAACGGCTCACCGGATAAGGACTCCATGAGATTCTGCCACAGTTGTCCGAACTCGATTGAGTAGGACTCGCCATTTTCAAGCAATTTTAAAACAATTGATAAAACGTTCGCCTCGAGGCTACCCTGGAGGTTTAGTTTTCCATGCTCGATCTGTTCAAGTACAAACTCTTCAACGAGCGGGTATAGCGAAGACCCATGAAGAACCGTAAGAATTGGTCCAAAAATCTCCTTCGGTCGGGACTTGAGCCACTCAGGCCTCGCATAGTTAAGTGTTTCACTCCCGCCAATAACTGCGCAACGCCACTTCAGGAGGTCGGCGCGCAACGGCGAAAGTCGGAGTTGGTCTTCCTGGGAGAACTCGTCGCGCTCAGGCTCTCCCTTTACCATTTCAATCAGGATGCAGCGTTGCAGGACGGCGCGGTCGTTGATCGGCCGCTCGCCTGCGAGGACCTTCACACCGAAGGGGAAAAATAGTCGATTCGACGTCCACCCTCGAAAAGGACCACCCGAGGAATCTTAAACCCGCGTTTGTATCCCATTCTTAATATTTTCACCTTTTCAGGGTCGCGCTCGGTGTTCTGGATTTCGTCTTCGATTAATGTTAAGGGGACATCCTCGTTTCCGAGGTATGTGAAGATATCGGCCGCGGTCATGCAACCGCCAACCAGTGGCCGGTACATGAGCGAGCCTAGTAGGAGCGTGGCGTGGGACTTCCCGGATTCTGGATCGCCAACGAAGTGGAGATAGGGGACAGTGGAAAACAGGTCCTGAACATAGGTTAGGAGGACAAAGCCGGTTATTATCGCTGCCTCGACTTGTGCAACGTCAAGATACCGCGTGACCTCGCGGTATACTTCTGCTATAAGGTCGAGCCTACTCTTCATGCTATCTAGCTCATTTACAACGTAGGGTGGATAGGGATAGCTACGGGGAGACCGCGGCATAAAGATCGTGTCTTCAATTTGATAAAATTCGTTCAGTTCGAAACCATCTGAAGAATAAGTCAACAACTGTGGGTCATAGTCATTTAAGCTGTTCGGCAGACCAACCGCTTCAAGTACTACAGGTCCAGGTAAGACAGTCGAGAGGACATAACGTTTCTGAGCGCCTTCCTCTTCCTCCTTTGGTGCTACTTTTGCAGCCGCCTGCTTAATCAGTTTTAGAAAACCTTCTAGATCAGCATTCCTAAATTTTTCTAATTTTTGCAATAGGACTATCTCGTCACGCGTCGGTGTGTAATTCGGTTCAGCGAAGCGCCGGACAAATGTCGCCAGTTCATATTTTGACCCGGCCTTTATCTTCTCCCTCTCATGCCAAATGAGCAAGACTCGCTCGCCAAGCACTTTAAGGATCTCTTGCAACGTAACTGCTGATTCGTCGTCAGCCAAGTCCACCACCTCGACTAAGCGAAGAAGAAAACGCATCTCGCGGAAAACAGCAGACGTCGGCCGCGAATGCCTCGAGACGGCTATTTTCTCTTAAAGATTTAATTATCGTGGTATGAAAATGTAGGACAACTTTATATTTTACATTACCGTCCATTATGTTGGGTCACCTCGGCGGCTCCGGTGTCTATCCACTTGCAGTTGAACTGGGGTGGTCCTGCCGGCAGGCTGAACGATGCGGACGGCCGGCCTGCCGGCTCTACCTCTTTCACCTGTTCCATCATTAATTATTATAGAACCCGGGGGGTTATTAGGATATCGTTGTTTATATATCGTTTAAAATTAATGTATAGATTAATTTCATACAATATAAGATCATGCGAGGAAAAACGAGTGAATTGTGGAGAACGTGGAATGTTTTTATATTTCCTAAACGATAATATAGATATGCCGAAGGAAAAAATCATAAAGGGTGAAGTGGGTGTTGGATTGGACGCAGAAACATTAGAGCTGCTTGATCGTCTCAGGAGAGAGGAAATGCTGTCGGTCAGCTCGTATCTGCGCAAGGTTATTAGAATGCACGTCATGTCCGAGGCCGCGAAGCGAGGATGGCTGAGGGAGAGGGAGGAGGCCGCCGCGCCGCAGCTTCTGACCAGCTGATTCCGAGCCGATAGTTTCTTCTCCGAGAGAGTGAGTTTCTGGGTTGAGCAGATCGGGAAGTAGGGTCAGGAGGATTGGCGCGAAGGACGCATTCTGGCTGTTCGGACTAGCCGTGCTGCTGCTGTTTTTGATAGGATCGGTGTACGTCTCGTTCTCGCCTCCAGCCACGACGTATCCCGAGGCTAGGCCTACGGGAGGGATATACGACGTGCCGGTCGTTGGTCAGGTAGCCTACGGCTTGAAGGCCATTGGAGACGCGCTGGGAAACGCGTTGCAGCTCTCGACGGCCTCCACCGGAGACGTGGGGATAGGCGCCGTCATAGGCTACACGAGCACGAGTGGCGAGAGCCAGGTCTTCACGGAGTGGAGGTACTCGGGAGTATTGTTCAGCGGCGTCGGAGTCCTGGACCCTATGGCGGGCATACATGTCCGTCCCGACAATCCGAAATACAAGGCGTTGAAATTGTATGACCCGGATACTGGAGCCGAGGGAGACATATGGTTCCAGCCGATACTGGCCGTCAAGGTCTATAATGGTACTCCAGTATCACACAACTTCACCGTGGCGACCAAGGCCGTCATACAGTGCGACAACGGCTACACCCAGATAATTAGCTACAGCAGGCAGGGAAGAAGCGGAATAGGCGCACCCGACAAAATACAGTTCGACAAACACAGCGTCAAGGGAAGCGCAATACACGGACACCTAACCTCAGCCATGGCCAGGGGAGGAGCGATGGGAAAGAACGCCGCCACATGCAAACTATTCCTCATGGTTGATTATGATGGTCAAATACTCTTCCAGGGAGACGAGGAGCCGGTCCGGAAATCGCTGTCCAACGTCGTCCTAGGCGTCTTCGAGGTCAGGAGGGTTGTTCCTAGCGGCGATTTTGAATTTCAGCTCTCGAGCAACGCTACTGTTAGACCGATCGCCGAAGTCATGGTGGGAGGACAGGGAGGAGTAAGCCAGCCAATAACATTTACCGAAACCCGAATCCAAATTTCAACTCAATCAGGCACAACAATCACACAAACACAAACAATAGTCAGAACCCAAACAATCCAAATAATAACAACCCAAACTGTAGTAAAAACTGAAACGAAGTATGTTACTGTAACTGCTGGTGGTAGTGGCTCTGTTCATCCCGGCATGCTTGTTGAGACGCCTAGGGGCCTCGTGGCGGCGAGGGATCTGAGGATAGGCGACGAGGTGTATGTCTTTGACGGCAAATTGAATAAGCATGTAGGCGTCGTCGTGAACAAGAAGGTCGTAAAGACCGATCACTATCTGCACATCGTGCTCGGAGACTCGGAGCTGGTCGTGGACGGGGAGCAACCCGTAAGGACGGTTAGTCCCGTCGACGGATACACCAAGGCCAAGTACTTGAGGGTGGGCGACGTAGTGGCTACTACTGGCGGACCGCGGAGAATCACCGGTATTTGGCGCGAAGAGGTGGACGGAGTCGTGATAGACTTCGCGTTGAGTCCATACACGTACTACTCGGCCAACGGCGTGCTGGTCGAAGACGCTCTGCTGAAGAGCGGCGTCCTGATACAGGTGCCGTACAACGAATTTGTCTTCTCTCCACATGGCACAGGCTGGTACAGGTAAATAACGTAGGAGTGATTGTAGGCACGATGGGGTGGGGCTCGGTACGGCGTGGTACGGCTAGGTACGGCAAGGCTTAGTTGGATGTTTTTGTTTTTATACGTGGTAGTTTTTGTTTTTATTGAATAGGTTTGTTGGCGACTTTAGTCTTATTGGTGTTGTTGTTAACGGCTCCTGTCATTCCGGCGGAGCGTCCCAATATCGAGATTAATCCTTGGCTGAGGGCGCCGTCCGACAACTTGGTCGTCTATGTGTATGCGGACTACGAAAATAGCCACTGCCCGTATAAGGGGGACATTGATGAGATTCTGGGGACTAGGCTTGACCAGGCCTTCCAGCTTCACAGGGAGGCTATGATGCGTTTTGTAGGCGAGTTCGGCTTTCAGTACGACAAGTTGCTGATGCTCAAATTCGAGAGGACAAACGATAGGGAAAAGGCCGGAATAATAGTTGCAGTCAAGGAGCTGGAGGGGCCAATAGCCGGGGAGACCGCCTTCATGACATCAAGAGACTCCGTAGAGGTCAAGATCGATTATGACTGCGACATTGCTGGATTAACTCCGGCTGGGACGCTAACAATCATTCTCCACGAGCTTTATCACGCACTAGGGCTAGGCCACCCGGATATTGGGAATGACTACGAGCTTATGGGCGGAGCAGACTACCTATCAACAAAACCGGCCTATCCGACCAGTCTCGACGCTCTAGCTCTATGGGAGGTATGGTTTTCCGGAAAGTATGATGGGCCGCCGCCGAACGGCGACCGCTTCTACTCCACTATGTTCTCCACCAATCTTCCCTATGTCTCGCTCGTGCCTTATTCCGAGCAACTCGTAGAGATGTTTGACAGGGAGAAGTCCTACAAGTCCCAGATCGAGGAATACAAGAAAATCAACCAATCGTTGCAGAACGATATAAAGACCTTGGAGGCGAAGGTCGGGGAATACGAGGCAAGGATAAATAACCTCACCGCCATAAATGAGGCATTAAGGAGCGAGAACAGCGAGCTGAAAGGCGCGGCGGCCAGCCTAAACAGCAAGCTAGAGGCGAGGGAGGCGACTATAGGCTCGCTGAACAAGACCATAAATAGCCTGAAGGCCGAGCTGTCCAGCGCAAATGCCAAGATATCCAGCCTTGAAAGCCAGGTCGAGAAATTAGAGAGCCTCAAGTCCTCGCTGGAGAGCGAGAACGAGCTCCTCAAGACTAGGATAGACAATCTCCAGTGGATACTGCTCGTCCTCGTCGTCACGTTTGTATGCACGGCCATATCGTTGGCGGTCGTCTGGAGGACTCGGAAGAAGTGAGTGATAGGGTCGAGGAGCTAGCGAGCGGCTGGCTAACATTCATTCCCGCCGGCGAGGAGGCGGAGGAGCTCGGAGTGTGGGGATTCCTCCTAGACATCGAGGAGCCAACCATATTCCTATTGGTCGAGCGGGAGTCGCTGATAGAGAAATTAGACCACTTGATCAAGACGATAGCAGGCGACAGGGAGAGGATAGTCGGCATGCTCGCTAGGATCATTGACTCGGACGAAGAGCTGAGGAAAGCGCTAGAGGACAAAGCGGGAAACACACCCCTCGAGGAGCTGCTAGGAAAGGCGGCCCTCCTAATATTCGTGACGTGAGTCGCTCACCAACCTAAATAGTTCTCCCCCTTGATTTGATTCGCCTCTGCTTATGATACTGCAGTATCGGAGCTTCAGCAATTGCACCATATAAATGTGGTAATAATGTCTAGGAGTGACGAACTGGATATAGAGCATCATTAATATTTTTAATACTCGTGGTCATAATAGAGTTCCCTCAATCCCGTAAACAGCTATGAGCGTCTAAACGCATAGACGAGGTTCATCACTAGTGTTGCTGCTGCTAGGATTGTTGTGAGGAGTAGGCTGTTGTTTAGTAGGCGTAGCTCTCCGCATCGCTGATCTACTCCTCCCCTGCATGCTTCGAGCCATTGACCAACACCCCACATAAATGCTCCAAAGCTGTTCATGACTATGAAGCCCAGCATGACTGCGCTCAGTATGATGAATACTCCCTTCCACCTGTCTCCCCCACGCTTCACCCGCCAATCCCCCCAACCATCTCGATGGAGACTATGCGGGTAGGGATTTAAGGTGTTCTGCTAGCGCCAAGGGTCCAAGATTTGAGCTTTGATATTTTCCTCTGTCCTTCTACACCACATTTGTATGGTAAGCATGAGAAGAGTGAGGAGCCAGCCGCCAGTAAACCCGTGGTAAAAAAATCATGTAGGGAGTTTTTACCGAGAGTAAAGCCTCGTGAAGCCTCCATTGTCAGGAATATGGATTCCAGTAAAAGAGCGACCCGTCCCTTCTTACCGCTGGTAAAAGACCGTGAACGAAGTTTTACCGCTGGTAAAGATCCTCGTCATTCTTTTACCGCGACCCTTTACCGCGGGTGGGAGGCTCGGAGAGCCAGAAAACAGGGAAATCGCCTTCAAGCCTTTACCGAGTCTTTACCGCCAATCCCCACGCCTTCATAACTGTCCCTGCATGCGGCATTTCCGAGCCTTCCCTCGCCATGACTAGGCCTCCACGCACCATTACCAGCCACCCCAGCCACTAGACGCCTATCCGAAAAGACAGCGCGAAGCCTCGGAAAGCAATCCTTATATCGGAGATTTATAAACAAGCCGTCATTTAAAATTAATCGATACATTAATTTTAAACGAAGGTGAAGACCCCTATCCCGCCTAGTAATTATTGGGATTGAGCTTATGCGAGGGGTCCTTGCCAATGCTCTCCTCGTCTCCCTGCCTTCAAACTATGCAGATTCCTGCACAATTTTCGTCTCTCCGGGGAAGGGAGGAGTTATAAGCCGGTCTCGGCAATACTGTTGGCGAAGGGTCCCGCAAAGGGGAGAGGTCCGCGCTGCGGGGGAGTAGGCGGCGTAGGAGGGGACGCCGCATGTATTTTTCTGCCTCGCTTAAGTTCATATTCATTGACGAAAATTTTAATAGAGTTGTGAGTAATTGCTAGCGAGCCCCGTATGGCTATGAAAAACATTCCCTGGATAGTTGCGCTTTTGTTCGTCTTTCTAGGCGGAATAGGGTTTGGAGCTTCTGCCATGTCTAGGACCGAGACAGTCACCTCGTACTTGACTAGGACTGAGACGAGGGTCGAGATTCTCACTCATACTCAGCAAATAGTCGTGACGATCAGTGAGATGAGGACGTTGACCATTCCAATCACGACGACGATATATGCCTCCGAGACGGCTGGGGGAATCATCATGTCCGACTCGGGGACGGGAGATAAGGACACCAGACCATTCACGCTAAGCGAGGAGACAGACATAAAAGTCGTGTTCACGCTTCGTCCCAGGACCGAGGACCTCGGGGTCGTGTTCCTCGGATGGCTACTATACGACGCCGAGACTATGGAGTGGATAAGGAAGGGTGAAATCAATGAGGCGGGAGGCATGCATGAGTTCTACCTGACGAGCGTTCCTCCCGGAAAATACTTTATCAGAGTGTTAGCCGCAAATACTGACTGGAAGGTATCGGTATACCTCGTCGGCGCCGAGACAGCCACCACGACGACCACCACCGAGAAGCCGCCAACCACGGCCACTACAACTACGACTCCCACCACTCAGGCATGCGACCCCTCTTATCCCGATGTCTGCATTCCTCCGCCTCCACCCGACCTAGACTGCAACGACATTCCCTACAGGAACTTCAGAGTCCTCCCGCCTGACCCACACCACTTCGACACTGACGGCGACGGAATAGGATGCGAGACATAAACAGCCAAAACCCAATCATTTTTTCTACGCAATTCCTGTCATAGCTTTAACTGAGGCTTGGACCTCAGCTCGCCTAGTATTTTCTCCGAACTCCCTAGCCGTGTTCTTTCAAACTCTATTTGCTCAGTCGCATACGTATTGAACATCTTCATAGGTGTTTACGACGGGTACAGGATATGAAACGACCTCCTCGTGCTCAGAGCTTACGTATATTGTGACGACCTTATTGCTAAATGCTGAAAAACCATTGTCTAAAACTAAATAGTATGTCCCGGGAGGAAGTGGGATTGTAAACCTATCGGTGGTTACTTTGCCAGATTTATAGTAGTAAGACGTGTCTGGGTGACCGTTCTGAAAGTTTGTGAAGCCTATATCTGTATACAGGGTTACCTTTATATCGTTACCTGATCCCCCTCGCGCCTCGAAATAGCCTTTCAAAACAGTGTAAGTATCAAACGTCAGGGTATAATATGCATAGCTACCTGGATCAATTACAATCTTGTCATTTATCAAATCTTTTTGAACAATGTTGGTGGTGGTAGTCCAAGTAGTTGTAGTATAGTACCTTTCTATCGTGACGAACCGGCAGACTTTACCACTCTCAGCAACCCCTCCTGACTGCTGGTTTTTACTACTTGATGATTGAAAAGTGTTAACAGCATACACGATGAACGCAACGAAAATTAATATAAATAATACTACTAAGAGCAGTATAACTAATGAGTCGGTATTTCTTTCAGTAGATTTTTTGTCAAGGTTTGTTTTCTTATAGTGATTATCTACTAGGCGTGTTCCGCAATGTCCACAAAATATGTCTCCCTCGTTTACTTGACTCCCGCATTTAGGACAATGCTTCACGCAAAAGATTTGAGCGTGCATATATTTATTTTTTGTACGACTTTTTCAGGAAGTTGAGCCAGTTTTAGGATTCCTCCCTACTCAGCTTCAGGAACTCAGCGAGCCAACCCGCAGGCACTCCCACTCACTACATTAAGCAGTAAGGAGGCTCAGCATATATGCTCAGCTTCCCGACCAGCAATACGTTTTAATTCCGTGCCGCCGATATTGTATGCTGTGAAGAGCAAGGCTCTCAGCCTGGAGGAGGAAGAGGAGCTTCGCTGGATAAAGAGGGTGGAGCAGTTCATAGAGGAGATAAGAGCGACGGACATAGCGGTGTGCGGGAACTGCGGCAAATCATTGAAGAATCCCGACGGATCCCTAAACGTAAGGATGAGAAACACGTACGACAGGGGATACAAGGTGAGGCAACTATTCTGCACGAACTGCGGCGAGATGCTCATAGAGCAGGAGCCTAGGGTCAAGCCGCCGCGTGTGAGCCTTATGCAGGAGGTAGAGGCCCTCGCTCCTCCGAGGGGGAGTGGCTTCGACATGGTGACCAACAAACCCAAGACGCCTCTATCTCTCCTAGAGAGGCTTGAAGAGGGGGAAGACGACAGCATAGCGTCCCTCTTCGAGGACTGGAGCGACGAGGAGGCACTATTCTTCGTGAAGACGTGCGGGAGTTGTCCACACCTCAAGAATGGCAGGTGCGATGTCCCCGAGAAGAGCGGCCGTAAATGCAGGATCAAGCGGCAGTACCCGATATGCAGGTGGTGGGAGGCGGAGAGGTGGCTCATAGCCGTCAAGACGGGAGAGATAAGGCTCTCCGACGACTACGAATACGTTTTCAGGCACTTCGAAAACCTCAAGAAGAAGAAACTGCAGTGAACCACCATATCACGAGACTTACCGTTGTGGTCATTTGACCACAACGGGGTCTTGCCTAACTCGATTTTGAGAAAGAAATAGTAAGACAAAGACAGGGAGAGAAGGGTAGGTTCAAATGAACACACCCCTAACTGAATATTCCGTCCGATTTTCCCAGCCTGACCAAACTGACTCCAGCTGGGGGTAGCGCCAACTGACACTACTCCTGAGAAAGTTGGAGAAAGAGGGTTTCAACTAGTGTGCGGGTCATTTAACCCGCGCATAAACGACGCAAATGAGTCGGACATTAAGGGTCGAGCCTATCACATAGTTGCTATGGCGACGGGTCTCTCTAAAGATTTAGTGCTACATGTGTAGCAGTATTGAAACTCCCCACGACCCGACCCAAGAGACCCCCAAACACTTCTCCTCGTTCTCCAGATCTATCTTCCGCAGAATCTGCGGAAGTTAAACTAGCGAGGCAGGAGAGCTACTCGGAAAAAAAGAATAGCTCTAGTTCATTTGAACTGGAGCTATCCCAAGGTCAGGCTCGTCATTTAAGAATTACCACAAATGTGCGGAGCATGCCGAGAGCGTTGAAAAGTCCTCAAGAAGAAGCCTCGATAGTGTTTCCTGCAGCAACGCTTTTATCTCCTCATTCATTCTCCCCTCGGGGAAGCTTTAATTATGGGTGGCAGTGTTGATTTGTCATGGATTTTGGGATACTCAACCTACTATTCACGCTGCCGCTGATCCTTATACTCATCATCGTGGGACTGATCATAGTCATAGTTGTGGGAGTCATGTTCGTGACTAGGGATCCCAGGGTCACGGTGATCTCCGGCGCCGTCTTGATAGTGATCGGGCTGGCGATAGGCATGGTACCCATCATCGGGATATTCATAGCCATTGTCCCCTTCCTAGTAGGCGTCGTGCTCATGGTTTGGGGAATAGCCGAAGTGAATGCCAGGACTAAGAGTGCGGGTCAGCGGGAGATCAGGATATGTCCGAAGTGTGGACGAGACCTATCAAGCCTGCCAAGAGACATCAAGCGCTGTCCATACTGCGGAAACGAGCTCGCATAATCTCTGCGCTAAGAAAATCTTCAAAAAAGAAGGAACTTCGTCGCTTCTTCAAATGGCATAGTTCCTCCTTAACGATGAATTTTTCTCGACTGAGTGCTAGTGTTAAGGGAGACGACTACCTTAAAATCCAAGTAAGTCATAAATGAAGACGAGAACCTGAGGGAGATATTGATAGGCGCGATGATAGAAACTACATTTCTTGATAGACTTAGAGATACTATCTAGGTGGCATTTCCAAGTCTAAGTTTGATGCCCTAATTTCGAATCAACATTAAGCCTAAGGAAGTAAAAAGTTGCATCAAGAAAAACCTGCGAGAAAAAAAATGCTAGATCATAATGAGGCTTGGGCACTGGATTGAGAAATTCCGAAACTTAATAGAGCCAAACTAACTAACGTAAAAGATCTTTCAAGTTTAGCATTTCCATAGGCAGTTCAAGGAAGTTGATTAGACCATTTATGGTATCTACCTCAAATATGCCTATAGCTGGATATGTTTTATCGGCTGAGATGCTTAGATAAAACCTGTACTTTCCGGGACGCAAGGCGCATCTAATTATACGAATGTGCTTCTCTTCATAATGTTTAATGGGATGCCCAATGGGTTCTCTAAATACCTCCTCTTCAGTCCCGTACTCTGAAAAGACTAACAAGTAGTACTCTCCTTTTTCATTTTTTATCACGTCTAGGATTGCTGCTCTACATCGTTGGCCGGACGCTATGTTTGTAACATGCTTAAGCAATATTCCGTAGAGTCCAAACGACTGATAGGGTGACTCGGGTACCATCCATGGAACATACTCTCCTTCAACCCTCGGGTTTTCAGGTGGAACTAATGGGTCGCCTTTTCCCCTCAACTCATCCCTCGGTACCAAGTCGCTAGTCTCAAGTGGACATTCCTTTCCGTCTTTTATTTTCGTGATAGTTATGAGAGTCCTGGCATCTCTAGCAATTTCCCTTCCCGGTTTATTCTCCACCTCCACGAAGACCCTTATAGAACTATTGAATTTGAAGTGGTCCCAGTTGGCAATTCTCAGTTTAGGACTCCTACACTTCTCATTCACCCTATAGGATATGAGAACGCCTATCGCCGTCAATACTGGGCTTACTACTATAGCTAGCATATCCATCCGAACATCCGGAACAAATATAGGTACTCACCACGGCATAGAAAGGACAAATATGAAAAGTATGGCTGGAAGGATGATGTCGAGGTTTCTCCTAATATTCGCCAAAACTCTAGACCCCCACATCTCATGTAATCCACTTCTAACATCAGATAAGAACTTTGATAGATAGTATGAGGGGACAATGATATAATTGATGTTAACGACTTTGCTTATGTTTTCCTCGCCTGAACATGCTAAATAACGAGACGAGGAAAGTGTTAGCACGATTTATATCCCCATAATATCTGGCTATATATGATGCTGTGTCGTAACGTTTAATTATTATTAGCACCTCGAAATATTTGACTCGTTGGGAGATATGAAAAAGAGCTTGAGTACCTACACCAGTTTTAATGATGTTTATAGCGATACTCTTGCTGGAAAGTTCCCAAATGAGGCTAGCCTCAAGCAGGCGTTCGTTGAAGCTTTGAAAAATGAGCTATACCGATCTCCATGCAATAAACACATAATTGATCAGATGATTTTTCCAGTTCTTGACGAGGTCTTAAGTGGAAAAAAGCCCGACATTCGTTTTTCAAACATGATTATTGAAGTTGAGCCTCCGGGTGGCAGTATTGATGTTGGTCGTATGCAGTTGCATGATTACATGAATAGGCTCTTTATGATGGTTAACGGCAAAGTAAAGGTTTTAGGTCTCGTTACTAATGGTGTTGAGGCCGAGCTCTGGATTCTCGATAATAATGAACTTAAGCCACAAAATCAAGGAGCCATGCCCACTGTGGCGGCACAAGCCTTGCATATCTTCTGTTCAGATAAAATCCCCGTCGTTACTCCAGAAGACCTCGTAAGGATTTTTGGGGTGTAGGGTTGATGGCTTCCTCCAAACTATCCCACTTAGTTATCAAAAGCCTATACGAAGCTTTAGACTGGTATTTCACTAATCGCGGAGCCGGACAGGCACCGCTCATAATTAATTATTATGAATTGTGGAAGAGTCTCCACATGTTCTCGGTGAACATATCACCGGAGGGATGGGAGGCGTTACGAAACATAGCGTCTAACATGAATCTACAGTTAAGAACAAAAGAAAGGGAGTGGGCATTCCTTTTCGCCGTCGAAACTTACCTTCATACGCTGGTCAGAGTTATAACGCTCTCTAAGCTTGGCAGAGCCCCACGAGACATAAGCACTATGCACCAGACCATTAACAACTTTAGGAACATCTTCGAACACTCGCTATTTGAGTGGGTGTTTGCAGCATCAAGTGATCAGGGGTTACCCCAAGGTCTAAGAAACATTCTCAAATCCAATGCAGACACTCTAATATTAGTGGCATGCAACTTAGACTTAGCGGCGGTTGATTTTGACGTATTTAGAGAGATGTACCAGAACGTGGTTCCGAAAGAGGTGAGGAGGAGTCTTGGAGAATTCTATACTGAAGAGAGCGTTGTCGATGATGTCCTAGATGCTGCCGGGCTGGATAAGAGCGTAATAAATGATCTTTATGAGAAATGGCGGACAGGTAATCGGAAACCAGTCGTTCTAGACCCTGCGTGCGGGTCAGGCTCATTCCTAGTTAGGGTTATCCGCAGATTTTTTGCTTCGTTGGACTTTAAGCCTGATATTGCTGACTTCATAGAAGATGTAATTGTTGGGATCGATATCAATCCCTTCGCTGTTGAGATGACGAAATTAAACATTATGCTTGTGCTCGCTGAAGAGCTAAAGAGAGTATCCAAGCAGGTTCATTATGTTCCACGACACATAAGGGTGTACTGGGCCGACAGTCTTGCAACATTTAGAATTAAGAACACGCTACATCAACAAATTGTTTCTATAAGCATACCAAGTCTTTCACGTATCATCGGGAGGGGAACTTTTGATGTTCCTGACCCCTCTGCATTTATCCTCATTGAGAAACTTGTTGAGGTTGCGCGTAGCTGTGCCAACGACCGCGAGTTTATTATAGAGCTATCTAACCTCGTTGGGCCTAGACTTGTAAACAATTATGCCAATGTACTCAAGGACTTTTACAGCGTGATTGAGAAGATTCATCAGAGTGGAAATGATAGGCTTGTAGAACTTATAAAAGACAGCTTAATAGTAAAGGATCTAATAACTAAATGTGACTACGTCATCGGCAATCCTCCATGGGTCAGGACGCGTGGCTTGGACGAGAGCGTGAGGAACGCATTAAGAAACAACTATAAGTACTTTAAGCAGGACAGCCCCTACAATCCAGCTTTTAAAAAGACTAAGGTGCCATTTAAGGAGCAACATGACTACTCAGTAGCCTTTGTTGAGAGAGGACTAGAACTCTTACGTGAAGGGGGCGTTCTAAGCTATGTAATTACCTCAAAGATAGTCAGGTCCTCCTACGCTGGAAAGATGAGGGAAGACCTTTTAACAAACTATAAAATCCTAAAGTTAATTGACTACAGCCTGCATCCACGCAGACTCTTTCAAGACGCCGTTAACTATCCACTAATCCTCGCCGTCAAGAAGGAGATTCCTCAAAATCAACACAAAGTTGAAGTAATAATAGTTAATACAAGGGCTAAACGAAGATCTATTAGTGTACCGCAATATAGTCTGTCGCTAAATGTGAATGATAAGAAGTCCCCATGGATACTGGCGCCTCCCAACGTCATCATGGCCCTTCATAGATTAGTTTCAATGACCGTTAGACTTGGAGATGTCTACATAATCCACATGGGGGTTAAGACCTCAAAGGACGAGTTATATTTCATAAATAACATCCATAGCTACAGCGGGGGGGTTGCTTACGTCGAGCTTGCTGACGGAGAGAAAATTCACGTGGAGGAGGATATTGTACAGGTCCTAGTGAGGGGGAGGGATATAAACGCTTATAGCTATAGTACTAAGCAGTTCATAATCTTTCCTCACGACACTACAAACTATGATCCTCTTTGGGATTCTGACCAAAAAGCGATCTTGGAGATGCTTGGTCTTCTTTCTAGAGGTTTAAAGGTTAGATGCTCTGGGCAAGTTTTGATCTACGAGTTTAAAGATAAAAAGGCATGCAACGACTTGCTAGGAAAAATTCAGATTGTTGCTAGTCGTGGAGGAAAGATATCTCAGAAGATACCCTGTAGTGTAGACTACTGCTACGACATAGCTTACGGCAATTCAAACCTAGAAGTCAGGATAGAGTCTACTCGTGACACGTGTAGGGTTTACGTAGATGGTTTAAAGATTCCTAACGCACCGTACGCAACCAGATACTTTATGGGACACTTAGAAGAGCTCATAAATAGGGACGACTATAATGCGACGCTACCTCCTTGGGCTATATTCAGGATCAATGCCGAAAAGTTTAAGGATCATAGAATAGCTTGGCAGGAATTGGCGAAACATATAGAAGCCTGTGCACTACCCTTGAATATTAATATAAAGATGGATGGAAGGAGCTGTCAGAAAATAGTTGTTCCGACACAGAAGGTATATTTTATTATTGAGGAAGACCACGTAAAGGCGCTTAAGCTTCTACTCTACTTCAACTCAAGACTAGCGAGGAACGTCCTGAAACTCTGGGCATGGAGTGCCAGAGGAGGCACTTATGAACATGACGCCTTCGTAATGGGTCACCTTCCTATACCCGATAAGCAATTATTATCCGACCTATGGAAGCAACACGTTAGGTGCAACAGCAAGACCAACTTAAATGCGGCGGCGAGGTCGATCATAGACCGGGCGGGCCGGGAGTTGGAGCATGAACTATTTACCTCGTTAGGTCTCAGCGAGGAAGACTATAAAGCGATAGTAGAGTATGGAGAATGGCTAAACGAAGGCACTTAAAACTTAAGAGAGGATAGCATTAATTCTGCCAAGACTGAGTAATTCAACGTTAAAGATACCATCTTCTTCTCATTACTGGTTAACATAATTGTGCCAGCCAAAAAGAAGCAAGCAAATTTGTGCTGCGTTAAGAGGCACCCCAAGAACTCAGGGAGAACTAACCTCAATGACTTCTCTCCTCTTCATGTACTTCGATGGGTCGATGCGGAGCACGGGTCTCCTCTCCTTGTCCCTCCTCTGGCGAGGCGAGTCTCTCATAACATTATGACAGTAGGGACACCTCCAGCCCTCGGTCCTGAAGTACTTCATGCACCTGCTGCAGTACTTATTGCCGCCGATGTAGCGAGCGGTCATCTCCACGGCATAGTTGTGTTCTCCGAGATTTAAACAGACGCCTCAACCCGAAGAAGCACGGCGACAAAATACCAGCATGTCTCGACTGAGAGACGAGGCTAGGGGAGGCAAATAAGAGTATCCGCTCGTTTATAAATGAGCAATCCTTTTATACTGCCTCATAAATTTTCCTTACTATTTTCAAGCTAATTAGTAAGTAGTAAGTCTTATCTAGGAGGTAACCTTCAACACGAGTTACATATATAGGATGATGCTTCAGAAGATTCGTGGAGGGAAGAAAAGAGAGATGCCCAGAAGCGACGTAGGAGTATTTGGTCTCGGCGTAATGGGCGAGTCAATCGCGCTGAACATCGCTAGAAATGGATACGGAGTCTCAGTATATAACAGAACTCCGGAAAAGACTAGGAAATTCATAAGCGAAAGAGGAGCAGCAAGGGGGATTCAGGGCTACTATGATTTAACGGAGTTCATTAGAAGCATTGCTAGGCCTAGAAAGATAATCATATTCGTCAAAGCTGGGTCACCAGTTGATGAGGTCATATCCCTCCTCACGCCACAGCTAGAACGCGGCGACGTACTAATTGATTGCGGAAACTCCCACTTCAGGGATTCTGATAGAAGATATAAGATACTATCACCGCAGGGAATACATTTTCTCGGAATAGGCGTTAGCGGTGGTGAGGAGGGAGCCCTAAAGGGCCCATCAATGATGGCGGGGGGAAGTGCCGAGGGATACTCAGAGATGCGCGAAATCCTAGATAAAATCTCTGCAAAGTATGAAGGTTCTCCCTGTGTTGCCTATTTTGGCGAGGGTGGAGCCGGGCACTTCGTCAAGATAATACATAACGGAATAGAATACTCGATAATGCAGTCAATAGCGGAGGCATATCAATTCTTATCACTCGTATACGGGCTGGGGACAGAAGCCATAGGAGAGATATTTGACGAGTTTAATCGAGGCGAGTTATCATCATTCTTAATGGAAGCAGCGTCTAGGGTATTGCTATTCAAGGATGAAGAAACTGGAACTCCTCTCGTCGAATTGATACTGGATGAGGCCGAGCAGAAGGGCACGGGACTCTGGACTAGTCAGGCAGCAATGGAGCTAGGAGTTCCAGCCCCATCAATAGAGGAGGCAGTTATCGCTAGGCTAATCTCGACTCGCAGAAAAATTTATTCAGTTACAGGATTACTAAACGGAAAGAATTATCCTACCGCATCTGAGAAAGAAGCCAACATCGAGCTGGTGAGGGACACGCTTAAACTCTGTTTTGTAACTTCATACATCCAAGGACTGGACATTCTACATGAGGGCTCATCGACACTGAGGTATGGCTTCGATGTGGCTGAGGCTGCTAAGGTCTGGCGAGCGGGCTGCATAATAAGGTCACGAATAATACACGAAATCTACTTAATACTAAAGGATCGGAACCCATCAGCAAATCCGGTGAATGAAGTCCTAAAGCATTACTCAGAAAATATTAAGACCAATATATCCAGCACCATTAAATATATCCAGCTCTCCCACAGCAACATGATACCAGTGCCAGTCACGTGCAGCATACTTAATTATCTATACTCAATTACTAGGAAGAGATTACCAGCCAACTTAATACAAGCACTGAGAGACTACTTCGGCGCCCACACATTTAGGAGAATCGATAAAGAAGGACAGTTCCACTCTAATTGGGGGAGAATCATATCAGACTAAACATTATAGCACTGCTCTCAAGTAGTGATTAGCATGGAATACTGGCTACGTAGGGGAGACGCTGAATATTCCTTTGACGCACCTGAGGAGGCGTCAATTTACGAGGCACAGCCAAGCTTCAAGACAGCCGAAAACATCGGCGATAAATTAGCCAAGATGGACGAGTTTCTCAACGGTAGATTGATCTTAATCGACTACGCACACCCCCTCGAGCCCTACATCAATCTACTAAAAGGCAGGGTCTCTCAAGACGCTTTACTGATCCTAACCTGCTGGAGGCTAGGAGACGAGAGAAAAGAGCTAAAAATCCTTCAAGAAATTAAAAGCCTGTTACCAAACGTTAACGTTTATTCAGCATCTCAATTAAAAAATCCATCTGGAGAGCTGCGTAGCAGGCTTTCAGAATTTATAAAAACAGAAGGTGAAGTCACATGCATCTATCCTATGACGCCAATAACCGAGCTAGTCTCACCAATGTTAAAAAACGTGGCTCTATGGATTTTAGCGGGGATGAGAGATGCGGGGTTGAGTGAACACTTGGAGGTACGGTTCGTCGGTATTGCTTATGATCAAAAAGGCACTATCATAGACATAACTTCCGGGAAGGTTGGATGCCATGACGCATATAACATCGAATTGAAAAATCAGTTCGACTGTATAGTGGTATCTCCAGGCGGCAATCCCTACGATGATAATTTTTATCAGAGCTTACAGTCATTATATGGCGTTTATCAGTCAGTAAAAAAAGGAGGGACGATCATCTTAACCGCGGAATGTATAGAGGGAGTAGGCTCGAGAGAATTTGCTAAGCTGCTTAGCGCTAAGAGGAAAAAAGATGCGGATCAAGAAGCGAGAGATTCAAAAACATCATTTGAGGGCATCCTTTTGGATTTTTTAGAAAGAATAAAAGAAAAGTCTAGGATATATCTCGTCTCTCCCATTCCTAGGACTATCGCTCAGAGCTTTCTAGAGATAAAGGTTTTTGATGCTTTGCAGGATGCAGTGCAGCAAGCTATTCGACTTCACAGTCGCTCTTTATCCATGTGTATAGTTCCATATGGAAACTTTACGCGCCTAGTTGTGGGGAAAGAAGCGAGCCCGGAAGAACAACGAATGTGACGAAAATCATCGCTATTATTCCAGCGATGGACAGCTTTCTCCAAAGAGATAGTGGCGAGACATTATCTAGGATCGCGAATTCAGCAGGATTTCTCATGAATAGGAGCAATAGTAAGGCTAGGGGAATGTATCCTGTCAGTATTAGTAAGCCAATTGTGGCATAAGATAAAATGCTGTGAGTTTTTGGCCCGGTTATGCTTCTGAAGATTCTTCCGCCGTCTAACTGCCATATAGGAAGCAGGTTTAGACTAGTCACGACCATTCCCAGCCAAGCAGCGAATCCTATCAGGGGAAATACGGGAACAAGGCCAGGCTTACCCAGAATTTTATTGGTCAACTCAAATATTAACGGCGAGGGAAGAACGCCTATCTCTCCACTACTGATTAGTTTTCGCGCCTCTTCAACAGTAATCCAAGCTGCCTCGTTAAATGCAATGAATAATACGACTATACTTGCTATGAATCCCGTGACTGGGCCGCTTACGCCAGAATCAAATAAATCGTCTCTATTAACGATGGGCCCCTTTTGGAAGATGACTGCGCCGAAGGTAGGTATCAAACCAGGTACTCCGGGTATAAAGTAAGGCGGGCTAGAGTCTATTTTATCAATCTTTGAAAATACCTTATGTCCCATCTCATGAATACCTATTATCCCAATTATCGCGACAGTATAGAGTGATACGTCCCTTAGCAATTTTTCAAGAGTAACCGGACCTAAGCCTAGGCTAGATTGAATTCCAGTCGTACGAATGTAGCCATCTACAAAAATTGTTACTAACGTAGCTATGAGCAAAATTAGTGGCACCCTTGATTTCTGAGTTCTTACTTGAGGTCGGGGAAAAATCCTTAGCCTAATCCCGAAATCGCTTTTCTGAGCAGTCGGGATATAGCCAATTGAGTCAAGCTCGCGGTACAGCTCCTTGAAGGACTTCTTGATGTCTTGGTCAGATATCTCAAACGTCAGTACTCCCTCCCGGAAGCTTATTTCTCTCACGCTAAACTTAGCAGAAACTCTAGTCTTGATCTCTTCCAATTTGTCGTAATATGTTTCAGGACCTATAGCCAATGCTTACTTCTAATAGAAAATGTTTTTCATCCTAAAAATCCTTTCTCTCCGCAACATTAAGTTTTTAACCAGCATAAAGACTCGTGGATATAAGGAATTGTTCATCCTCGAGGAGGATAACAACGATAGAGACTACGTAATAAGGGAGGCTGAGGAGGACGATATTTTGTCCGTAATGAATATAAACAGGGTTAGCCTGCCAGAGAATTACAGCTACTCCTTCTTTTATTCGATACTTAAGTCGTATCCTAAGGCTTTCTTAGTCGCTGAATTTGACGGCGTGGTCGGCGGATACATAATGTCTAGAGTGGAACATATATTCTCGAAGTTTGAAAAGCTGAGGATTAAGAGAGCTGGACATATAGTCTCGATAGCCGTCCTCCCGAACTATAGAGGGAAAGGTGTTGGGAGAGCCCTGTTACTGAGGTGTCTCGAAGCTTTAAAAAGCGTGTATAGGTGTGAAGAGGCATTTCTAGAGGTGCGAGTGTCAAACAAGACAGCCATTGGGCTCTATGAAAAAATTGGATTTACGATTGTTGACGTAGCTCATAGGTATTATATCGATGGTGAGGACGCCTACATCATGGCGATTAAGCTCTAGAATGCTCCTAAATCGTGTTTCTTAATGGTAAATAGTGGAATACTTGTCTGGTTAGGCTCTAATGAAACCTTATCTCCGTAAGTAACTCTTCCAGTAATTTTGTCGACATGTATAAACTTTCCTTCTGGCTTCTTCTCCAACCTCGAGTAGTAAATTATTGCCGATCTTCCCGGGCCAACCAAGATCACAAACGCGACCTTATCTGCCTCTGAATAATTCATTATTGGTACAGGAAGCATGGAGGCTAGCAGAGCTAGCTCCTCAAAGCTCGGAAGCTCAAATCTTAGCAGACTGAACTGAACTGCACTATGCATGTAATTCTATTTAGTATTCGATCTAAAATACGCATCGGCCTCTTCCAAATCTTTTTGACTGTCGATACTCTTCCAATACCTCCCTTTAAAAGGAACAGCGCGTAGAAGACCCTTACTCGACAGTTGTGGAAAAGTAGTAAACTCTAGTTCGCCCTTCAATGGTAGGTACTTGAAAACTTCTGATGAAAAAGCATAGACTCCGGCGTTTATCCAATACTCCTCAATAATCGGCTTCTCTTTAAATTCGATTATTCTATACTCATTCATATCGTACTTGACGATGCCGTAGGGAGAGGGAAGAGGGACTACAGCTACTGCTCCAACATAATTATTGAGCACCTCCGTCAAAGATATTGGATTTATATCAGTTAGGATATCGCCATTAATAACTAAGAATGCTTTCTCAGATCTCAATAGATGTTCGGCGTTCTTTAGTGCACCTGCTGTGCCTAAGGGCTCGTCCTCGACTACGTATCCAACCTTAACGTTTAGTCTTTGGCCGCTGCTAATGCTTTCAATGATTTTTTCCTTTAAATATCCTACGCACATGATTATCTCGTTGACGCCGTGGCTCCTGAGCCACTCGATTTGCCGCTCTACGATGGCTTTTCCAGCTATTTGTAATAATGCCTTGGGAACCGTGTCTGTGAGGGGCCTGAGCCTCTTACCGTAGCCACCAGCCAGAATGACTGCTTTCATTTACTCCAAATATTTTGAACACTCTTAAAGATAAACTTCTTGTCTAATGGATAGGCTTACGCCGTGGCAAGCTCGGAAAAGCAAAAATTTTAGGAGAACTGAATAGATAGCGATTGGCTTGCTCAAAATATACAACACGTTGAGCAGAAGTTTAGAGGTCTTCGAGCCTATTCGGGGAAACAGGGTCTACATGTATGTATGTGGCCCTACTACCTATGACTACTCGCATCTAGGACACGCGAGGACATACGTGGCATACGATATCATGGCAAGATACCTGAGATACAGGGGATACTCCCTCTTCTTTCTAATGAACATAACAGACGTCGACGACAAAATCATCGATAGAGCGCGAGAAAAAGGCGTAGACCCAATATCTCTAGCTAGGGAGTACGAGAAATATTTCCTAGAGGATTTAGAGTCGCTCGGCATCAAAAGCATCAATCTCTTTGCAAGGGCATCCGAATACATTGGCGAGATAATAGATCTGGTGAGGAGGCTTGTTGAGAAGGGGTATGCGTATGAGACTGAGACAGGCGTATATTTTGACACATCTCGGTACCCGGATTATGGACGATTGTCGCGTCAGAAACCTGAGGAGTTGGCCATGCATAGAATTGAGCCCGACCCTACAAAGAAGCATCCCCAAGACTTTGCGCTATGGAAGAAAAGGACTAGTGAGGAGTTCGGCTGGAATTCTCCTTGGGGGTATGGAAGGCCAGGATGGCATATCGAGGACACCACAATTATACTCACACACTTCGGGGCTCAGTGTGATATTCACGGCGGCGCCATAGAGTTGGCTTTTCCGCATCACGAGGCAGAGATAGCTCAAGCAGAATGCGCGACAGGAGTAAAGCCATTCGCCAAGTACTGGTGCCATACTGGACTTCTGACCGTCTCGGGTGAGAAGATGTCCAAGTCGCTCGGCAACTTCATTACTATACGTGAGGTGCTTAGGGAGTATGATGCGGAGGTCTTGAGACTTTTCTTCTCCTCTGCCCACTATCGGAGCCCGATAGATTTTGAGTGGAAATATTTAGAGCAGAGCAAATCTACTCTTGAATCCCTATACTCGCTGATACAGGATCTCGAACTAATGGATGGCAGAGATAGTTTAAGTCCAGCAGAAGCTTCACTACTCAACAGATTAAGCTACTATAGGAGTGAATTTCTAAGTGCGCTGGATGATGATTTTAACACTCCGAGAAGCTTGGCCGTCCTCTACGAGTTAGCGGGAGAGACGAGAAGGTTAATCCAATCTGAGGGAGGTCTGAATAGGAATCTGAAAGAGGAGTTGATAAAAACATTCTACGAACTAGGAGGAATACTTGGTGTAATTCAACGGAAGACTCCAAAGGCTTCGCTCGACGTCTGTGTTGGTCTGGTCAATATGCTACTTGAGATAAGAGAGTTATTCAGGAAGGAGAGAAGATACCAAATAGCCGACGAGATTAGGCAAAAGCTAGCAGAACTAGGATTCGAAATAGAAGATACTGCTAAGGGCCCTAAACTAAGATACATGTCTCGTAGGTAGCCTCGTCCCAGCCTTGAAATAATTCCATTGCATCGATACAATGTGTAACCACCGCAACTAATGGCTGGAGATGCATAGACCAGACATTCGTTATATATTCTCGGGAACGGTTTTTTAAACAATAAGTAAAGTTATTTTTAAAATATTTTTAACGTGATATAAATAATCCTCGTGATTTTATCGACGTTAGAATTAAACCGATAAATACAGGTGTAAGTGTTTTTATGGTCAAAGGTATGGAGAGAACACGGAAAGTCATTGCGAGAGAAAGTAAGTGTATAACTTGTCGGTACTATGCACCCTATCATCTCTATCCACGCATAGGTGTATGCAACAATCCAATAAGTCATTACTATAATTATCCGGTACTAGCAACATTGACGGCCTGCGAAGACTTTGATCAGTATTCGTCAAGAAGAGAAGAGATGATAGAGCATGAATATTACTGGTGTGAAGATTGTCTAGTCAGCATACCTGGCTTTTTGTATGACGAACATGCAAATCACCGCGTAAGGAACAAATTAGCAAGCACTGACATCGAGTTTAACGTAGAGAGTACATACGCCGCTGATTGATGATTTTCTCCATATTACCGTGAGATTTTCATTGTATATATCCTAACTTGTTGCAAAGAAAGATTTATATATGACAAACTTTTATTTACTAGTGGGTGCATAAAAAATAAATCTTAACTTGAAAAGAGGTGTTGTGTATTGTCAAGTCCTTTAAAGAGTTGGAAAGGAGATGTTATTTGTCCTGAGTGCGGTAGCAGAAATCTTATAACTGATCCCAAGACTGGAGAAGTTAGTTGTGCTGATTGTGGATACGTCCTCGTGGAGAAGGACGTGGATAGAGGCCCCGAGTGGCGGAACCTCGACGAAGATGAAGAGAGTAGAAGCAGGGTTGGAGCACCACTCTCAGTGATGTATAGAGACCATGGCCTCTCTACAGTGATTGAGAGAATAGATGAGGATGCTGCCGGGAGAAAGCTGCCGAAGGAAGTCAGAGAAAAAATGTTAAAGTTGAAGAAGCTCGACCAGACTTCTCACGCTGATGGGTCTGAGACTAGAAACCTACAACAAGCAGCGAACATACTCGAGGTCTATACTGATAAGCTACATCTTCCACAAGCCGTGGCAGAAAGAGCAATGATGATTTACAGAAAAGCTCTGAAGGCAGGTCTCGTTAGGGGGAGGTCGATCAGGAGCATCATGGCTGCAGCAGCTTATGCAGCATGCAGGATGAGTGGTATACCCCGCGATTTGAGAGAGTTTGAAAGGGCATACCCCCTAGTAAAGCGTAAAACGATTGCACAGGGATATCGCCTCTTAATTAAGCACCTAGGACTGAAGATGCCTGTCGCTGACCCAAGCATCTATATCAGTAAAATTGCATCAAAGTTGAATTTTGATGAGAGGACGGTTCAGGAAGCCTTAAGGCTTCTCAATGAGGCTGCGGCCAAGGGAGCCACCGTGGGTAAAGACCCGGTAGGAATTGCGGCAGCAGCGCTCTACATGGCATGTCAGGAGACGCTTCAAAATGTTACGCAGAAGGACATTGCTAGGGCAGCTGGAGTCACTGAAGTCACAGTGAGGAATAGGTTTAAGGGTCTTAAAGAGGCATTAGAAGGAAAACTAGAAGCACAACCAGAATAAATAGCCTGAAGATCAGCGAAGCGAGTAAAAATGCCTATTGAGGGTATTGAGTGGTTTATCGTCTCTGCGATAATAATTATGATGATACTATGGAAACCAGAGAAGATCGGAGACATTGCCAAAGCATTTGCGAGGGTAAGGATCGAGTTCGAGAAGGCGCAGAGAGATTTCCAGGAAATGGTCACAACAACGATGAGAGAGATCGAGTCTGAAGATCGCAGACTGATAGAGGTGGCTAAGAAGCTTGAGATTAAGACCGAAGGCCTTACAAAAGAGCAAATAAGAGAAGAGATAGAGAAAAAATTAAAAGAGCTCTCAAAAATAAAGCCTCAGGTCAGTTCTCCTTAAATTACTTCGATATTCTGCGGCGATATCCCTAGCTCTATGAGTATCTTCTGCGCCTTTTCACGATGATCGCCCTGCAGTATTATCTGGCCGTTCTTCACCGCGCCTCCGCATGCGCATCGAGACTTCAGTATAGAAGCGACCTCATCGACGTTTATCATGTCTCCCGTGAGGCCCTCGATAACAGTGGTTGTCTTGTTCCATTTCTTTGTCTCGAGCCTAATTTTTATTCGCTGGGTTTCATAACTTATTGTCCCGCAGACGCAGAGGTTCTTCGGCAGCCCACAAGTGGGGCAGGTATCCACCATTACTACTCTCGAAACCCCAATAATTATACTAAACCCTATTAATAAAATTTTTCAGTCTAGCCTCCCGTCTCATAAACCCTCTTTTTCGTCTCATAGTTCGCACGAGTTTCATGGGGCTTTGCCGGTGAGCCCATCACAACGCTATACTCATCCACGTCTTCAGTAACTATCGAGCCAGCCGCAACTACGGCTCCTTTCCCGATCCTTATTCCCGGAAGTAAAATTGACGCAGCACCAATCACTGCCTCATCCTCTATCAATACGCCGACCAATCTTCTGCTGGGCGGATATAGATCATTAGTGACGCACACCAGCGGGCCGATAAAAACCTTGTTTCCGATCCGAGACTTTGCGGGAATGTACGCTAATGACTGTACAGAGACTTGCTCGCCTATTATCACGTCACCGTCGATCTGGGCCCCGCTGCCTACCCTCGAAGACCTCCCAATCCTACACCCCGATCTAACTAGGACGTTGTGTCCTAGTTCTACGCCGTCATCGAGCTGGGAGTTCTCATAGATGATTGACCCCCTCCTAATGATGCATCCTCTTCCAATTATTGCTCCCTCACTGATCTTGTCTAAATCGTCGTAGCTAGTGACGGCTTTTTCTCTCAGCTTATCTCTACTTGGATAACCTATAGCCACATAATCATCGATGAATGTGTCTTCGCCAACTATAGAAGCACCGAGTATGACCGCTCCCTCCATGATTCTGCCGAGAATTTTAGAGCGGCTACTCAAGTATCCCCTCATGTCTTCCCGATAGTAGAAAGATTGGTTATATATATCTCACCCCTCATTAATATTTTTGCATGGCTACGCCGTCGATGGTTGAAGAAATACTCAAGCATCAGCATGCAGAAAAAATTATAGAGGAGCTACTCGACATTGCGTTAACAACGCTCAACGCGGTGAATATTGATCCACGCGACGGCGAGCAATTGGCCGACTACTTCATCAACAAGTCTCTAAACAATCATGAGGCTGTTTCTTTATTATTAAAAATCGACCTTGCTGCCGAGCCTGACAAGACAAGGAAGACTCTAAAAAATTACGGGATCGCGAGAGAGGCATGAAGTTCTCGATAGAGCTTCCTCCTAAAGACCCGCTTTGGCGACTAAAGATATATTCGAGTATAATCGAGAAATTAGGATTTAGCGCTATTTGGACTAGTGAGCATTACTACAACCGAAGCTCAGCCGTATCATGCGTGGCAATAGGCCAAGTGACGAGTAGGATTCAGATCTGCGTGGGTATTCTAAATCCGTACATGGTTCACCCCGCCTTGATTGCACAGATTGCCGCCACGCTGTCAGAGATGTATCCAGGCAGAATATCTATTGGTGTTGGTGCGGGCGATAAGTTAACCCTAGAAAACCTGGGAATCCAGCAGCGAGAACCACTTAAAAAGGTCGAAGAGACCGTAAACATCCTCAAAAAGTTGCTGAGTGGAAAACGGCTCAACGAATATATAAGGCTCGATTTCAGGAGCTGGGGCAAGATACCTATCTACATTGCTGCTCAAGGACAAAACATGCTTAAACTCGCCGCAAGGATCGCAGACGGAGTATTAATCAATTTTACAGGACTCGAAAATACGCAAAAAGCAGTAGCCACCGTAAGGGATTGCCTGAATGCCAGCAATAAAGCTGCCGACCAATTCAGCACTGAAGTTACAGTCATGGTATCGGTTAGTGAAGATAGATCAAAGGCAATTAAAACAATTATGCCATATACAGCCATCTTGGCACTCGGCATAGGAGAGAGCCATCTTGAGCAATTTGGATTAGACTCAAGAAGGATTGAGAAACTCAAGTACTTTACAAAGACAGGAAACTGGCAGGAAGTACAAAACATAGTTCCAGAAGACCTAGTAAATGCATTATCTATTAGTGGTACGCCAATTGAAGTTTATTCAAGATTGATGGAGTTGCTTAGAATGCCTATAGACGGTGTCGTCTTCGGCGGTCCACTCGGCCCAAATCCTAGGAAGGCTTTGGCTCATCTATGGGATATTGTGTCTCGACATATGTCTTAGCAGCCCTGCAGACCTTCAATATAATTGACTTCAACTCCTCTATAAACCCCTCATCAAGGCTTGTGCCGCTAAATCTAGCATACTCATACAGCCGTATTAGATTATTAAGATCATTTTGATCGACGAAGCTATAACTTTTCAAAGACTCTACAAATTCTCTAAAGGTCTGGCCTTGATTAATCTCTCCCAATCCTATAGATGCAGAGAATTTAATAACTAAGTTGGCGTAATATGACGCGTTTTCTCTTGGGCTCTCACTGATTTTCTTGTTTATAGCCTCGATCAGTTCATTGAGGTGTCTGTCTAGGGTTGTGATTCTTTGTAGTTTCTTGACCTTGTTTGTTGTCCTAATCACAATGATTATACTCATTAGTATACCTGCATTTACTATTATCCATAGAATCGGACTGTAGAAATAATCAATGATATTGTACATTTTTTATCTCCACCTCATTGATCGTGGAATTTATTATCAGTATAGGAACATAACTATACTCGTCAATCAGGTAGGCGACATCTGCGGGTACTAAGAATTTAAAAGAATGTTGCGAATAAGTCATCATTGCCGAAGAATCATTCGAGAATTGCTGGTCTATTCTTAGGTAGTATGGTAGAACTGATGGAAGATCGCTGCTTTCAGGTACGTCTGGATATTTTAGGAGAATACCCCGGCCGTCATAGAAATAAAGAACCGGGAGCGAAGCGTATACTCGCTGACCACTAATTGAACTAATAGTAACGGACACCCTAGATATGTTGGTGGTCTGGTTTTTGACTACTTCAACTCTTAATGGTTTATGCTTGATTTCTTCATATGTTACCGTGACGTAAAGAGGCGCGTTTACATTCAGTATTTCTCTAAACGTAGCCAGTCTCCTATCTGATAATGACACGGTCAAAGAATAGTTGCCCGGCGTTAGATAAAATAGTGTCTCATCATTAACAACTATGCGTTTTGTGACAATTCCGACGCCAATGTATGCCATTACGGGTGGATACTTAACGATTGGTCTTCCCTCGACTTGATAGATCACTTTTATTATTACTGGCATGACTTCTCTTGAGGATTCTCCAACAGCGCCCTCGACATACTTCACTACTACTGCAGACCTGCTGGTTGTTAGAAGTCCGGGAGAACTAAAAAATAGGAATGAGAGTATCAGTAGGAAAGTGAGTATCGAGACGTATACAGTGCTTTTATTTCTCACTAAGGAATTATGCGGCAAAGTAGTTTATAAGCCCAACTCGATGTTACGAATATTAGTCATCGAGCAGACGCACAAGCTCCCTCAAGTCGGTTATCACGAAGTGGGGGTGATACTTATTTAATGTATCGATCGTTGTGACGCCGCCTGAAACGGCCACGGCCATCATGCCAGTGGACCTAGCGGCCAAGACATCTACGTACGAGTCGCCCACATGTAGGCACATGTTGAGCGGAGCGTTTAGGAGTCGGGCCGCCTTGATCAGCATTTCTGGAGAAGGCTTTATCTCAGTGACGTCGTCCCGAGTGACTATGACATCGATAAATCGGTGCAGATTAGTCCTACTTAGAGACCGCATGACTGCATCCCTGCTGTTATTCGTGGTGATTGCTGTCTTGATCTTTTTCTCCTTGAGCGCCTTTAATGCCTCTGTCGCGCACTCTTTTGGCCTGCTGTTATCGGCGGCCTCCAACTCATACTTCTTATATATCTCGTTTGCTATCTCTAGGAGTCTCTTTGCTTTTTCTTGTGAGCCTTTTGATAGCTGCTTTATAATCATGCCCAGGGGCATTGTGCTGTCTATACTTTCTCCAAATCCCAAAGTCTCTATATACTGGATGAACTCTCTCTTCGCCTCCTCACCCCTTATATTGTAATCTACGAGAGTCCCGTCCAAGTCGAAAAGGATCGCCAATAGTCTCTTCAATCCTAATCATCAGTGATAATACGCCCATAATTTAAGGATCTGTAATAATCCCGGCTTTCTCAGGTCATGGGTATAAGATAATATGGAGGAATTTACACCGAGTTAGGGGGTCAACTGGTTGGGAAGAGTGGCAATCGTCGGAGTGGGATTAAGCAAATTCGGAAGATCAACCGACATGAATATAAAAGAGCTCGCATTTGTCGCCATTAAGGCTGCTTTAAACGAGGCAGGACTGACTGCTAGAGATGTAGACTTCTTATCAGTCGGGTCGTTTGGTCTCTGGCAGTCTGAGGCGCTTCCAGCCGTCGTGGTATCGGAGTACTGCGGCTTTGAAAACGCGGGGACGGCAAGAGTAGAGGCGGCATGCGCCTCAGGCAGCGCCGCCGTATATACCGCGGCCAATGCTGTTGCCTCCGGGCAGGCCAAGGTTGCGGTCGCGCTGGGCGTCGAGCGCATGAGTGAGAGTCCCCAGGAAGTAGTCGTCGAGATGCTTGGACGCAGCGGAAATTTCTTCTGGGAATTCGAGAACTATGGGCTGACCTTCCCAGGATACTATGCGCTATATGCTACTGAGTATTTTTCGAAATACGGAGCATCTGAAGAAGACTTGGCCGAGGTGGCCGTGAAGAATCACTACTACGGATCACTCAATCCATACGCTCAGTTTCAGAAGATAATAACGAAAGAAGACGTATTGAAGTCAAAATATGTAGCATGGCCTCTGAAACTGCTAGATTGTTCTCCCATAACTGACGGTGCCGCTGCCGTCGTGATCGCGGCTGAAGATGTTGCAAAATCTCTAACTGACTCTCCAGTCTGGATAAAGAGTATGGGCGTCGCAGCTGGCTCATCAAACTTGAGCAGACGAAAAGACTTCACGGGACTTGAGGCGAGCCTTAAGGCAGCCAAGATGGCGTATAAGGCGGCAGGCATAGAGTATGAGAGGGCCGCCAAGTATCTAGATGTAGCCCTAGTTCACGACTGTTTCACCATCGCGGAGATCTTGGCCTATGAGGACCTCGGCTTCGCTCACAGGGGCGAGGGCTTCATCCTCGCGAAGGAACAACAGACATACGTGGGCGGAATAATTCCAGTCAACTTGGACGGCGGGTTAAAGGCGAAGGGCCACCCAATAGGCGCCACCGGCGTAGCAATGGCGGTCGAGGCCGTCAAGCAACTACAGAGGAGGGCTGAGCCTGGCCGTCAGGCAGACATACGAAATGGAACTGCCCTGACACACAACGTCGGAGGAACTGGACACTATGCCTACGTATTTGTCTACTCCAGCAGCTAGATGATGATCTATGAATGTTGCTGATAAAAGTAGAGCATTACAGCTCAGCGAAAACTTAAAGAAGCTTTCTCAGGAAGCGATAAATAAATCAGGACTGCCCATCGTCAACGACGAGAAAACCAAAGACCCGATCTTAATCGACCAAAACACTCTACTCGTAAGTTATCTATTGCCAGTCAAGAAGATTATGCCATTCTTCGAAGGATTGATGAAGGGAGAGGTATTGGCGACGAGGTGCAGGCGATGTGGCGCAAAATATTTTCCACCACAGGCCGACTGCTCGGGATGCTACGAGAGCGATATGGAGTGGTTCAAAGTGAGTGATGAGGGCGTCCTCCTGACATACACGCAAATAAACGTTAAGCCTGCCAGCTTCTCAAATTGTGAAGACTACATAGTCGGTATTGCTGAGTTCCAAGAAGGCATCAAGATAGTTGCTATGGTATTGACTAACGACTTAAAATCTCTCAGGGTTGGTATGCGCGTCAAGCTTGCAGTAATCAGGGAGGCGCAGACCCGAAATTTAGTCTACGTCTTCCAGCCCATACAAAAATAATTTTCATCAACAATGCATAAATATGTGGTGATGGTATACTCTGCAACACTATTTTAATCTCTATATTTTGGGTCATCCCAATAGATTATAATGAAGACAAATATTAACGAAATTAGAGCTGTAGCTCAGGATTTAATATCTATCCTTCAAAAAGAAAAAACACTTATCAGGATCAATACTAATGATGCACTGATCATTGGCGATACGCATGGCGACGTGGACACCACCGTAGACGCTCTGGGATATGGGGCAGACATCTACGTATTTCTTGGAGACTACGTTGATCGAGGACCCTACCAGATCGAGAATATAGTAGAGCTAATGCATGCGAAGGTTGAGGAGCCGAGTAAAATAATTCTCCTAAGGGGGAATCACGAAACACCGTCCATGAATTTTGGCTATGGATTCTACGATGTAGTTAGCAGGAGATTTGGCAGAGGTGCTTATGGAATATTCGCAGAAGTTTTCGCCCACCTTCCACTAGCCTGCATCATTAATGAGGGGATGCTATTACTACATGGAGGTATACCAGACAACATAGCGAGAATTGAGGAGATAGAAAGCATCAAGAGGCCCGAGGAGGAAGTCACGGATCCAGTGGCTTTTCAGATACTATGGAACGATCCTACCTACTATGTAGATGAATTCTCATCGAGCCCTAGAGGTGTTGGCGCAAAAGTATTTGGAAGAAAAGCACTGACTAGGTTTTTACAGAATAACAACTTAGAAATACTAATAAGGGCTCACGAACCAGTATCAAATGGATACGAATACATGTTTGATAAAAAATTATTGACGATATTCTCATGTAGATATTACGGCATAAAGCCCTGTGCGGCCCGCGTAAAAAACAACACAATAAACATACAATATTTATGAATAACAGTTCATATTGGGGCTGCTAGCTTAGCTCCAGTTAATTTGCTGGCCGGGTTTGTTCTAAGGCATTTTGACCATTGTTTGGACTGGCTGCGATTCTTTCTGGCTTTATAATCAAATATTCACCATCCTTGTAGAGCCTCACGAGGTCTCCTACCTTTAGCCCGAGCTCTTCAGCAATGTTCATCGGAATCGTGATTCTTCTTCCGGAGAGAATCTTCAAGGGTCTCGACTCCTTTAGCTCAACATTGCTAGCCGTGTCTTGCTTGACCTCCGTAGTCTTTAGCGAGCTTTCTTCAGGTCTGCCATTCACCTTATCATCTGCCTTAGCTATTTGTCCTCTTTTTTCTCCCTTCCTTTTGTATAGCAAATATATTCCTATTCCCGCCAATCCGACTGATTGGGCAGCCGCTAGTGATTTGATTATGCTTCCCTCGCTTGCTGCCTGTGAGAGCATTGCCTGCAATACATTCAAGTTTTTCTCCCTTTCATCGGCTATGCCCTTAAGCTCCCCGATTGTTTTTATTGCTTCCCCATAATTTTCTTGGAGATCCGAGTATCTTGCCTTAAGGTCGTTGTAGATGGTCTGAATCGTGGTCAGCTCTCTTGACACTAATTCATAGTCTCTCCTCAAGGATTGATAGTCTTCTTGAAGTGCTTCATAGTTTTTCATTAGTGACTCGTGCGTACCTCTAAGCGAGCCATAGTCCTTGACAAGATTTGTATACACGGAGTTTAGATCGTCATATTTTTTCTGGAGATCCTCATACTTCTTCTTGAGCTCGCTATAGTCTTTATCGAGTATGGATAGCTTGGTAATTAGGACGACGTTGTCATACCTAGCCGAGTCCAACTCCTTATTCAAGGTGTCTATCTGCTGCTTAAGCTCGCTTATCTCACTCTTCAGCGCATCAATTTCGTTTTTAGCATCGTTATACATACTTTGTAACTTACTGTACGAGGGAGTTCTGACTGTAGTCATGTAGAAGGCGTCTGAGAGAATATATTCATCATCATCGACAGCATCGAAATAGGTGGCGGTCACTTCGCCCTTGACGTATGGATCAGGTTTAGTTATCATTGGAAGACATACGCTGATCGTGCCTGAGTAAACCAAATCTGGCTCATATGTATCTACATTGTTAACTAGTTTTTTCTCGTAGAACTTGGAAGAGGTCGAGTCTGCAAGATAGGTAAGCTTAAGGACTACTGTTAGATTTTCAACAGCAGTGAGTGTAGTTATCTCAACCGTTATCTTGAAGCAGGAGTTATTCTCGACCTCAGCCGGATAGCTGAGCTTTATCATTACTCCTTCGTCTTTTACGTAGTTAAAGCCGCTCGCCGCACTCGTGGTAGATACGAGCATAGCAAATATCAATATGCTGACCGCGATCGGTGTCAAATACAGTCTCAAGCATGTCTCACCCCTTCCTGATGAATAAGAGGCTCCGGATAATATTTATAGAGTTTCTGCACCTAATCGTTTCCTAAAAGGCTGGAGCTGAATCCTCTCATAATACATTTTTGACGACTTATAAATACGTCTACTGTGCTAAGTGTAGCCGCTCAAAAAGGCCGATACATTTCTACCTACATGCCTGAACACTATCATGCAGTAGCTCTACTATCTGGTTGGGAGCCTGCGCCACCCTGACACCAGCGTTCATCAATGCTTTTATCTTAGATTCTGCATCGCCGGTCCCCATCGATATAATTGCACCCGCATGTCCCATTCTTTTTCCCGGCGGCGCTGTCCTACCCGCTACATACGCGACCACGAGCTTTCTATAATTAACTTTGGAGAGATATTGTGCAGCTCTCTCCTCGGCGTCGCCCCCGATCTCTCCGATTATGACTACGCTTTGGGTGTCTTTATCCTGTCTAAACATCTCTAATACCTCGATTAGACTTGTGCCGACGACGGGGTCGCCGCCAATTCCAATTGCGGTGCTCTGCCCCATTCCAGCTCTCGTCAGGTTCATGGCTACCTCGTATGTCAGGGTTCCGCTGCGCGAAACTATGCCTACCGGGCCAGGAGAGAAGAGATTGGAGGGCATTATCCCGACTTTGCATTTACTAGGAGTTATTAAGCCTGGACAGTTTGGACCAACTATTCTCGAGCCACTAAGCCTAGCGTATCTAATCAGTTTAAGAGTCTCATGTATCGGAATACCCTCAGTGATGACTACTATCAGCTTTATGCCTGCATCAATCGCCTCGTAGCAGGCATCCAAGGCTGCCTGCGCAGGCACAAACACAATCGATGTATTGATCTCTGGATGCTCTTTAACAGCTTCCTCAACACTGTCATAAACCTTAACTCCAAAGACCGCTGACCCGCCCTTACCCGGAGAGACGCCTGCGACTATCCTAGTACCATAACTCAGCATCGCCTCAGTGTGTGTCCTCCCCTCCCTGCCAGTGATGCCCTGAACCAACACCCTAGTATTCTCATCGATCAGAATACCCACGCCGGCACCTCAAAATAAGTCACAAACATAGATTAATAATAATTTGTCTTGAAGGGAGCCTACGTAGAGTTAAAGCAGAGTCTCTCAAAGTTAAATTCATATGACGCTGACGCTATGGTTACACCATAGAAAATCAGTCTTTTTCCTTTACTAAGCCTTACTATGTCGTCTATAGTGTTATTCACGATTGTTGTTCCTGTTGCTAAGACTACATCGCTCCATGAGATGGCATCCCTATTTGACTCGTATGTCTCGATCAATATTCCATGCTTCATCTGCCCGATATTAGTGGGATCCATATCAGTGACGCGGAAATTATTGAATTTTTTCGATAAGTAGTAAGCTATGGCTGGTTGAAACCCTATCATTAATAACTTAGCATCGGGCTTTATGGTCGAGGCCAAATACTCTGCAATTTTTTTGCTGCATAATTCGGGCCCCTCATTTTTGCAGTGCACAGTATTTGTAATCAACCCGAGATATCTATAGGTAGCGTTGGCCGCTGCGATAAATATGCCTCTTTCATTATTCGTAGAAAGTTTTAACTGATTGATCGATCTTAAACTTCCCTCGTAATATTTCGGCCCATCGGTGTATGCCTGTCCAAGTGCTCCATTAAGCTCAGCCTGAATCATTACTTCTCGCCCTTTCAGTAGGGGGAACTCAAATTGAGCCGGCCTACCTATTGCCTCCTCTGGGCTGAGCCCACGAACTTTTACGACGACATTTACGTTTTCTAAATTATTTTCTACAACTCTCCTCCACCACCTATTTTTCAACTCTTCGATAATCATTCCTGAACCCTCCTCTTTCAAATGGGACTCCGACATGGGTAAAATTAATATCTTCTTCTTTTGCAAAAATATCTTTAAGGCCAGAGAATATGTTAAAGGTCAAGGAAGATTTCGCAGAGCGTTTTATCTTAGCATAAGTCGTGATGGTTGCCGGAGTGATGCATACCTTGTGAATTTTAAAGAGTCAATCTACACATGTTCTAATTTGTCACCACTTAGTAGTAGAAGAGAGTTCAGCTAATTGTCGCGTTAACGCTTCGCAAAATGATCTTTGATACTGCTTTGTCACCATTTCACGAATACTAATGATGCTTGTCTTTTTAACACAAGTGCCATGACCAATAAGGCGTAAGGCTTCTTTTACAGTTCTGATGAGTGATTCATGTTTTTATGGAATGATCTAATAGCCCATTTCCTATGCCATAACTCATGCTTTAGCGTGTGGGGTTTTAATCATTTTTGTGCGTATGCAAAAATTTAAATAGCGTAAAACACCAAGAAATGCCGAAGAAGCATGAACAGACTTAATGAAATTAATACTGAAAGGTCAGGGTCGATGGCTGGGGTGATGATATCGGGTTGAAGATTGCTGTGACTTCAACCGGTAAGGACTTGGATTCGCATGTAGAACCACGTTTTGGTAGATGTCCATACTTCATCATAGTAGATTTGGAAAGCATGCAGTTTGAAGCTATTCGAAACTCGGCTTCTGACAGTGTGGGTGGGGCTGGAATTCAGGCAGCGCAAATCATAGCTAGTAAGGGTGCCAAGGTTCTTATAACTGGAAATGTTGGACCTAACGCCTTCCAGGCATTGTCGGCTGCAGGAATACAAGTCATAAATGGTACCTATGGAACTGTGAAGGAAGTCATTGAGAAATACAAAAGAGGCGAGCTTAGAGCTACAGACACTCCTACAACCGAGGGTCATTTCCGGATGGGCGGTGGTAGGGGTCGAGGATGGAGACAACTAATGATGCTGTAACAATTCAAGTAGTTGAAAGTTTAAAACATCATAGAGATATAGAAGGGTGAATTCGAGAGATTGAATGAAAGGATAGTCATACCGGCTGAGGATAGTAATGGGCTTGATGCAAGACTTTCAGAACATTTTGGCAGAGCACCATACTTCATAATTGTTGAGCTGGACGAAGATGGAAACATAGTAAACGTTCAATCAGTCTCAAATGAGAGCGAGCACTTCGGCGGAGTTGGGAGTCCGCCTGACCGGATATTGCAGTTCAGACCTAACGCCGTAATTACATACGGAATGGGGCCTAGGGCACTCAGGATTTTCCAAGATGCAGGTGTAGCCGTTTTAAGGGCCAACGCAGATACTGTTAAAGAAGTGGTTGAGGCATATAGACAGGGTAGGCTTGAAGAGCTTACTGAAGGCTGTTATCGTGCGCGCCATCAATAACTATGTAGGCTGTCGACATTGATAATATCTGTTGCAAGCGGCAAAGGTGGGACTGGGAAAACTTCGATAGCTGTTAATATGGCTATTTCCATAGAAAACGTTCAACTTCTAGACTGCGACGTTGAAGAGCCAAACGCCAGTTTACTTCTTCACCCAAAAATAATAAGTGAAGAACTATTTTACACAATGATACCAGACTTAGACACCGAGCTATGCGACCACTGTGGGAAATGTTCAAACTTCTGCCAATATAACGCCATTTTTGTTACTCGCGAGAAAGTTTTGATCTTCCCCGAGCTGTGTCATGGATGTGGTGGATGCATTCTAGTGTGTCCAAAAGGAGCCCTGAAGGAGGGAAAACGTGAAATTGGAAAGATATACCGCGGATATAGAGATGGTTTAGAGATAGTTTATGGCGAGCTGGAAGTTGGCGAGGCCATGGCCACCCCACTAATAAGGCAGGTTAAACGGCTTATTGACCGAGGCAAAAACGTCATTTTGGACGCACCTCCTGGGACATCTTGCCCAGTAATCGAGACAGTCAAGGGCAGCGACTTCTGCGTATTAGTTACTGAGCCAACACCCTTCGGGTTGCACGACCTTAAAATAACTGTTCAAGTACTGGAAGGTATGGGCATTCCTTTCGGCGTGGTTGTTAACCGCGCAGGAATAGGCGATAGGAAAGTTTACGATTATTGCAAGGAGAAGGGCATACATATTCTGCTTGAAATACCATATGAAAGAAGGATAGCCGAATTATACTCTAATGGCATTCCCTTCTCTCTTGAAATGACGGAATACAGAGAGAAGTTCCAAGAATTATTTGACTATGTGAAAGAGTTGGCTGGAAAATGAGGCAGATAGCGATTCTGAGTGGTAAGGGCGGAACAGGAAAAACCACGTTGACCGCGGCCTTCTCCGTCCTTACTGGAAAAATTGTTGTTGCTGATTGCGACGTGGATGCACCAGACCTCCACATGCTTTTACATCCTGAAATAATCAAAAGAAATGAGTTTAAAGGCTCAAAGCTGGCACAGATTGATCAGATGAAGTGTATCAAATGTGGCTTATGTAGGGAAAAATGTAGATTCAACGCAATAACAGAAAATATTGAAGTAGATCAATATTCATGCGAAGGCTGTGGAGTATGTACTATCGTATGTCCTGTAAACGCTGTTAGACTAATTGAAAGGGTCTCAGGACAAGTTTATACCTCAAAAATAAATTATGGCTTCATGGTCCATGCAACACTAAATCCAGGCGAGGCGAACTCTGGAAAACTCGTAGCGCTAGTTAGGCTTAACGCCAAGGTTATCGCTGAAAAAGAGGGCATCGACTTAATACTGATAGATGGCCCGCCAGGAATAGGATGTCCCGTCATAGCATCAGTCACGGGTATAGATGCCGCTTTAATAGTCACGGAGCCAACCCTTTCCGGGATCCACGACCTTGAAAGAGTGGTACAACTACTAGAACATTTTAAGATCCAGCCGCTACTTTGCATAAATATGTATGATGTAAATAAGAATAACGCCAAAAAAATACTAGCTTTTTGCAAGGAGAGATGCATAGAGGTTGTTGGAATGATACCGTTTAATCCAAAAGTTACCGAAGCTATGGTTAATGGCAAAACAATAGTGGAATATTCACCTAGGAGCGATGTTACAAACGAAATTAGGAGTATCTGGGAGAAAATCACTACAGTGCTCGAATCGAAAAATTAAGAATATTAGAGCTGTGAAAAAATGGTGCCGATAGCTTTTGGTCCTGTTCCATCTAGGCGGTTAGGAAGAAGTCTTGGAATAAATAATATTCCACCAAAAACATGCAGTTATTCATGCGTCTACTGCCAACTCGGAAGAACCATCAATATGACCGTTAAGAGAAGTCATTTCTACAGGCCTGAAGACGTTTTAAGGGAAGTTGAAAGAAAAGTCCGTGAAGCACAGTTAAGGAATGAAAAAATTGATTACTTAACTTTTGTCCCAGATGGAGAGCCAACACTAGACATAAGCATCGGTGAAGAAATCGTGCTTCTAAAGCAAATAGGCATTCCAGTAGCTGTTATAACTAATGCTTCTCTGCTCTGGCTTGATGACGTGAGAGAAGACCTATTTGAGGCTGATTTTATTTCATTAAAGGTTGACGCCGTCAGTCAAGACTTATGGAGAAGCATAAACAGACCGTGTAGAGATCTAAAATTGGAAAAAATTTTGGATGGCATAAAACAATTTGTAAAGAATTTTAAGGGAATAATCGTAAGCGAGACAATGCTTATTGACGGCATAAATTATAGTAATGAGTTCGCGAATATAGCGAATTTTCTGAGAGAACTAGCTAAGCTGGATAAGGCATACATTGCCATACCTACAAGGCCGCCTGCAGAGAAGTGGGTAAAACCAGCCAAGGAGGAAGTTCTAAACATAGCTTTCCAAACATTTTCCAGGGTGCTCGGGAGCGATAAAGTGGAATTTTTGATAGGTTACGAAGGAAATATGTTTGCATTTACGGGAGATGTCAAGGAGGATTTGCTGAGCATAACGGCTGTGCATCCAATGCGGGAAGAAGCAGTTTCAGAGCTTTTAAAGAAGGCAAATGCAAGCTGGCAAATTATCGATGAACTCTTGCGCAGCGACGAACTTGTAAGGCTTGAATACGAGGGAAACACATACTATATGCGAAAGCTATTCAAAAATAAGTAGCCTATTTCTACTCAGTTGTCTTGGGGCAAAAAATGATGAAGGAGTGGCTCGGCAGGAAGTCGAACTCTCGGTCTACTAGGAATCCCGCCTCTTCCATTTCTTTTATAATAATTTCTTTAGGAATGCAGTGCCCAAAAATGTTGTGTAGAGTTAATGACTTATTACGCTCTATAATTGCGACTTTTCCATTAGGCTTCAAGAAATGTCTAAATTTTCTGAAATACTCTACTCTATTTCGCAGATGGTGATACACATTCCGCATAAAAATTAGATCTAGGCTTTGTCCTAGCAAGCTCAATTTTTCTCCAGTCACTAGAATTGTTTCAATGTTTTCTAATCCTTTTTTCTTTGCCTCGTCCTTAATATATTCTAAAAAATTTTGACTTGTATCGACTGCGAATACTCGTCCATTTTTCCTACAATTTCAGCGAGTCGCAAAGAAAAATAACCGCCACCAGCTCCAATATCAGCAACCATCTGTCCTTGCTGTAACCTCAAGACATATAATACTTCGTCTGGTTTGTTTCTAGGGTTAGATGCAGCCATATTAAACATCATTGCCTTCAGGCTTTTCAAGTCTTTTCCACCGTTAACCTAGTCTTACCTGAATAAAGAAGTAATGGATTAATTTTAAGGATTACAATTTATCACTATAAAGTCTCATTGCAAATACTAATTTGCGCAAAGTATAGGGTGTAGATTATGAAACTCTGAAAACAAAAAAGAAAATGGAAAATATAGTTATGAGCGTTGCCACGGAGGTCCTCCGCCTCTTCTCCCTCCCGGCGGGCCTTTATTCAGCCTATGTATCATCATTGCTCGTGCTCCACACTTAGGACAGGCGGATGGTTTTGGAGCCCCTCTAGGAACTTCTATTATTTGTCCGCAATTTCCGCATTGAAATTGTCTCACTGGCAAGCTCAACAGCATCACGGTCCGGGTGACTGTCTTCCACCCTTTTCGAGCATTGACTTCAGTTCTTTTATTCTCGCCTCTATTTCCTTGATTTCCTCCTCGATGCTTGCCTTCTCGTCTTCTAGCTCTCTTTTATAATCTTCTAGCTCAGCTATTTCATCTTCTAAGTTTGGAGGTGCCGGAGGAACAAACGGTGGATATGCAGGCGGTGGGTAAGCAATGGGCGGATAAGCGTATGGATACGTAGGCGGATAACTCCACCAACGTTGATATCTCCTACCCCTCCTAAACCACATCATTTTCCTTTTTCACCCCCATTCACCAGTATGCTGTATATGGCGATGGAAGGGACACAGATGGATAGGCGTAGATGCTCCATGGATACCAGTAACCGAAATATGGTAGCGAGTATTGGTACTGTGGGTATGCCCACCACCATCTAGGAAGCCACGGAAACCTAGCGCAGACCCACGGATTATAGAGCGCCCATGGGCTGTATTGTGCCCAGAATAGCCTTCCAAATCCTCCGAAGAGCCATCCTGGCCTCTGCCATGGCGGTAAGTAGCTGAATGGCCCTCGTCCAGGCCACATCCCAAACCATCCCCAACCTCTACCTCTCCAACTCCACGCCATCCTTCTCGTCTCACCCCTCAATTATGTGATAGTGCACAGAAATATATAAACCTTTTACAAAATAACCCCCTCATAATACTCAAGTCAAAGACGAAGACTCATAGGAAGTCTCTAACTAAGCGGTGGATATTCGGATAAAAGCCATAAAAATAGCCACCCTCTCAATAGAAGACTTATACTCCTTCACAACGTATTAAAAATACGTTATCTATAGGTTACTATGGGTTGCATGTGGCGTCAAAGATTTAGATACGGGAGAAGAGGCAGGCTCCCGAAGCCAATTATGCTTAGATTAAACCCGCCAGTAGATAGTTTTACCCCAAATCCGCCGCAAAACCTAGAACCAATACTAATGGAACCCGCAGAGCTTGAGGCGTTCAGGCTAGTAGATATGGAAGGCTTATCGCAAGAAGAAGCTGGACAAAGAATGGGCGTCTCTAGAGGAACAGTATGGAGGCTTGTCCAAAGAGCGAGGAGGAAGGCTGCCCAAGCCCTTAGCGAAGGAAGACCAATATACATTATGAGTGCTCCTTGAGACTTTTAGAGAATTTACGTTAAAATGGAATATATAGGCATTATTGATAGAACTCAAACCTTATAGATTGACTCGCCTTGTTAATAACCAAGAGGAAGCAATACTTAGCAGAAAATAAATAATAAGAGTCTCTAGGCTGCTTATCATGGCCAACTCGAGTCGGGGCTGCGTATTCATAATATCTATGATGCTATTCATGAGCATCAATCCAGGCCACAACGTAGTCAATGCGTTAAGATTGGGATAAAGATAGCTCGCGAGAAATGACGGTAGTAAAAATGCTTCATATGTAAGACAGGCAATAAGAGCCCCGTCATCTCCGCCTACCAATCCTTTGAAGAATGTCCCGAGCGAGTATGACAGAATGCCAATCATCAACAATGAAACAAACTTGAAAGATGACCAGAAACTATTGGGAAGCAATAGGAAATAAACAATTGTGAATAGGAAGACTGTGGGAGTTATCATAGGAATGGGGCTTAGCAAAATAAGCAGGGTTATTTTTGATGTTTTATTAAATATGCCTGCTTGATAAAGAAGCCTCCAGCCGCCCCTCAACAGCTCTGATGACAAGATGGGCGAGATTAACAAAAGGAGTTGAAGGATAAAAACGCTAGAAAATAAGAAGACGGGCCTATCAACTGGAAAAAACGTGGAGAAATATAGTATAATCGAGGGAAGGATGATTATAGGTAGTGATATGTGTAGTCTTCTAAATGTTCCCCAAAACTCCATCAATAATATGCTTCTCAACTACGCCTCCTCCTGTATTATTTTACGAAACATCTGCTTGCATGCCTCCACAGCGTTAAGTTGCTCAATTGATATTTGCTTAACTCCTAAATTAAGAGAGAACAACAGCTCGATTGTAGGAGAGACATCGTTGCTAAAGTCTTTTAGCCAAATTTTTATCAAGCCGTCACGGCTTAGTCCTATCTTCTTGATAGTTGGGAACTTGCTTAACTTCTCCATCACGGCTTTGGTATCCATCACTCTCAGCACTAAATACTGCTCATCAAGCATGATCTTAACTAGATCTTTTAGTATACCTTGGGCTACGAGCTTGCCATTCTTAATAATTGCGACTTTGTCAGTCTCTGTTAAGTGGTCAAGTGTATTACTCGTCAATATGCACGTAACTCCACTCTTTGAAGTCTTCCTAAGATGCTCTGTAATCAATTCTCGATAGTCAAAAGATAAATTCTCAAAGGGTCTCGTAAGCAATAGCAACCTACTCCTCGTCACTAATACTGAAGCCAAGGCCGCCATTCTTTTCTCAGACTCGCCGAGCTGTCCTAGTTTATACTCTGAAATTTTCTTTAATCCTAAGCTTTCTAGTATGGATCTAATCTGCTTTTTTTGTTCGGCCTTCTCGATATTCCTTACCGTACATGACAATTCGAGAAATTCTCTTAGTTTTAGCGTAGGTGGAATGTATGGATCAGGTGGAAGATAACCGACAAGCAAGGATAAGTGTTGTCGATATTTTATTGCGTCGTTTCCAAATATCTGGATAGTCCCACTGGACGGAGTGATGATTCCCGCAATCATCGCTAATAACAGGTCAGCTTCATGACCGCCAAGCACCGTTAATTGCTCACCCTCAAAAAGATCAATATCTATATTCGAGAGGACTTCTCTATTCTTCAATTTCAACGTGGCATTCTTTATCGAGATAGCTATCATCCTTACTGCATATTATGTAGCTTGTTTTTAAGATATATATCCAGTTTTAGGGCCGAAAGATAACTTATATTTTAGGTAATACCTACTATACATTAGAATACACATTGATGATCATTGATGAAGAGGGAGTTATAGAGCTAGTAAGAATAGTCGGGGGTGAAGATGCTGCAAAGATTGCGCAGAAATTAATGAAGAAGCCAGGATTGACAGATGACGAATTAGCAGCAATTTTAGAGATGGACGTAAAACATGTAAGGAAAATTCTGCATATTCTTCATGACCTATCACTCCTCACTTATGAGATGGCTTTCGACAAAAAGAATAACAGGAGAGTATTCAAGTGGAGACTACAACAGGAGCAAGTGATAGGCGTCGTAAAGGCGCAGCTAAAAAAGATATATGCACGATTAAAAATGCTGAGAGAGCATTTCGCGAAAAATCAATTCTATTGGTGCGGAAATAATTCATGTAGAAAATATACATTCGATGCTGCTCTAGATAATTTCTTTAAATGTCCAACATGTGGACAGAAGCTAAACTATTTCGACCCAACACCAATAATATCGGCCATAGATCGAAAAATTTCTGAGATAGAGAAGATGCTAAGCTAAGACATGCAGAACATAACAGTCTTAAGAATCGGGCACAGGATTAAGAGGGATCAAAGAATTTCGACACATGTAGCGCTTACAGCGAGAGCGCTAGGGGCAAGCGCCATAATATTCACTGGTGAGCATGACGACAACCTAATCAGGTCGATAAACAAGGTCGTGGAAAAATGGGGAGGCAACTTCAAATCCTACTTCTCTAATAGCTGGAGAGAAGTAATCTCTGAGGCTAAGTCTCGTGGAGACTACGTAGTCCACCTCACAATGTATGGTGCTAATCTACCGGACGTATTAGATGAAATAAAAGAAAACTTCAAGCATAGAGACTTGCTCGTCATCGTAGGTGGAGCGAAGGTCCCAGTAGAAATTTATGGACTCGCAGACATTAACGTCGCAATAACAAACCAGCCTCACAGCGAAGTCGCTGCACTCGCTATATTTCTCAGAGATTTGCTAGGAGAGAAGATGTATTATCAGAGCTTCCCAGGAGCAAAGATAACTATCAATCCTAGCAGATTTGGCAAAGCTTTAAAAATAAATAAGGGAAAACACCAGTAATACTGAGGGCCGTTGGTCTAGTGGTTATGACGCCGCCCTCACACGGCGGAGGTCCCCGGTTCGAATCCGGGACGGCCCATCAGACTGGTTATATGGAGCGACGCACCTATTTTTGATTTAGTGGCCTATCCGCGTGCTAAGTTTTACGTTTCGTAGACGTATTGACGGCCCTCCGAACCATACAGGTACTGCCTGCATAGGATCTCCTTTTCCACAGTATCCAGCATAGAAGGCCAAGTCTTTTCCAACCGCATCTATAGATGAGTATAAGCCCTGAGCCGTCAGTTCAATTGCTGGCTGATAAACCATATCAGTTATTCTTCCATTTTCAATCAAGTATGACTCGACGCCGACGTATCTCTGGTTCCATCTCTTGTCATCTATGTTCCACTCCAGGTAACTCTTGATGTACACTCCTAGCTTTATGTCTTCTATCAACTCCTCAAATGAGTAATCGCCCGGCTTCATGTATGTATTAGACATTCTGATCATTGGTTCTCTGTTATATGAGCTAGCCCTCGCGGCGCCATTACTCTTAAGACCAAACTCGGCCGCAGTCTCTCTGTTGTGAAGAAGTTCTTTTATACGACCATTCTCGAGTAGTGTTCTTTCACGGGCCTTGACTCCCTCATCATCGTAGACGTAGTAGCCAAAAGATCCAGGAATTACAGGGTTATCAATGATGGTCACTAATTCAGATCCTATACATTTGCCGAGTGAGCCAGGAGTTATGTATGTCTCGCCTGCCTGTGCTGCTTCCCTTCCTAATACCCTATCAGCCTCTGAAGGATGCCCAGTAGATTCGTGACACACTATCCCTACTATCTCTGATCCAAGAACGACGTCTATCTTATCAGATGGGGGTGATTTAGCGCTTAAGACAGCCCTTCCAATGTTTTCAGCTTCTTCTTTTACTACTTTATCAAGGAGCCACCGCTCCACCACCTCCCATCCACCAGTACCGCCCAGGTTTTCGTACCGCTGTAATGATCTTCCATTCGACGATAAAGTGAATGAGTAAGTCGCCATTTCGTACGGTATTTTTGAATAAACTTTCGCCCCGTCTATATTTATGACCATTTTTTCTACAACGCCATACCCGATGCTTAGCAGCCTTACAGAAGTCTTGACCCCCAATTTTTGGGAAGTGCCTAGCAATTCCTCATCAATCATTTTTAGCAATTGGATTCTTCCATCAGAATCAACATTCTCTGGGTTTATTCTAGGCTTAACAATGACTTTATCTTCAAACATTTGTTCTTCCGATAGATTCACGCCTTTTTTGATCAGTGATGAGGATGACTTGGCAATACTTATGGCTTCTTTTACTGCCTCCTCAATCTTACTTTTCGTAATTGTGGCTATCGATGAAAAACCTAACGCAGAGTTAACCAAGACTCTTATTCCTATTCCCCTGCTCCGCGTTTTGCTACTTATCTCTGGTACGCCATTTTTTAGAAGCGACTCTTCATACATGCTCGACTGATACCTAGCCTCTGCATATCTTGCGCCCAGTTTAGTGGCTACTCTCAACGCATGGTTTAAGAGATCTTCCATCTTTATTCCCATGCTCTACTCCTAGTCTTTAAATTGCGCGTCTCTCTCTCCTGCATCTCTAGGATATTTTTAGCTTTCTCAGCAATGTATCGAGCCTTAATGTAGAGGGCTTCTGCCTCTACTCTAACATTCTCAGGAAGAGACGTGTCAGACAACATTAATCCAAGAGACTCAATAATGTCCTCCACGTGATTGATGATTAACTCTATTCTAGAACCTGACTCCAACTGCATTTCTAAGAACTGTATCGTCTCTCTGATCTCATTAATGATCTTCGTTAAGTTACTCATGGGCCCCATTATCTCTAAAGATTAACCGAGCTGGCTTTCTATAAGGTTTTCCACTCCATCGTTAATCTTTATCGCTTAGAGTCTTAAGAATTATTAATAATAGCCATGAAGGTGACTGACTGTCCTGAATTATACGTCGCGTTGAGCGAGTCTATTAGGAGCATGCCTACATATAGGCAGAGACTCGAATACGTATTAAGAAATATTTTGCCTTCTAACTTACTAATAACAACGCAAGAGTTAAGTATAAGGCTCGGAATAACGGAGGGCGAAGCACTAATCTTACTCCGAGACCTAAGAATATGGTACTACGAAGTAGAGGATGAGATCCAGCTGAGCAAATATTTTAAGCCAAGGTTTAAAATTGCAGGCGTTGGTGGAACATTCGACAACATTCACGTCGGACACTTGGCGCTTCTGAACCTCGCATTTAGGCTAGCAGAAAAAGTACTCATCGGATTGTGTTCGGACGAGCTGGTTCGTAGGCTTGGTAAGAAGGGCGATGTGGCGCGCTTCGAGGATAGGAAAAAGCAGCTCGAAGAGAAGCTTAAAAAATATGGCTGGGACGCAAAGGCACATATCCAGCCAATCGATGATGAATACGGCCCATTGATAAACGAGCCGGACTATGAATTATTAGTTGTAAGCCCGTTCACTTATAGCAGAGGCATAGAGATAAATGAAATAAGGCTTAGAAAGGGTCTCAGTCCAGTATGTATCGAGGCCTGCCCAGTCGTACTAGCCGAAGATGGGAATCCTATCTCGAGTACTAGGATTCGTATGGGTGAATTGTTTCCAGATGGAAGAGTCAGACAAAGCCAAAGATAAAGAGCGCCAAAAAAGTAATTATATCGACAATGATTATCGTGCCAGTCGACAATGAGTAGTAATACTTAACTGCAAGTGAACTATAGCCAATTATCCATATCCACGAAAATAAAGACAACAAGCCCGCAACAAAATTCAAAAAAGGTATAGGATAGTATAACATGTCAGTAATGGAGCCATATTCCAAGGATCGCCACTTTAGTTTACTTACTTCAACGTCGCCCAAAGAAACCATCATGTTATTTATGTACGCGGTCGCAGACCTCATAGTCACATATTCTTTCAGCTGGGACAGATCTATAGTTAATCCTCTTTGATAAATTTCACTCCAATTTGGAATACTCCCATTACTAAACACAGACGTGACTATAAGTTGTTCAGCGCTCATAGTATCAGCCAGAACCTCAACATTACTAAGGTTTGATAGATATTTACCAGATAATTCTACACCTGTGAGTTTTACATTATTTAGCGTTGCAGAGACTATATTAACCTCAACGGGCGGCGAACTTACAGCAGAAATAAAAAAGATTACAGAGATTATAGCTATGGCTAAGAATGAATGAAAAATTATGCTGACTAATGGATAGGACTTTATGCCCTCTCTCTTTGCGAATAGTAAAGCAACTCTCAATATGAATAGGACGATTATCATGCCGAATACTACGTATATTATTCTGCCGAGCACTATGTCCCAAAGAGAGGTGTAGGGTGGATTTATGGTTCTTAAAATTGACATGAAAAAACCAATCTTTAACTTATACATCCAGTAGTAGAGAGCGGTGCCAATAGCTGATAAAATTGCAAGCAAGTAGACCGAGATTGCCCGTCTAAAATTTAATGTAGCCTGAAATGAGGATGCGAGCTGTTTTGGATCAATAAGTTCCCTCCATCTCGCCATACCTATCAATTAAGTATGCATGCAGATATAATTTTGCCTACTTATTGGATTTATAGTAGGCACATAGCCCATTTATAACGCATTCACTACACAGCGGATTTATCGCCCTACAGGTCTCTCTACCATGAAGGATTAGCAGCAGATGAGCCTCGTATCTATCGTCCTCTCTAAATATTTCGTCTAACCTTTTCCTAATTGTCTCGTAGTCGGCTTTTTGCGGTACCAATCCGAGTCTTTTGGCTATTCGTGAGATGTGCGTATCGACGGGGACAGTCTTTAAGACGCCCATGCTTACTAGTAGTACGTCGCTGGTCTTCGGACCAACTTTCGGCAGCTCCATCAACTCTCTCCTCGCATCTATGACGTCCTTTTTGAGTAAGTTCAATAGATCTCCGCCATACTTTGTGATGATGATTCTTGATAACTTCTTTATTGCCTCCGCCTTAGTTCTGTGCAGTCCGGCAGGTTTAATTGCACAAGCTATTACTTTTGAGCTTAGCTTAGCAATGCTTGAAGGACTAATATCGACGATTTTTTCCAGATTTCTATACGCCGCCATGGCGGCCTTGTCGGTAGAATTTTGTGATAATATCGTCGCAACTAAGATCTTAAATGGATTCCTATCTCCTTTTCTAATAAACGAGGATATGAAGCCGAATTTAGCAATGTCGTACCTGTTCCTAAGCCTCTCAATAAGCCACGACCCCAAAGACTCATCATCGGTACTTTTTATCATCTAACTATTGATGCATTGCTGGCTTATTTCATTTTTATTTCCACTCTTATTCTCGAAACGTGTATCGTCTATGAAAACTTAAATTGTGGATGAAGCCTATCACAATAGAGCGATGGTATTTAGGCTAATTTCACGAGCAGTGAGGCCGTTTTTAACAGCGACAAGACACATATTCATGCATCCATATACATTGAAATATCCATATGAAAGAGTGCCTAATCTTCCCGTCGAAAATTATAGATATGACCCAAAAGCAGGCATTGCCTATCCTGGATTTAAGGGTAGACACGTCCTTCACCTCGACAAATGTACTGGTTGTAGCCTATGCGACCTGACATGCCAAAACATAGCAGAGGCCATAACCATGGTATATGCATACGACGTCTCACTACAACTAGACGAGAATGCTTACCACGAGATAATCAAGGGAAATCAAAGAGCCTCCGAGCCCCTTGACGAAATTTTAAAAAGCATGCAGAATGCTAAGTCGATATTCAGCATCAGAAATGGCGCCTCTCACCCACTAATGGTAGTCTATCCGGATTTGAAGTACTCTAAGAACGAGGATGGGACAATAGTGATTAAGTTTAACCAAGAACCACTGTGGGAGCACAGGTCAGACTTGTTAACAATGAAATACCTGTCTAGCTCCTTTAGAAGGCTTGAATCAAGTGGATGGAAGATATCAAAGACTATAGACAAGGCTCCGGACACAGAGGTCTACGAAATCTCAAACAACGATTACGCCTACAAGTTAACGATTGAGAAGAGGGACTTCAAACTTGATCAGAATAAGAAATCATATTTTCCACAGGTCGATTATGGCCGCTGCGTATTTTGTGGCTTCTGCGTCGATGCATGCCCATTCTACGCACTAGAGATGTCGTCGGACATCGAGCTATCATCGCTTGCAAGACAGGGACTTGTCTATAACCCACTAGCGCTCGCCACCAAAGGAATCTCTATCGCTCCACCTTCAACTAACCCGATCGACTCGATATATGGTTGGGCACGCTCGCGATTAAAATAAACAAGAGCAAATTGTGTTATTGGTTCAAAAACTTAAAGGAATCGTTAAAATACTTAAATATGACGCGTAATGTCTTAAAACTGTATGAGTAACGTACGGGTAGTCGACCTTGTGAAGAGGTTTGAGAAGGTCATAGCTGTAAACGGAGTATCTCTCGACATTAAGAGCGGAGAATTTGTCGTCCTTCTCGGCCCTTCAGGCTGTGGTAAGACAACCACCCTCAGATGTATCGCTGGACTAGAATATCCTGACTCAGGCGAGATCTATATAGAGGATAGGGTCGTGAATGATTTGCCACCCAAAGACAGGGACGTCGCCATGGTATTCCAGAACTACGCCCTTTATCCACATATGACGGCTTTTGACAACATTGCCTTCCCACTAAAGATGAGGAAAGTTCCTAAGGATGAGATTGAGAGACGTGTTAAGGAAGTTGCTAAATTGTTAAACATTGAGCATTTGCTGAACAGGAAGCCCCGGCAGCTTAGCGGTGGTGAGCAGCAGCGAGTAGCTTTAGGCCGAGCACTTGTACGTAAACCTAAGGTTTTCTTGATGGACGAGCCGCTTAGCAACTTGGACGCCAAGCTGAGAATATTCATGCGGGCTGAGCTTAAGCGTCTTCAGAAGGAATTGAACGTAACAACCGTCTATGTCACACATGATCAAGCCGAGGCAATGGCTATGGCTGACAAGATTGCCGTGATGAATAATGGAAAACTCCTACAATATGACGAGCCCTCGGTGATTTATCATCGCCCAGCTACCATGTTTGTAGGCGCATTCCTAGGAAGCCCACCGATGAACATGATAAAGACATCGTTGTCGAGGAAAAATGGTGACGTAATACTAGACGCCGGGGCGTTCACGTACAAGTTACCGAGCGATATCGGAGAGATAGTTTCTAGTCAGGCAACGTCTTCCGAGGTTTATTTGGGAGTTCGTCCAGAGGACTTACAGGTTAGCGTGGAAAAAACGGTCAACGCGGCTATTCCCGCAGAAGTTTATGTTGTGGAGCCTCAGGGAGCAAATCTAGTCATTGACCTGAAGATCGGCGATCAGATAATAAAGGCAGTAACACCATTAACTCTAGAGGCCAAACTGGGACAACAAGTATGGGTCGGATTTGACTTAAAGAAGATCCACATATTCGACGGCAAGACAGAAAAAACAATATACTAAGCCTGCCGAGCCTAGAAATATCTAATATAGAGCACTTGTTACAATTTATCCGAAAGACATGACCACTGAGCCTAGCACAGAAGATCTAATTGATATTTTAAAAATTCTCAGAGAAATAATCATGTCGCTGCAAAAATTCATAGACAGTGACGACTATAAATTTATTGAGGATGCGCGATCTTCCTGCCATAAACTGATGAACAATCATAGATTAAGTAATTATGACTTGTCCGGTAAGATGGATCTGGTTAAGAATGTTGAGTCAATGTATGAGAAGATAAAGTCTCGTAAAAATGGTTTAGATCTTCTTGAGCATGGACTATTGGTTCAGCAAGCTGTATATACAATAACTAGGGCAAATATAATGGCCGTAGGTATAGAATTTAAGCTAAAGAGATCTAAGGGCTAACCGAGGACCAGCAATGCCGAAAGCCCAGATGTTAATAGAAGATTTATGAACCCTAGGGGGATTAGGTATTTCCACCCTATATCTAGAACTCTTCCTAATGTCAATCTAGGATAGGCGCCCCTGATTATGACTAGTATTGTGAATAGGATCAGGGCCTTTAGTATTACCCAGAAGGGGGCCGATATTGTCTCTCGAACAAACGGGATCGAAGGCCCGTGCCAGCCACCAAGATATATTAGCGACGCCAAAACACAAAGCGCCAGTGTCTTTTCATAAGACGTGAACTGAATCATTAGGAAATATACGCCCGAGTACTCGGTATGCCAGCCAGACACAATCTCGCTCTCGGCCGTTGGTATATCGAATGGTATTCGCTCCGACTCAGCAATAATAGTGATGAAAAACACTATAAAGCCTAAAAACTGTGGCAAAATGAAGGGCATGATGCTTTGGGCCTCAACGATTTTCACCAAGTCAAACGATCTGGCACTCATTATTATTCCTGTGAGGGAGAGGAACATCGGTATCTCGTACCCAAATAGCTGTAATGCAAACCTACTCATTCCAATGAACGGATATTTGCTTCCAGCAGCATAACCTGCGAGAACTATAGGAATCGGGCTTACTGCTAGGACGCCGAAAAAGAGTAGGAGGCCTATGTCGGATGGATAGATTATCCAGCCAGCGCCGAATGGCAAAAACGCAAACAACAATAGGGAAAGTACTAAAGCAACTCCGGGCATTAATACAAAGAGATATTTGTTCCTCACATCTGGAACAATTCTTTCTTTAGACAATATCTTCAGAGCGTCAGCAACCAACTGAAGAATACCGCTTACTTTTCCAACATGCAGCGGCCCGACTCTAAGCATAATTCTTGCAAGAATCTTTCTTTCATACCATACTGCGAATAATCCTAAAATTATGCCGAAAAGAGCTCCTGGAAAAACAACAGCTTTGATGAAAGGCTCAGTTAAGGTAAGCTTAATGATACTTTTAACTGGCGCTGGAAGTGGCTCGATTATGCTAGCTAATATTTGAATGAAGTTAGGCATCAACTATCCTCCCCCTCTTTCTAGTTTCTGCGTCAGGTTTTTCATGAATAGACTCAAGTAAATGGAGACTGCTGTAATGATTGATAGCACTATCACTCCAACATACATTGTCTCGGTTGACTCCATCAATGAAATCGATGTGATAAAAGCTACTAATGCGAGTAATGCGTACGCAACGTAAATAATTACGTAAGGGAAATACTCTATGGGGTAAGGGCTGACTCTGTAGGGAATCGGTGTCTGTCCCGACTCGAACAGCATCTTTTTTACTTTTGAAGGCCTCTTGGGAGCGAGTATGACTGATATCAAGTAGAAGATTATAGGTGCAAGTAGACAAAACATTACGTAAAGAATCAATGCGTTATTGAGTGTCTCCACAACCAGCTCTTGAATCAACTCATTTATCTCAAAAAATTACTGTAATATAAATATGATTATTAACGTGCTGCGTGCGGGAAACTTATCACGCGTGTTCTATTGTGCTTAGAATGAAGTTGCTACATGCAGCTTAGAACGGATTTAGAGCTGAAGTCAGGGCGTTAACCTGAACTTATCTCTTGGGAATAATATCGTTTCTCTAATATTTGTTTTTCGCGTTAATACCATTAGTAGCCTCTCAAATCCAAGACCCCAGCCAGCATGCAGAGGCATACCATAATCATAAACTTTCAAATGATACCTAAAGTCCTCAGGGTTTAGGCCCATTTCCCTAATCCGAGATTCTAGCAGTGACCTATCAGATATTCTTGTGCCTCCAGACGATAGTTCTAGCCACTGATACATCAGGTCAAATGACTCTGAAACTTGTTCATTATTGTCGCATGGCTTTATATAGAATGGCTTTGAGACCGTTGGGAAATGAGTAATGAAATAAAAGCCTAAATGCTTGCTTCCCAAGAATCTAAGCTCCTGCGTCGTGAAGTCATCTCCCCATTTTTTCTTTACTCCTAAACTTTCTAGTTCATTTAATGCCTCGTCGTAGGTTATGCGTAGGAATGGTCTTTTTGGAATTTTTAGGTTAACGTTTAAGATTTTGAGTTCTCTTTCTCTTTCTAATAGGACCTTCTCGATGACGTGTGCTATGAGTCCTTCAAGTATATTCATGACTCCCTCGTAGTCCAAGAAAGCTGCCTCAATATCGATTGAGGTGAACTCGCTGATATGTCTCCTCGTATGTGATTCTTCAGCCCTGAAGAATGGCCCAATCTCGAATACTCGTTCGAAAACTGTCACTAATTCTTCTTTATACAGCTGCGGGCTCTGGGCAAGGTATGCGACTTTATCAAAATATTTAACTTCAAATAGGCTTGCCCCTCCCTCGGTCGCCGTTGCTATTATTCTAGGCGTCCTGACCTCCACGAATCCTAATGAGCGTAGATACTCACGGCATGCGCTTAGGACTGTGTCGCCTATTAGAAAGATTGCTCTATGCTCCGGCCTTCTTAGGTCTAGAATTCTATTTTCAAGGCGGGTGGTCATCGTTGCTTTGACCTTCCCCACAACGTCGTAGGGAAGGGGCTCAACAGCCCTACTCAAGATCGTTATGCTGGAGGCTTTAAGCTCCGCTCCGAGTCTCGACTTCGGTTCAGCTTTAACTACGCCGCTTACTTTAACGACCGACTCCTTCGTGATTTTTTCCAGCTCGGATAGATCATTTCTGGACAATGTATCGCGTCTTATGCTTACTTGGCATGTCCCTGTTTTATCGCGTAAAATTAAAAAGACTAGCGATCCTAGGTCTCTGATCTCGTGGATCCAGCCTAAAAGGTATCCCTCTAGCCCGTCATTACGCTCGTGGACGTCAACCGCATAGACCCTTATGTCGGCTCCTCCCATTGGGCTCCACCACTTCTAGGCATTAGTAAATTATAAGCAGTACTAAAATGTAGTCTATCTCGATACAAATCTAGTCCTGATATTTTTTCCCTTGAGTAATCTTACAATCTCTGTAAGAATATCGGGCGTGATGGTCATTTTTGATTTGCTGTCAATCAATAGCCCTAATTCTTCTGTTCCATCAGGTAGCCATATTTTAGTTATGGATACTAGTCTTGCTGGCGATATTAGTGATCCAACGAACTCGTTAAAATTATCACTATCCATAAACAATCTTACTTTTCTCTTAGTCTTAGCTTCAAGCCTTGTTTCAAGTAGGCTTAATTGAGTTTGACTTACATCCTCTTCAAACTTAATAAAAATATAAATTACTCCATAAAGCTCAATTGATTTTATATATTCAGATTTTTGCAGAAAAATAAATTTTTTTTCTTCATCTAGAAGAGCAGCCATGATTTTTATATCTAGCTCTGAGACGATGTTCTCTCGTAGTTTCGCTTCGCATTTTGGACAAAGAACTCCACTCTTTAGGTCGAATTGGCAAACCGGCGTTCTCAATGGAATCCACCTGTCTCCGCATCCCAGCCCTCCTCCGAGTTTTTTATGTAGTCTATTGTCCTACCTTAATTTCTATGGTGCTTACGTTTACGTCTCTACCATCTTGTCCCTTGATCATGTCCGTGCCTATCTTTATCTCGTGTATCTTCAGGTCTTTGAAGAATCTATTCTTCAGGATCTGCACGACGTCTACGGCTCTGCTGATAGCTCTTCCCCTTGCCTTCAACGTTACGTTTTGTCCTTGCTGCAGCGATATCAGGCACGCCAAGACATAGCTCATGGCCGGCTTCTTCCCAATTAATACCGTTACTTCTGACGACATGTGCATCTACCTCTGTGGCTGGCGACTCTATCTATGTTGCGCTATAATAAAAATATTATCTCGATCCATACCTAAGCGGAGGAATAAATAACAATGAATGTGACAGACGGTCTCAAGACAGCATGATCATAAAACGTGCATGGATACGAGGTTTTGGTGGGCCGTCCCGGACTCGAACCGGGGACCTCCGCCGCGTCAGGGCGGCGTCATAACCACTAGACCAACGGCCCAACCTTTTTATGGATTGGTGTCCTATGATAAAAATTTTACAGATCCCGTTGCTTAAAAACATTTATTTAGGAGTATATTTATTTTTAATCTCACGATGAATAGTAAAAAGATATTTTTGGATGAAAACGACATTCCTAAGAAGTGGTACAACATTTCGCCAGATCTTCCTTCACCTCTTCCTCCTCCGATTAATCCTCAGACGCGGAGCCCAATAGACCCAAAGGACCTCGAGAGAATCTTTCCACGCGCCCTGATCATGCAGGAGCTTAGCCAAGATAGATGGATAGATATCCCACAGGAAGTAAGAGACATCTACACCTTGTGGAGACCTACGCCCCTAATTCGTGCTGAGCGGCTTGAGAGGTTTTTAAAGACGCCGGCCAAGATCTATTACAAATATGAGGGCGTAAGCCCGCCCGGCTCGCATAAGCCGAATACCGCTGTTGCTCAGGCATACTACAACTATAAAGAGGGTGTTGAGAGGCTTGCTACGGAGACTGGCGCAGGCCAGTGGGGGTCGGCATTGGCTTTTGCGTGCAACTTGTTTGGACTAAAGTGCACTGTCTACATGGTTAGGTCGAGTTATGATCAAAAACCCTACAGAAGAATATTAATGCACTGCTGGGGAGCGGACGTTTATCCAAGCCCAAGCAACAACACAGAATTTGGTAAATCCATACTCGCGAAGAACCCTGACCATCCAGGCAGTCTTGGAATAGCGATCAGCGAGGCAATAGAAGATGCAGTGACGCACGAGAACGTCAAATATAGTTTAGGGAGCGTTTTAAATCATGTGTTGATTCATCAAACGATTCAGGGACTTGAGGCTAAAATGCAGATGGAAATGCTTGACGAGTACCCAGACATCGTGGCTGGCTGCGTAGGTGGTGGTAGTAGCTTTTCCGGCTTGTTTTGGCCATTTTACTACGATGTCTATGTAGCTAAGAAATCTCCAAAGAAGGTTAGGTTCGTCGCAACTGAGCCAACTGCATGCCCCACAATGACGAGGGGGATATACACCTATGACTTTGGAGACACTGCCAAGAAGACTCCGCTCCTAGCCATGTATACGCTGGGCTCCGATTTTGTGCCAGCGCCAATCCATGCAGGTGGGCTGAGATACCATGGAGACGCACCTACGTTATGCCTGTTGCTGAAGCATCGCCTAATCGAGCCAATAGCCTATGATCAAGTCCAAGTCTTCGAGGCCGCCACAATATTTGCGAGGACAGAGGGATTAATCCCCGCACCAGAGCCATTACATACTATAAGGTACGTTATTGAGGAAGCACTCCGATGCAAACAGACAGGAGAAGAAAAGGTAATTCTATTTAATCTATGCGGACATGGCTATTTTGACCTGCAGGCATATCAAGAATTCTTTGAAGGAAAACTACCAGCCTGGCAGTATCCAGAGGAAGAGATTAAAAAATCCATTGAGAGACACCTAAAAGAATATCCATGGATCAAAGAAATCCCATTCCTTAACCAATGAAATAATCATTTTATATATAAATACTGGGACAATCAACAAATAAACAGTAACAGCTATGCCGATAACAGATACCGCGTTGCTGCAGCTGGCTCAGCGAAGAAGGCTAGTATACAAGATTTGCCGTAACTGCGGAGCCAAAAATGCGCCTACCGCTGAAAAGTGCAGGAAGTGTCGGAGTTATAATTTAAGATGGAAGAAGAGAGAGATTAAGAGATAAAGCCACATAATAAATCGAATAATGGTTAGAGAAGTTTCATATCTGTATAGCATCCATCATTTTTTCCACTAATTTAACAGAAAAAATTTTAGCAAAGTGTTGAATAAATTTTTGCTTTATCTCATTCATAGAGACTTCCCTTCCCAATATTTCGTTTAGCGACGTGATTAAGTCTGGTGAGAAGCCACAAGGTTTAATTGCATGGAAGTATCTTAAATCTACATTTATGTTAATGGCTATTCCGTGGTAGGTCACCCAGTTTTTTATCGCAAGTCCAATCGAGGCAATCTTTTTGCCCTTGACCCACACTCCGGGTTTTCCCGCCACTCGCTCGGCAACTACGTTATAGTCTTTTAAAAGGCATATTCCAACTTCTTCCAACATATTAACGAGTTGGTGTACATCCATCTGTGTCGCATCTAATTTGATTATTGGATATGCTATGAGTTGTCCAGGCCCGTGATAAGTGACAGAACCTCCTCTCTCCACTCTAACTATCGGAATAGTCATTTGAGGTACATCTTCTATTTTTCCTCTCCTACCGATCGTGTATACGTGCGGGTGCTCAACCGTCAATAAAACATCCGGTAACTCATTTGCCTGTCTTTTTTCAACGATGATTCTCTGCATCTCTAATGATTTTTCATAATCCATGTATCCGAGGTCTATCCAATACATTATGCGCTCATTTGAACTTGGCATAGTGAATTCCTTTTCCAGATATTGCTCTTAGCATTTCGCCAAAAATCTCGGAGTATGTAGGATGCACAAATATGGTTTTTGATAATTCTTCAACTGTAACTCCAGTCGTTAGTAAAATTGATGCCTGATTAATCAGCTCCGTGGCAAACGGCCCTATGATCTGAATACCCAAAATTTTTCCAGAATTATCGTGTATTACTTTGATGAACGCGTTTCTTTTAGCGTCGATAGATCCTTTACCAATAACCATGTATGGAATCTTTAAAACGTTAACGTTTATCCCATTCTTATTTGCCTCTGTTTCTGATAATCCAATCATGGCGACCTCCGGCTCAGTGAATAATCCTGTGGGAACCAGTCCTTCTTCAAATCTTATTTCATGTGAGGCTATGTTTTCGGCACATATAATGCCTTGGGCGGATGATCTATGAGCTAGGAACGGTGGGCCAGTGGCGTCACCGATAGCGAAAACACCATCTAAACTAGTCCTCAGCTTATCGTCTACTTTGATGAACCCTTTAGGAGTAAGTTTTATTCCAAGATTTTCTAAGGATTGCGCCTCGGCGGGAGGTGCCTTGCCAACTGCTACCAACACGTAGTCCACTAGGTGTTCTTCACCGTTTGTGAGCTTCACTTTCACGCCATCGTTAGAGTAGCTGTATTCCTCAACGGATGTAGTTAGATAAATCTTGAAGCCACGACTCTCGAGTGACCTCTTCAGGACCGATGAGATATCCCTGTCAAAGCTTGGGAGAAGCTGGTCCAAGACCTCGACGAGTATTATCTCTGAGCCCAAGTTTGCATATGCCGTTCCAAGTTCTAGCCCAATAGCACCACCACCCACTATCATCAACCGTCTTGGAATACTCTGAAGGGAAAGCGCCTCTTTAAACGAAATTATCCTTCGACCGTCGAAGGGAAGGTTCTTAAGCATAGCTGGTTCTGAGCCTATCGCCAAAACAATGTTTCTTGCATTAATAATTTTTTCCGTGGTATCAGTCATTACTGAAACCTTTCCTGCATCAACCACCCGTCCTACTCCTTTGACAAGATCTACGCCGTTAATTTGGAGTAGCTGTTGAATGCCCTCCCTTAATCTCTTGATTACCTTTTCTTTTTTATCCCATAGTTGTAGAATTGATGGTCCTACACTTCCACTTACTAATCCTTGACTCACCAATTCTTTTATTGCAAAAATCTTATTAGAATAGTCTATCAGTAGTTTTGATGGTATGCAGCCATAGTTCGTGCACTCGCCACCTAGTTCGTGCTTCTCGACCAACAGAGTCTTAAATCCCAATTGAGCCAACCTTATAGCAGAGACGTATCCGCCTGGACCGGCACCTATTACTACAGCGTCATAATTTGTCATCAATCAGGATCCTTGAAAAGGAGGATAAATACTTATGTATCTTTCTCGAAGAAAAACTCAGCAGCCCTGTAGGAGCTTCTCACTAGTGGTCCAGCGACGACTAATCTGAATCCCATTGACTCGGCTATTCTTCTATACTTGTCAAAAATGTGGGGGGGGACGTATTCTTTTACTGGCAGATGAAATTTATCAAGACTTGGTCTCAGGTATTGTCCCATAAAGACGATGTCTATGCCTGCATCTCTTATCAATCTAAGTGTTTGGACTACGTCTTCTTCGTTTTCTCCAAGCCCAAGCATGAATGATGTTTTGGTTATGAGCTCAGGTCTTAATTCTTTAGCTTTTTTGAGAACGCTTAGTGATAGTTGAAAAGATGCGCGCCTGTCTCTCGCTATGTGCGATAGCCTGTAGACTGTCTCAACGTTGTGGCACAACACGTCTGGGCCGGCATCCACTACTTTTCTTATACATTCTAAATCTCCTCTAAAATCTGGTATTAATGCCTCTATCATTATGTTTTTGCATTCTTGCCTAACCGATTTGATGGTCTTGACAAAGTGTTCAGCTCCACCGTCTGGTAGATCATCTCTGCACACAGACGTTATGACTAAGTATTTTAGTCCGAGCTCCTTTACAGCCATCGCTACTCTTAGTGGCTCGCTATCGTCTACTTTCCCCATCGGGTTGCCCCTCTTCACGGCGCAGAATCTACAACTCCTCGTGCAGACGTCGCCTAGTATCATTATTGTTCCTGTCCCGCTTCCCCAACACTCAGCAATATTTGGACAAAGAGCCTCCTCACAGACCGTGTGAAGCCTATACTTCTTGAATATTTTTGAAACCTTACCATAAGCGGGGTTAGTGGGCAATTTGACTCTGAGCCAGTCCGGCTTTCTAGCAACGTTATCAGGCATCAAATGATTAGTATACATTTACCTGCATATAGACATGACTTAAAAGCTATACATAGCATTGACTTGCAGAGAGAAGGTGTTGCTCATTCGTGTCCATTTGACAAGTAGGGCTCCATATGGATAACAAGATCCGCTATAACAATACTGGTTATTGACTCCTTTATCTTTCTCTCTACTTTGTCTACGACTTCATGGGCCTCTCCTAGAGGCATGTTAGGATCGAGGAGAAGATGCATGTCTATAAAATATCCCCTAGGCGTTTTTCTGCTCCTAACCATATGAGCGTCCCTCACTCCATTTACTGTCAAACTAATCTTTTTGACCTCATCCACAAACTGGCTGGGTAGTCCCTCATCTATCAGTGAAGGTATGGCAGTTTTAATGTTCATCACTATTCCATATATGAAGACCAGACTCACGATCAATGCTGACAACGCGTCAAAAACTGGGTTAAACTCGATTGCTAGGACAACGCCCGTCAGTATGATTAGAGAGTCGGCAGCATCGACGAGGAGGTGTCTAGTCTCGGCGGCGACGGCGATTGCTCCTGTCCTCTTGGCGGTCCATAATAATAAGGAAAATGATATCAAAGGAAGTACGAGCGACAAGACTGCGAAGTAAATAGCCCCACTCTCAATACTTACTGGGGACGAGATCCTTCCAATAGAGGATATCAAGATAAACATCGCTGCGCTTGACATAAAGATGGACGTGACAAAAGCGGATATATTTTCATATTTATAGTGACCGTATGGGTGATCCCTGTCTGGCGGCATAGCTGACTTCCTTACGAAGTATAGTAAGAAGGATAGGCTGAGTACATTTATGCCAGCCTCGGCCCCACCGACCAAGACTGCGAGGCTTTTCGTTAGAATTCCTCCCAAAATCAAGATAACCATCGCAGCGATGTTTATCACCAAGACAAAGTATAATGTCCGATTAACATTCGTTCGCAATTCAATACACACTCCATGTCAGCGTTCCTTTTAACTATTAATCAGCAACGCTTCAAAAAATTCTAAATAATTTTGATAGTGTCCGGATGAGGTGTTATGTTTAAGGGCTGGTTGTTTTGTCTTGTATGTATGGATGTCGTGGCCTTGGTCTCGAGCTGTTTTCCCTCCTATGGAAAATGTCTAGATGATGATATTGAAGAATTAAATCTTAGGTATCCGTATATTGTTGTTTGTCCCTTTCCCCTAAGGTAGTCCTAGTTGGTGTTTAGTCTTTGACTTCTCTGATCCTCGCGGAGGGAATATCTAACTGAGAAGGCTGCCAAGCATGACTAGTGTTGCTTCTCCCCTCTTGGACAGCTTCTCCTATTCCTAGCTAACGAACTGACCCCCTGTGGGCCGCAACTCTTTATATGCGGGGCCGGTGGAGGGGTCTTCCCGAACAGATGAGAGGATGGAGAAAGAGGAGGTTGGGACTGCCTCGATCCCTGCCCTCGGGGACGTGGCGGGAGTGTTAGAGGGGGCCGCTCCCGGCCCACGCTGGTGGAAGGCTCCGGACCATGTCTGGAGGAGTGATGATGTGCAACCGAGGAGGGAGGGGTACCTGCCGCGTGAGCTTCGGATTAGATTATATCACGATGTTGTTGCTCTTCGGAGAAGGGGGCTGACGTATGGTGAGATAATCAAGGAGGCCTGGCGAAGACATGGTATAGATCTCTCCAAGTCTCATATAAGCTACTGGATACGCGGAGTGCATAATCCCTACAACGGCAGACGGATACCTTCACTAGAGTTGTTGAGACCTTCTGAAGAGCTTGCATACGTGATCGGCGTAGTGTTGGGCGACGGATACGCAATTAAGAAGAGACTCGCCATTAAAGGCTACAGCGACAGCATAATAGGTCTTGAGGCTAAGGATACAGATTTCGTCGAGGAGTTCGCTAGATGTCTTACCAAGGTTCTGGGCAGGAGGCCAATCAAGCCCAAATATAGAGATAACATAGGAAGATGTGTCGTCAAAGTTAAGTCGAAGACGCTATACGAACTCCTCAGAAAGCCAGTAGAACTCGACAGACTAAAGCCCTACGTCGAGCACTGCGAGAGGTGCGTGGCAGCCTTCATCAGAGGCTTCGCAGACTCAGAAGGAAGCGTTCACAAGAGAGGTTACATATTTATCTTCAACACCAACCTAAGATTACTCACATATGTCAAGGATCTTCTTAAGAGACTTAACATTGAGTCAACGGGACCAAGAATTTATGTCCGGCGAGGAACTGTAATACGTGACCCTAAGACGGTGAAACAATACGCGCGCAAAAAGGACGAATATTACATCTATATTCGAGCCAGAAGCAACATGAACTTCTACAAATACATAGGATTCACCATTACTAGGAAGCAGACACGGCTAGAAGAATACGTCAAAAATAAAACAACCCCTCCCCCGCCATTTCCCAACCAGCATCCTAAGACACACTCCTCCAATAAATAACTAAATCCGCCTGGGCCGGGATTTGAACCCGGGTCCGGCGGGCGACAGCCGCCGATACTAGACCTGGCTATACTACCCAGGCAAGGGTCACTACTCTAGGGATTGCTCCACGTCACAATCAATTAATAGAGGGAAGAAATAAATCTTAACTTGACCAGCAGCGCTAACAGATATAACCCCTCAAACATGGATGACGCTACATGAGTATTGGCTTATCCTTCTTTGCTCATTCTAATGAGTCTCCTTTATAGCTAGACAATGCAGGAATTATTGGAGAATTCGCCAGAGTTCATCCGTGACGGGTTCATCGATGCTAACCGTTCTCGTCTTGTCGATCAGTAATCTTTCATTCCTTTTCTCCGTCACTTTGCCGATGATTTTAGCCCCAATTTTACTGAGGATGTTTCTTTCTGCCTTCTTTACGGTGGCCAGTAGGACGCCTGAGCTTATGAGTTTTAGTGGATCAACGTTGAAGGCCCTGCATATCACGGCTGTGGTCTTGGAGACCGGTATTGACTCTCTCCACACCTTAAAGCCGCACCCCGAAGCTCTAGATAACTCATAGAGTCCCCCAATTATGCCGCCTTCTGTAGGATCATGCATAGAAGATACTGCGGCGTGTTTTGTAAGCCACAGCGCCTCTTTTACTACGCTGATAAATCTATAATAATTCTTTGCGTCCTTTATCACAGAGTTTGGAACCCCCATTTTTCTCAGTCTTTCTTCGAGGTCATTGGCAAGAATAGCTGTGCCCTCTATACCGGCTGTTTTTGTCATCAGTATGTAGTCTCCTGGCCTAGCTCCGGACGTAGTTATTATTTTTCTCATGGCCAGCACTCCAATCATTTGACCAATCACTATCGGTGATGTTGTGTATGGGGCAACTTCTGTATGTCCAGTAACGACGGCGATACCTAAAGTTTTAGCCGCGTTGTGTATTTGTTTAGTTATCACTTTTAAATCGTTAATTGATGCATTCTTAGGCAGCAATATACATGATGAAAACCATCTAGGCTCGGCTCCACATACAGCTACATCATTAGCATTTATGTGAACAGATAGCCATCCTATCAACTCCCTTGCTCCTGTGATTGGATCTACAGCAACAACAATTCTATCCGAACTGGTCTCCACGACGCCAGCATCCTCGCCGTACCTAGGTGGCAATAAAACGTCTCTCCGTCTCTTTCCGACAAACTTAAGAACATAGCGTCTAAGGGCATCCTCCGGAACCTTTCCAAGTCTTAATGACGCGGAACTTTTAGACATCTTCATGGCACTTGGCATAAAGCCTAGTCACTCGTCACTTCGACCGCTTCGCCCTCCGCGTCCTCGGTTTTCTCCTTATCATTACGAATAGGGCGGCCAGCAGAGATATGAGCAGAACGAGCTCGAGTGACAGCATCATTATCTGTCCTATGTCTATCGTGCCTGGACTTGTTTGTGTCGCGACGGTTGTTGCAGTGGTTGTATGAGTCGTGACTGTGGCCGTTACTATCCTGCCGTTATTTACGTCAAATGTTCCTACATTTGATCTCTCAATGTTGTCGCCCCAGTCCACGACTTCGATAATTATTGATATCTTGCCGTTGATATTGCTGAGCGAAATTGATCCCACATACTTGTTGTCAGCGATTAGGGTCATTGAGACCTTAGCTATTTCTTTACTACCCTGCATGATCCTTATCTGGGGATATCCATCTTTTAAGTCGGCTTCACGGTCTCTGATTGTCGCCTCAACTAGTATTTCGGACTCGCTCCTAATTTTTATAGAGGATGAGACTATTTCTGGTGGATTAGAAATTATGACGAATCCTAAGATGTTCTTTTTCACATCAATAAAATACAACTTACTTTTCTTGAAGATGTCTGCAAGCGTTGGTAGACCTACACCAAGTGATTGCTCGTTAATTACTTCTCCATCAATCTCGCCGACGACTCCAGAGGCAGCGTTAACAAATACAATTCTATCACGCTCAATTAGATACATCTTGTTTATGCCGACGATTCCTGACTTTGGCTTAAACGTCTTTAAGGGTGTTGATGAATCAATCGATATGAGCGATACTGAGCCGTCGCTCGTCACTATCCATGCATTGTTTTCACTTGCCGCCAATATTGCGTATACAAATTTTTCAAGCTTGAGGGTCTTAGGGGTTCCAGTCGACGTGTCTAGCCTCGATATGCTTTTTCCATCAGAGCCGACGTACCACACAATTTTTCCATACTCGCTTAGAGCCAGCTCTGAATCCATAACCTCGGCCGCATATTCCTTAACAATCGTGCCATCTTCTCCAACTTGGAAGAGTCCATCGGTTCCAGTAAACTTCGCCCAGAAACCATTTGAAGAGGGCCAAGCATTCTCTAGTGGTTTTTGCATTTCTATTGAGGCAGTAATTTTTAACGTTGCGGGATCAATTAAGAATGCTTTTTCTGAACCCCTCTGGTAGGCCACTAATTTATCTCCGGATTTTAGAATTTTAGTTGCAGCTGTTGGGAGATTTACTACCCTTATTGATTCTGAAGAAACGTCAATTCTACAAACGCTATTCTCCATTGGTAGAGTCACCCATATGTAGCCGTACTTGTCAATCAGCATGTCTGATGGGGTGGATGTTAATGGGGGATAGCTCAGCTGGATTGGCTCGCTTAAGGAGTAAGCAGGAGTTATCAAAAGCATGTACAACTGAATTACAAAAATTATGACTCTGAACCGCGTCATCGGGTATTCTGAGGGATAATTACGATGCCTAAATATATATTTGAGATCCTCGAGACATTATTTGCCCCTAGATGAGCAGCATCATTAAGAATGCTGATGAGTTGTTGGAAAGATTTTCAGCATCAGAATCATTGGCGCGACTGTTACTTGAGTGCCTCGAAGTCGCTATTGGTAGTGTTCTTCCCGCCACGGCTCTGTCTAGGCATTTGAAAATAGTGGGCGAAAAGTTAGTTATTGATGGAGGATGCTTTGATCTTAGTGGCCGCGGCAGGATATTTCTGCTGGCTGTCGGTAAGGCTTCACTTGAAATGTCTAAGTATGTCGTCAAGCTTTTGGGCGACCGCGTAGAGGGGGGGATAGTGGTTTATCCAGAGGGGGCGGAGAAGCCTAAAATTGACGCTAGGAACATCGAATTAATCGAGTCGACTCATCCAATTCCAAGCGAGAAAGGACTAAATGCTGCAAATAGAATCATAGAATTCTCAAGAAATCTCAGAGATGATGATTTAGTAATCTTCCTACTATCTGGAGGCGCATCTGCCCTACTCCCACTGCCCCATGAAGGAATCACTCTTGAGGATAAAATTGAGACTACTAAATTGTTGTTAAAGGCAGGCGCATCGATCCATGAAGTTAATACGATAAGAAAACACATCTCGGCGATAAAGGGTGGAAGACTTACTGAGATGCTTCATCCAGCCAACGTGGTGAGTCTAATAATTTCGGACGTCCCTGGCGATAATCTCGAGGTCATAGGTTCTGGCCCCACAGTTCCGGACCCGACTACCTTTAAGGACGCCTACAACGTGCTGCTTAGGAGGAATATTGCAGATAAAGTTCCGCTTAATGTAATTAAATTAATTGAGAGAGGCGTTAGGGGCGAGATAAAAGAGACGCCTAAGCCAGGGTCATCCATATTTCAAAAAGTGAGAAACATCATAGTTGCGAGGGTGAGGGACGCCTGCATTGCCGCCGTAGAACACGCCAGAACCAAGGGGTACGAAGCTCTCATCCTCTCGGATGAGATTGAAGGTGAGGCCTCCAGCGTAGGCATGGTCCTAGGATCTCTAGCGAAGTACCACCATAAAAAAAGGAAGTTGCTAATCGTGGCTGGAGGAGAAACGACCGTAAGAGTGAGAGGCCCTGGGATAGGCGGGAGGAATCAAGAAGTATCGTTGGCGGCATCTGTTAAATTAGCTGGGTTGAGAGATATACTTCTATGCTCTGTTGGGACGGATGGAATCGATGGGCCGACAGACGCCGCAGGCGCAATTGTCGACGGTCAGACATACAATCTAGGAGTATCGAAAAATATGTTTCCAGAAGACTATCTAAACAATAATGACTCATACAATTACTTTAAGAAAATTGGAGGATTAGTATTTACTGGATACACAGGGACGAATGTGGGAGACATCTCGTTGATATTGACAACTAATTCTTAAATCCGAGCCCTAAAATGATTATCGCTGAATGTTTCCTTTTAGATCAGTTATGGATTTCTCTATCAACATCCCAGAAGAGCTAGAACAGCTTAGAATGAAGGTGAGGCGCTTTGTCGATGATGAACTGGAGCCAAGGGCGAACCAGATTGAAGATTCTGGCCAAATCCCCAATGAGTTGTTCAGGATTGCAGCGAGCTACGGACTCACGGGTCTTGGAATACCGAGGGAGATTGGCGGCCATGGAGGCGAGCTCCTCAGCACAGTAATATACATAGAGGAAGTCAGCAAAGCTTGCCCATCATTTGCTACTGCGGCCATGGTTCAGCACTTATTCATGATTCCAGTAATGATGTTTGGCACTGAAAGCCAAAAGACAAAATATCTTCCAAGCCTGACCAGTGGAGAAAAATTTGCTGCCCACGCTGCTACTGAGCAGGCGGCAGGAAGCGACTTGGCCGGCATCCAAACACAGGCAAGGAGAGAGGGAGATGGCTGGCTAATTAATGGTAAGAAGTACTTCATCACCTTGGCAGACAAGGCAGACTATTTCATAATCTTGGCGAGGACAAGTGAGCCGGAAGTACAAGAACAGCGATGGAGAGGCTTAACAATGTTCGTCGTGGAGAAAACTGCTCATGGACTTAAGATAGGTAGACAGATCAAGATAATCGGCATGAGGGGTGCAAATCCATACGAGTTAATTCTAGATAATGTCTGGGTCCCAGACGACTCTGTGCTCGGTACTGTGGGTGATGGATTTAAGATAGCCATGAACACCTATAACTACGGTCGGCTATACGTATCTGCACAGGCTGTAGGAATTGCACAATCAGCATTAGAAAACTGCATTCTTTATACGTCTAGGAGAGAAGCCTTCGGCCAGCCATTGATATCCTTCCAGTCAATACAATTTTCTATAGTCGACCTGCTCAAATCAATAGTGACCGCTAGGCTAATGACTTATTGGGCCGCCAAGCTTCTCGAGAGTGGGAAAGAGGCCGGGATAATCGCAGCCTCCCTCGCTAAGCTTTATGCTACTGAGGTTGCTGAGGAGGTTGCACTTAAAGCAATAGAGCTGCATGGAGGGACTGGAGTAACCATCAACGGCAGGGTTGAGAAATACATTAGAGACTCTCAAGTCGCTAAGATCTATGAGGGAACGCCGGCAACGCTCAGGTTAACGGTAATACGTCAACTCTTGAAACAGATGCGTTAAAACCTCGAAGTAATAATCGTAATGAGGGATTGTTCCATTAGTGCTGGGCGTCTCAAAGATATTTAAGTGGCCTTAGACTTATTAAATAGGGCTGAAGAATCCAAATGCGCTCATCAATCAGGCTCCTGATGGGTGCAGTTGCGTCCTTTTTAGTAATACTAGTGACCAGATACATGGCTTACATTAATCTTACTTTCCCATTTCTTGACGTAGTCGCAGTTATCGCTGTAGCAATTATTCCTGGAGTTGTCGGTGGTACGTTTATGATCTCGGCTGTAGCGGCTGCGCTAGGCTCTACACTCGCTGTATTATACTGGCTTACAATGCTTTACACACCTATTACTGGTGAAATAGCGATGATTAGCAGCTCCCTATCGCTTGAACCAACAATTGGATACATAATATTTATCTCAGCAGCATTCGTCATTTCTGGGTTAATAGGACATGCGATAAACATTTACACCTCTAAACCAATTGAAGAAGAAAAACCAGAAGCCCCGAAACCAGAAGAAAAAGCAGAAGAAGTTCCACAAGTATCCCAAGAAAAAATAGAAGAACCCACAAAAATAGAGGCTCCAGCGTCGTCAGAGTCAACCGCCACTGAATTGGAAACCCCCGAAATAGAGGAAGAAATATATACGATATGCAAATACTGTTCAGAGCCCGTACCCGAGGGAGCTGTTTACTGTCCTCACTGCGGCAAGAAAGTAAAATAAATTAAATAGGTTTTGGCCAACGGGATGGATTGGTTTATAGGTCTATTTCTTCTCCTCTGTCTCAAGCTTTGGCTGCTCCAGCTCTGTTATGGGCTCAGGAGGTGGAGTAGAGATGAGTGTGTATCCTATCCATCCAAGTATTATTAATATTGCTCCGACGCCTGCAAATAGCGTTATCCTAATGGTCCATAAAGTGACTTCAGGACTGGGCGCGAAGAACATCAACCATGCATAGATCAGTATTCCTATAATCGACCCTATTAATAAAACAGCACCTATACTCTTATCGCTCATCTCTGTTAGCACCAATTCTTAAGTTGAAATGGCTGCTCTTAAATCTTCACCCAACTAATATACACTCAGTCGGAACTGCATAAAACACTTATCAATCAATAATGACTTAGAATTGTCTGGATTGCAAGAAGACATAGAGGGGCTACTCTCTAAGCCTGTTGTCGATGCTATTAGAGAGAAATTTGGAGAACTTACTGATGCTCAAAAGATAGCTATCCCCCACATATTGAGAGGCGAAAACGTTCTCCTCATGACGCCGACTGGTACTGGAAAGACCGAGGCAGCATTACTGCCCATTCTCAGCATGTTAACGATAAATCGAGATTTGCAACCAATATCAACACTCTACATTACTCCTCTCAGAGCATTAAACAGAGATCTATTGGACCGCATAGACTGGTGGTGTCAGAGGCTAGACATTACAGTTGCCGTAAGGCATGGAGATACGCCTGAAAGAGAGAGAAGGGCTCAATCACTAAGCCCGCCACAAATATTAATCATTACGCCTGAGGCGCTTCAATCACTACTTATTGGAAAGGTGCTACGGAGATATCTAGCAAATGTTAGATGGGTAATAGTGGATGAGGTGCATGAATTAGCAACTGATAAGAGAGGAGCCCAATTGGCAGTGGCGCTCCGAAGACTGAGAAAGATAACTAAGCATGACTTTCAAATTATAGGGATCTCAGCAACTGTCGGCAGCGCAGATGAAGTTGGCAGATTCTTGGTCGGCTCAAAGAATGAATGTAAAGTATTGATCATTCCAATCCCTCGAGAAACTATCATAACCGTTCTCTTCCCGACTCCAGATGAGTCTGATAAAGAATTAGCGGAGTATCTGGGAGTCGCTCCGGATGTTGCTGCTAGGCTTAGGGTCATTAAGGAGCTTGTAGAGTCCCACTCCTCAACCCTCATATTCACAAATACTAGGCCACTGGCGGAGATACTTGCAAATAGGTTTAAGGCTTGGATGGAGACTTTCCCAGTGTCTATCCATCATGGCTCATTATCAAGAGACAGGAGACTTCACGTCGAACGTGAATTGAAGTATGGACAGCTTCACGGGCTCATCTGCACGTCTAGCCTCGAGATGGGTATAGACATTGGCCGCGTGGATTTATGCATTCAGTACAACTCCCCTAGGGAGGTCACCAGAATTGTACAGAGAGTTGGGCGGAGTGGACATAAGATAGGAGGAACTGCAAAGGGCGTGATAATAGTCATGGACTCTGACGACGCGCTTGAAGCCATGGTTATTTCTAAACGCGCAAAGGCAGGACTGCTTGAGCCTACGATAATTCTTAAGAACTGTTTGGATGTTCTTCAACACCAAGTCGCTGGTCTCCTATTAGAGTACGGCCGGCTATCAGTGGAAGAGATACTGGAGCTGGTTAGAGAAACATACAATTACAGAGATCTAGAGATGGATGAACTTCAGGAAGTTTTGTCATACATGGCTAGCATCGGCCTCGTAAGACTTGACCAGTCCGGAATAGTCTCAAGACCTTTTAATCAGAAGAGGCTGTTTGATTACTACTTTAATAACTTGTCAATGATCCCCGAGGAGAGGCAATACCTTGTAGTTGATGCTGAGACAGGCTCGCCAGTCGGAATACTTGACGAGAGCTTCGTAGCCGAATACGGAGAGATAGGGACTAAATTCATACTTGCCGGCAAGGCGTGGGTAATCACAAGCATGTCCAATGAAAGAATATACGTAGCGCCGGTGAAGGAGGGTGAGGGCGCTGTCCCCTCTTGGGTCGGCGACGAGATACCGGTCCCACTAGAAGTCGCGATGGAGGTAGGCGAGATAAGAAGAAGGTACTCTGAGCTATTAACACAGGGCATTCTTAGGAGCACAATCGTCTCGGCGTTGGCTTCAGAATACGAAGTGCCAGTCGAGGTGATGTCTAGAAGCCTGAAGGAGATAGACGCGCACATCGAGTTGGGAATCCCAGTACCTAACGACAAACTGGTCCTCATCGAGAAGGCCGGCGACTTCGTCATAATACATTTATGCGGAGGGCTCAAAATTAACAGGACAATTGGACGTTTAATGTCGGTCTACCTCGCCGAAAAAATCGGGGCTCCAGTCACCCTTGTCTCAGATCCGTACAGGATAGTGCTAAAATCAAGGCATATCGACCACGTGATGGTTCATAACGCGCTTAGGGAGCAGTTTACGGATGAGCAGGTAAAACACGCGATTGAGACGTCCAACGTTTTTAAGAGAAGGCTCATTCACGTTGCTCGAAAAATGGGTGTCGTCGAAAAAGAGGCGAGCTTACTTGACGTAAACATTCAACAGATCGTCCTCAGTCTTAAAGGGACGCCGCCATACAAAGAGGCATTAAGATTCACGTTAATCTCAGACTATGACTGGGACAGTGCTAGAAAGATACTTGAGATGATTCGTGATGGGCGTATTGGAATTGCGACGTTTGTCTCGAACACCCCGAGTCCCTTTGCATCATTGACGATAAATCGCTATCTCTACGAATTCGAAGTCTTTACTCCTGAGAGACTACAAAAAGTAATTATCAATGCTGTTAAGGGAAGATTATTTTCAGAGCGTGTCACACTAGTATGCACATTATGCTATTCATACGTCCAAACAGCTGAGGTAGGAGAAGTCGATCCATGGCCAGAGTGCAAAAACTGCGGCTCACGTAGGTTGGGATTACTAAAATCAGACGCCGACCACTTACAGCCGCTCATTAGTAGAAGGGGAAGAGCAGCATCCCCCGAGGAGAAAAGATTGATCAGAGAATTAGAAAAGACTGCGGCGTTAGTGGAGAGGTATGGTAAGGCAGCTATAGTAGTATTGGCTGGGAGAGAATTAACACTTAAAATCGCGGAGGATATATTATCAAAAGAGCCCAACATTAGTCCTAAGCTTATTGAACTGATAATAGAGGCTGAAAAAAAGAGGCTACTAGAGTTATTCAAGTAGAGGTATCTGGTTGTTCATCAGGCGGGTTACTTGATTTTTCTTGACCCGCAATGTTTACAAATGCTTTAAGTAATTCTTGTTTATCTACTTCAACCTTCGTTCTCCAGCCGATGGATATTGTTCCATCGTCATTCTTGACTAAATAACCCTTCCTAGAGAGTCTCTCAAGGATTGACTCGACTCGCCACTTTTGGTACTTCGTCTCCAACATCTCGACTACTTCTTTGTAATTCGCCTTTTCGTTTTTTGTAAATAGATATGCGAGGGTCGCTGATAGGACAGCGAGCTCATCGAGGCTGTATCCAAGGGTCGGGATGTCAGATATGTTTAGCGGGTCAGATAGCACTATGTAGAACCTAGCCCGGTCTAAATCACCCACTTCAGCTTCTTGGTCATGTATTATCTTTACTTGAAGGCCTACCTCCTTAAGCTTCGAATTGAGGCTTTCGATCAGCTTTGGATAGTTTTTCCCCAACCTTCTTCTAAGCTCCCATCCCCTAACGCCAGGGAGTCTGTGTCCGGAGGCCACCATAAGTGAGACCGCCACGGACAACTTCTTTTCTAGCTTTTTTAATTCTTCGTCAGCTTTACTCATTTTGTTCACCGAGATTAACTACTAGCGATAATTTCCTGTCCTCTACGTCTTTTCTCTTAGAGATTCTTATCTGTATCTTTCTATCTATTGGACTTATCTTTACATCGACTTCCCCTCTACTGATTAAGAAGCTGAGCAGATACGCTCTCTCAAACTTAACGTTTATGTCGTCATTATTAATGAAAACCCAGTAATCAGTCCAGTTAGGATACTTTAACTGCAACTCATTGAGAATGCTCTCTAACTTGTCTTCCATTGTGCTTTCTTCTTCGAAACTATATGGGAGTCCTTTCGAAATATCTATTCTCTGCAGATCAACATCAGAAACCTGTTTTTTACTCGGTAAGGAGAGAAAGTGCTCATACCCTCTTAAGAGTAATGGGACCGATATTTGCTCTATCCTCACAATCGGTCTCCAAGCTGCTAGGAATGCTTGTACCAGCTCTTCAGGGGGCGAAGAGATAACCTTGGCAAAAATTACGCTGCTATCAACAAATAACGAGCTCGCTCGTTCCCTTATCCATCTCTGCTGCACCCCAAGCACTATTGATATCTTATACAGTGTCTCTGCGTCAAGAATTACGGTCTCGGTATCTCTATATTTATCGATAATTGCTCTCAACTTATCTAGTAATGACCTAATATCGACGGTAAACGGCTCTATTCGTTGATTTGCTATATTGTCGAGAATGCTGATGAATTTTAAAAGCTCCTGCTTCGCAATAGTTACTTCTCTAATCACTCGGTCTCATCCTCATGTATGATAAAAGACCTGCCAGAAATGTTCTGCACGAGTATTATATTCATCTCTTTGGAAACTTGAACCCTGCTAGGCGTGATGAGCAGATACTGAGTCTCTGGGTATTTGTTAGCTGTTGCAAGTAGAATCTTCATCATCATCTCCCTATTAAGAGGATCTAAGTGAACATCAAATTCATCTACAGCCCTAAAGCTCGACTTCATATGACTTTGCAATGCAAGTAGAAACGCCAGCGTGGCTACTACCCTCTCGCCGCCGCTGTGAGTATGAGAGTCAAGAATTGTAGGATCGTTGCCCCTAAATCCGACGTGGAGCTCAATACTAGCGGTCGATAGATCTTCTAGGTCCCGTAATATGATTGCTCCCTTAGCACCAATCGTAGCTAAAATTTCTTGAAAAGTCGGCTCAACTTTAGAGACAATTTCTCTCAACTTATTTCTCCAGATCTCTTTTCTCTTATTTACCTCCTCCATCGCGCGCTTGATGTTCTCGTACATCTCTTCAGCTTTTGCCTTGATCTCGCTGAATTTAGCGTCGGCTATTAGGTACATGTTTTCAGCCTCAGGTGAAACGCTCCCAATCGAGGCTATTTGCAGAGTCGTCAGCCTGATATCCTCTAAGACTTCGTGTGGATCCCTATTGGAAAGAATCCTCTCGCCCTTCTCTGCAGCTTGTCTTAAACTTTCATTTAGCTCGCTTTGCAATCTACTGATGTCCCTGTCGATTTCTCCTAATTCCTCCTCGATTTGTCTTTCTCTAAGTCTAGCGGCTCCCTCCCTAGACGCCAGTTCAATTAATTCATCAATAAATCGCAGGATATCACTGGTGGGTATTCGTTCCTCGATTCCGTTTTTTATTTTTTCTTTCTTTTCGAGCATTTCGCGTATCAAGTTTTCAATCTCTATCCTTAGTTGCTCGTTTTCACCATACAATTTTTCTCTAATTTTTGTTTTCCTTTCTAGGTCGTCTTCTATTCTTTTAACGAGACACCATGCGTATTCTTGTTCTAGTTTTTTCCTGGTTGACTCGAGCTGTCTTATTTTTGTTAATTTTTCTAGTTCTGACCTCCAATATTCCACTGAGGCCTCTGCCTCAGATAATAATTTTTTGATGTTGTTTGTCTCGGACATTAGTATTCTGAGCCTCGCCTCTGCCTCTACGATTCGCTCTCTTAGTAGTGAGATGCCGACAGCATCCTCGACCATTTGAAGTTTTTCAATATTGTTTCTTGAAGCGAAATTCTCTATCATGTTTTGATGCATTATGATAAGCATGTTGTTTGGGTTTATTCCAATGTTTTTTAGAAGTTGGTCAACCTCCGCCTTTGTCCTAAATCTGTTATTGACATAGTGCCAGTACTCGCCTGATTTCTTTATGTATCTTGTGATTGCTATCGTGTCTGACGTTATGGATCTAACGGGTCTTTTATCGTTGATCAGCGAGTTGTCAAATATTACTGTCACTCGAGCAGTGTCTTTACCACGTTGTATGAGGTCGCTTAATTTCTCGGCTCTCTCCGTATAAGTCTGCCCCAACGCTACTGCTATTCCGAGTAGTATTGAAGATTTTCCGGAACCGTTAGGTCCAGTTATTATGTTTACCCCCCTCTTGAGCCTGATCCTTGAGTATTCATGCGACATGAAGTTCTCGAGTATGACTTCACGTATATATGTCCCAGTAGTGGTGAGCGCTTCAGCTTGAACGGTGCCCGATCTATCCATCCTGCTATCACTATGTTTCAGGCCATATATAGACTTCCCACTACATGCCTAGAAATAGATCATGTCTATATTGTCGAAGTAATTCTCGATAATGGTTAAATTTTATCAATATGAATATATATAACAGGATTAGACAGCATGGAAATCGATATCAAGACGACCCTGGAGAGGTTCAGAAGGTTTATCATTTACAATACCTGCTTGTCATTTATACCTAAGGGCTACTTGAAAGACCCAACAATTTTCCCTGAGAGAAGCTCAGATAAGGGAGAAATATATGTAGAGGCGGCCAGCAAAGTAGAGTTGGCCAGAATTCGCGACTTAACATTCGTCAAGGCTGCAGACATCCTAGGAGTGATCTATCGCTCTAAGACGGGAAACACACACTTGAAATGGCGGCAAATCAAGGGAAGTATAGGTCGCTTGACAGGCGTAGCCTCGCCTAACTCAATAGTTAACCTCATCGAGGCTCGTGTAATTACACGTGAATATGTTGAAGAAGCATTGAAAGGTTTATCGTCACAGTCAACAGCGCCTAAAGGGTCTGAATCATCTACGGGTGAGACTTTTACCAACTCTACTCAGGGCTAATCTGCAGTTACTGCATAGATCCTCGGTCTTCCGGTCAGTATCTAGTAATGTATTACTGAAGTACATGACACATCTCCAGTTACTGCAGTGTTTGAGACCGAATAGGTGACCAACCTCGTGTGACAGTTCTTTCCTCAATCTGCTAATATAAACCTCCACGTCTCTGTCGCGAAGTCTATACGTAGACACAATAGCCACGTTTCCGTATGCAAGCCCAAAACAGAAGTTAAAACCATTTATGAATAGATCCTCCTCGGTCAGCCAGACCGTATATAAGCTAGGATCTTTTAGTAATCGAAGATATGCCAGCATTCTTAAGCCGTCTACTTGATTTCTATTTTGGTCGACAAAATATCGTCCTTTATCCTCATTTATCTTCTCTGTCATGGCTTCTTTTCCATAGACTTTTCTTAATACTTCTGTTGATTCTTTCAGCTCTCTATCTAGCCAGGTAGGCGCTATCACTACTATGTCCATCTCAAAGATAAAAGTTGCCGTGATGAATAAATGTTAGTCTGCGATGCCTAGAGTATTCTATATTGCCGGCACACCGGGGGTTGGCAAGACGACTCACGGCCAGCTCATAAGTCAAAAGTTAGGTCTAAAATTCCTGGAATTGAGAGACATTCTTCAGGTGGGTCAGCTAGATGGTCTATTAGAGGTAGATGGTAGAACACTCTCTTCGCGTGCAGGAAAAATTCTACGGTCCAAGTCAGCAGATGTGCTGATAGCTACCCACATCGCATTTAAACCGAGAGGTTTTAATGTTGAGAGAGTCTTTGTGCTTAGACGCAATCCTATCGAAATCATAGACACGCTGAGGAGAAGGGGGTATCCCGAAGAGAAGGTCTTAGAAAACGCAGAGGCAGAATTTCTGGGGATTGTTTATTTCGATATGCTTAAAAAATTTGGACCTGAAAAGACTTGGCAAATAAATACTAGTCATAGAACTATTGATGAAACAACCACGCTATTATTAAAGGGATTTAGGGGAGAAAACATAAACGAAGAGATCGATTGGACACGCATATTAGAGAGGGATAATAGTTTAGATGACTTATTGCTCCTGTTTTCCAAGAGGTCAAAGCTCGTCTAGATACTTTGCTGATAATTCGGCTATTGCTTTTGCCATCTCGAGCGTACTAGCGTTTCCTCCCAAGTCGTAAGTAACTGTTTTTCCTTCTTGAATGACTTGTTCGACCGCTCTGAAGATGCTTTGGGAATGTTTTTTGAATCCAAGATATTCGAGCATCCATGCGGCTGAAAGTATCATCGCCGTAGGATTCACTCTGTATTGACCCTTATACTTCGGCGCACTTCCATGTGCAGGTTCAAACATTGCGTATTTATCGCCGATGTTTGCGGAGTAAATCAGCCCGATATTTCCGACGAGAGCCGACGCGAGCTCTGAGATTATATCCATGAAAAGATTCGTGCTGAGTAGTACGTTTTGGTTGAATCTCTGAGGATTTTTAACTAGTTGCTGCGCCATATTGTCTATGAAGTATTCTTCAACTTCGATTTCGGGGTAATTCTTCGCCACCTCATTGACGGCATTCCAAAAGATGCTGTCAGTCAGTCTCAAGACGTTTCTCTTGGTAATAACTACGACTTTGTTGTAGCCCCTTAACTTGGCCTGCTCGAATGCTACCTTTGCAATTCTCGTCGATCCTTTCTTACTTATTTTTCTTATTGCGATTCCTGTCTCGTAGTCAATCATCGACTCAGCTCCTATGTAGAGTCCCTCTGTGGCTTCCCTGACGCAGAGAAAGTCCACGCTGCCAAGAGGCCCATCACGACCTTTGAAGGTCTTTATTGGTCTTAAGTTAGCATATAGATCCATCCTTCTTCTAATGTTGATCGCGACACTGCTGGGAGCGTCAGGATCGGGCGGAGTAGTTGTCGGAGCTTTTAGACAGGCATCGCTGTTAAAAATTTTATCCCAGGTATCTTCAGGTATAAGCGTGGGTACCTTCGGTTTGCCTGCCGAGACCCACCACTCATAGCCCGCTTCACAGACCTCAATATCTATGCTTGGCCTAACAGCTTCTATAACTATCATTGCAGCCTCTGTGAGCTCGGGACCCACGCCATCACCCTTTATAATTACTGCCTTTTTCACTAGCTTAACACCAGCAATAACTCAAAAATCAGAGATATTTTAGGATTTTAATTCTTTGATAATGGGTTTTCTCCTCATTTTTGATCCACATCTAGGGCAAGTCTTATTTCCAGCGTCGTAGGTCTCATACTTGCATAGATCGCAGATCATCTTCCAGCGGATTAGTCTAGTTATTCCTGAGTACTTTATTCCTGACCACTTTAATCCAAATGAGGCGGCTATATTCTGCACTGAGTAGTCGTCAGTAATGATGGTCACGTCATGACCCCCGCTTGCTAGTTCCAGCGCTAAAGCTATTATCTCCAAATCAGTGCTTGACATGTTTGTCGACTCGCCCAGCTCGATCGATCTGCTCCTCGCCAAATCTAGGTATTTACTCTGGGGCGAGCTTACTTTTAACGCGTTTGAAGCAACTAATCCTTCGACTCTCGACTTCTGTATAACGGTTGCCTTAACTTCTTTGATTACTGACTCTGTCGTGTAAAAGTCGTCTGAGCTGAACTCAATCCCGCCAATCATGAATGCGGATGCATCGAGTACGTATGCCCTCTTGGACTTACCAGCGGAGGCGCTTTCCAAGCCGCTTGACAAACCAGCTACCACCAGAGAGTCTTATAAACACGGTATGGACAGGAGACCTCGCAATATCAATCGACGCATCTTTAGTAACTCTTCTAAGATACCCATCTATCAAGAGTGAAGACTCCAACTTAGGAACGGATATTGTAATTTTCTTGCTGGCAGAGAGAATGACCGGCGAGATGTAGGTAAGTGATAAGAGGGGGTTCACGATGATGCAGTCGAGTGCATCGTCCACGGCTGGCCCGAAGTTTGAGAGGTTATATGCTGTGGATCCTAGAGGTGTGGAGACTATTATGCCGTCGCCGACTACTGCTGCGAGCTTACTACCATCGACGGAGATGGTATAATCGATTACCTTGCCTGGCAAGGCATTAGAGATGTATGCTTCATTTATGGCGTCGCCGATCTTAACCCCGTTCAGCTTTACTTCTAACCTCATGTACCTTTCCAAGTGATATTCGCCTGTTAGTATTTTCTTAACTGACTCTAAGGCATTCTCCGGCCTGCCCTCGGCTAAGTATCCGCCTCTACCATATGATATGGCAAATGTGGGCGTCTCAGGATCTTCTAGGCTGTGAATAGATGCAAGTATCGTTCCGTCACCGCCAAGCACTATGAGTACGTCGCATGAGATCTGCGAACCGTTTAACACGTCTTCGAGACTAAAACATCTATACGGATAACCATACTCTCTTATCAGATCACAAATTTCGCGGGCCATCTCTCCACTCTCGATCTTTTTTAACGTGTGTACGACCGCTACCTCCATCTTAACTCTACTACGAAATAATCGATTATACGGAGTTATAAACTAAAGCGTATTGGTCAGATAAAGCCGACGGCCCCTTTGTCCCTCATCAGATCTTTGATAAAATCGAGCTCCGTATCCATATAATGTTGTCTGTCCCTTTCCCCTGAATATTACTTCGTTGCCCCATAAGTCTAGCTGTATTGGTATATTGCTGTGTTTTAAGCCCAAGAGATATTTTATCTTTGACTTCTCCTTCTTCACTATTCCAATCTCTTTGACTATTCCATCCATGCTTGATAGTGCGTAGTATATCTCTCTTGGCAGTATTATTCCCTTAGAAGTCTTCACGTATCCTGGTAGTAACTCTCTAGAGCCTTCTATGAGGAATAGTATGTTTCTGTCCATCTCCATGCCTGTTTTATAGTGTATTGCCCAGTAATACTTGTTCCACGATACTCCAACCATTATCTTCTTATTTCCCTCTCCCTCAATCCTCTCAATCATTCTCCTGAAGGTATAATTCAGGCTGATCCTCACGAACGGGCCGTCCAGCTCGTATCCCTCCCCAGCTGAGAAGGCTGCCAAGCATGCCTAGTGCGGCTTCTCCTCCATAGCA
>Ga0080004_1159430_pt1 | contig 149573 bp, 155 predicted proteins | sample WasSprMetagenome_FD_69207 | JGI IMG/M metagenome (GOLD analysis project Ga0080004, IMG submission 69207) | Sulfidic aquatic microbial communities from Washburn Spring, Yellowstone National Park, USA - WS (SPADES assembly) (version 2) | ecosystem: Environmental > Aquatic > Thermal springs > Hot...
CCGATCTAGCAAGCGATAAGGAGCTTCGGCGGGGTACCGGACGCCATATACCACGAGGGGGATTGGGGCAAGGAGCCCATGGTCACGTTGCTCGGTAGGGATCCGCTGGAGGTCGTCGAGAAGGCCCTGAGGCTGGCCAGGAGCCTTTAGCGGCCAGCGGCCCGCCGATCCCGCGGCCTAATGCTCCGCGCGCACGTATTCCTTCAGGAGCTTTATGGCGCAATATTCGCCGCACATGGAGCAGGTCCTCGACTCCCCCGGGGTCCTCGCCGCCCTCATCCTCCTGGCCCTCTCCGGGTCTATGGCCAGCTCAATTTGCTTAGCCCAATCCAGATCGCGCCTCGCCTCGGAGATCCTGCGATCCCATTCCGCGAACCTCCCGCCCCTGGCGGCGTCCGCGGCGTGGGCGGCGATCCTGGCGACGATCACGCCCTCCCTCACGTCCTCCTCGCTCGGCAGCCCTATGTGCTCGGCTGGGGTGACGTAGCAGAGGAAGTCGGCCCCGGCCAGCGCGGCTATGGCGCCCCCTATCGCGCTCACGAGGTGATCATAACCCGGTGCGACGTCCGTCACCACCGGGCCAAGTACGTAAAATGGGGCGCCCTTGCAAATCGACTTCTCCAACCTCACGTTCGCCTCTATCTGGTTCAATGGGATATGGCCGGGCCCCTCCACCATCGCTTGAACGCCCCGCTCCCTGGCGCGCTCGACGAGCTCCCCGATGATCAGGAGCTCCTGCACTTGCGGCGCATCCGTGGCATCGGCGATGCACCCGGGCCTCAGGCCATCCCCGAGGCTCAGGACCAGGTCGTATTCCTCGGCGATATCGAGCAGGTAATCGTAATTCTCGTAAAGGGGGTTCTCCTTCCCATGGTGCATTATCCAAGCGGCCGTGAAGGTCCCGCCCCTGCTCACGATCCCCAAAACCCTCTTCCCCTCTATGACGCTCCGCAGGCTGGCCTTCGTGACGCCGCAATGGACCGTTATGAAATCCACGCCGTCCTTCGCGTGCCTCTCTATGGCCCGGAAGATGTCGTCCTCGTCCATGTGTATTATCGCGCCCTTCTTCCTTCGGGCCTCGATCGCCGCTTGATATATCGGGACCGTGCCCACGGCTATCGATACCCCCTCCAAGATCTTCCTCCTGACCAGATCGAGATCCCCCCCGACGCTCAGGTCCATGACGGAATCGGCGCCGGCCTCCTCGGCCACCCTGGCCTTCCTCAACTCCAACTCGGGATCGCATATATCGGACGAGGTCCCGACGTTCGCGTTGACCTTGACCCTCAGGCCCTCGCCTATGCCCAAGGCTTTTGCCCTCCCGCCCCTGGCGGGGTTCTTGGCTATTACGATCCTCCCCTCCCCGACCCCCCTCATGATGTACTCCGGGCTAACCCCTTCAGCCTGGGCAGCCTCCCTCATTTCCTCCGTCAATTGGCCCCGCTTTGCGGATTTCATTTGGGTCATAAGCCGATTTTTCCCCTCGCTTTTTCGCGATGGGTATCCTCGCCTAACTTAAAAACGAATCGCTCGAGGCCCATTGGGTTGGTTAGAGGCGCGATCTCCAAGGTCTCGCGGGCCCGGAAGGGCTTTTTGGTTCGGAAATGCGCTGGGAAAGCCACTCGGATGACCCCCTCCAATCCAGCCATCGGCACATGAATTCATCCGAAACTCGGGGGGCCTATACTGGTAGGTTGCCCATCCGAATCTTGCTCCCCGCTCCAACCCCAAGATATATCTCCGGCCTTCGTTGAAGCGCCAAGGCTTTGATGGAGATCCCGGAGCAATGGGTGGGCGCTACCCTCTCAACTCCCATTTCCAAGAGTTCGTCAAAGGTTCTCTCAATGACCTCCTTCGCCGATTTCAGCAAGTGGAATCCCCCTATGGCTGCATGGATCTTGCTCACTCCGGTTATTTCCATAGCATGGCGAAGCGTATTTATTAATCCAGAGTGCCCACAACCAGTTATTACGACTAGCCCAATATTTTTGACATTAATTATCAACGATGAGTCATCGAGGAGGGGATCCCGCACCATTTTAAATTTCTCATCGAAGGTGTAGAAGCCCTCCGTTTTCTCATACTCAGTAATCCGAGGGATTTCACCGCTCGTAATGATGCCCTCTGCAATCTTTACGGGACTACTCGCCATTATTAGGGAGACATCCCTTTCGGCCAATTGCCTGCTCGTGAAATTTGCCCCTACGTTATTTAAAAAAGGCTTAATGACCAAGCTCGGCTCAAATATTTTGGGGTGGCATATTATCGGCACACGAGGCTTTACCTTATCGACTACTTTCAGGAGCCCGCCTACGTGGTCGTAATGCCTATGGCTCAAGACAATGTAGTCGATGTCTTTGAGATCAATCCCGGCGAGCTCGGCATTCCTGAGTACTACATCTCCAGTCGTCCCGACATCGAATAGTATGTTGAGCGTAGATGCCTTCGTTTTGGCCCTCACCATGACCGAGAAACCATGTTCGGCGAGAGAGAACTTGACGCGATTAGCGAAATTGAAATCTATTTCATCATCCGACAATATTGTGAGCTCTACTCCGTACACTTCCCCAATATCGGACATATCCAAGTTAGTAGAAAGGATGCCTCAACTATAAAAGAATTTCTTCAAGGCACAATAGTTCGCCCAAATAAGGATCTATGGGTGGCTGCACAACCTTGAGGCGATCTGCGTTTGAGGCCGCTGCGAACCAGCGTGAGCATAGGGGCGGTCGATGATGGCTTGTTGAAGTGGTTCCTTGGGACCCATGGGGGAGTTAAGTAATTAACTTAGCCCATTCGGATGAATCACAGCTAAAACATGGGCTTGATGTTAAGTTATTTTATTAAAAGATTTCATTAGACCTTTATAACAATTAACATCTTTTTGTTTAAAAATAAGGTTTATAAAGAAGATTGATATTACACAAAACCAAGTGAGATCGTATGGAAAAGGAAGGCAAATCCAACGAGATTCGCCTTGGCTCTGGACCACCTTTAGAAATCCTCGATGAAGTACCAAAGCCTCTTGGAAAGGATAAATTGACCATTGGAGACATATTGAGGATAATAGGCCCGAGTGCCATTGCTGTTGGCATAGCCATAGGTGGAGGAGAATGGATGATCGGCCCTTCATTATTCGTCAAATGGGGACTGGGGTTACTTTGGATAACTACGTTATCTTGCCTTTTCCAAACGATTCTAAACATAGAGATGTCCAGATATACCCTCTATACGGGCGAGCCCATAAACATAGGCTTCATGAGGCTACCCGGGGGTGGGAAAGTATGGGGAAGCCTTTTCTTCATCCTAGCAACGTTGCAAGTTGGATTTCAGGGCATATCCTTGGCTTTGATGGCTGGTACTGCCGCGGCCTCATTACAACTGGGTCGCATAGCCGGGCTGGGGGATCAAGGGCTCGTTATCGCTTGGGGCATCCTCCACTTTATAATAGGATTCATACTGATTTCAATAGGTAGGGCGATTGAAAGGACCTTGGAAATTTTCTTCTGGGCCTGTTTGATAATAATTATCGGAGGTCTTCTGATCTTGGATCTGGCGGTGGTGCCAGCTCACATTTGGATGGAGGGCTTCAAAGGTTTCGTATCCTTTGGCTATATCCCAGCTGGGGTCGATGTGCTGATCCTCGGGGCAATTGCTGCTTACTCCGCTATGGGTGGCATATCAAACAATGGCATCACCAACTATTATAGGGACAAGGGCTATGCAATGGGGGGAAAGGTCGGGTACATACCAGCGCTGATAGGGGGGAAGAAGATCCCCCTCTCTCCATCGGGTAAGGTTTTCAAAATAAATCCCGAGAACATAAGAATATGGAAACAATGGCTGAAGTTGCTCTATATAGACCAATGGGGCCTATTCTGGTTTGGCGGGATGATCGGGATGCTTTTGCCAGGATTGCTCGCCGTCGCTTTGCTGCCGCCCGGGACCACCATAGGGGGGTGGGGAGTGGCAGCCTATCAAGGCGATGCCTTCAGAAAGCTTTGGGGCCCAATTGGGTTCATTGCCGCCATAGGCATTGGGTGGATTATTTGCTTTAACACGCAGATAGGTATCGTCGAGAACTATATTAGACAAATCGTCGATATGGCTTGGTCTGGAATTAAGGGCATAAGGGAATGGGCCAAAGGGGATGTCAGGAGAGTTTACTATCCGATTACAGTTGTCTATATGATATGGGCCTTTATAGTGATGAATGTTGGTGCGCCATTGGTACTGTTAGCAATTAGCGCCAATATAGCCAACCTCATAATGGTAATCACGGCCCTTTTAACGATATATATAAATGAAAAATTCCTTCCGAAGGAAATAAGGTCTCCAATGTGGCAACACATCCTCCTGGTATTCGGGGCAATATTTTGGACAATTTTCTTTTTCTTCTTCGTCACGCAAGTCCTGCTTGGCATAAAGATCTTTTGACCTCAAAAATCCATTTTTATTTTTTTATTTAACCCATTTATTCGTAGTTTATAATCCGCGCGCATAATTCACCATTCTCGCAATAAAACTCGATAAGTGGACCAATGGGCCCGATAACCCCCCTTCGGCCCTGCCCTCCCCCCTCAATATGGCCCTCCTCAATTCCTCAGGGCCCATATCGCAGTCGAAGGCGAGATAGGCCCTCCCGAGCTCCCGGGCCGAGTGGGCATCGCTGCCCGCGGTGACGGGCTTCCCCAAGGCCCTGGCCAATTCGAGGGCCGAGAGGTTCGCGGACATTGTGAGGCATCTGGAGTTTAGGGCCTCAACGGCGTCGATGAGCCGGGTTAGCTCCCCCGCTCGGAATCGCTCCGGCCTGAGCCTGCTCCTCCTGAAGCGATCGAATGGATGGGGGAGGACCACGATCCCGCCCTGGGCCCTTATCCGATCCGCGGCCTCCCATGGGTCCCTCGCGTCTATGGGCTCCTCTATGAAGAGGGCGAGGAGCTCCCCGGAATCGGTTTCAACCTCCAATCCGGGTATGAGCATGACGTTCCCCCATGACCCCGCGTTCCTGAACCCCTCCATCGTGCCGTGATCGGTTATCGCGGCCCCATCCATCCCGGCCCCGGCGAGGAGCCTGGCTATGAGCTTGGGGTCCAGGTTCGAATCCCCGGAGAATCGGGTGTGGACGTGCATATCCAGCTTCAATTCGGGGCCGCGTCCCCCGAGGCCTATCCGCCTCCCCCGAGCCTCCGGAGGGCCAGAGCGAGGCCGACGATGGTCTTCGCATCAATAATCAGGCCCCTCTCGACGAGCCCCCAGGCATCGGAGATGCCCATCTCCACGACCCTTATGCGCTCGTCCTCATCGGGCCTTTGGCCCACGGCCCTCAAAGCCCTAGCCAGGTAAAGGCGCATCAGCTCCGTGCTATACCCCGGGGCCAAGAAGAACTCGGCCAGGGGCTCCAACTCGCCGGCCTCGTAGCCCGTCTCCTCGATGAGCTCCCTCTTGGCGCACTCGATCGGATCCTCCCCCGGCCTCAGGGTTCCTGCCGGTATCTCCAAGAGCTCGCGCCCGGCCGCCAGCCTGAATTGCGTTACCAAGGCCACCCTATCGCCGCCCAGGAGCGGCACGATGGCCACCGCGCCCGGGTGCTCGACCACCTCCCTCCTGGCCACCTTGCCGGTAGGCAATTTGACGTCGAAGATCTTGAGCCCCAGCAGGCGCCCCTTGTAGGCGGTCTCGGCGGAGAGGACCTCCTCGGCCAATCCCCTACCCCTTCCCGGAGAGGTATTCATGGATGGCCCTCGCCGCCCTCCTCGCGGCCCCCATGGCGGAAATCACCGTCGCCGATCCCGTCACTATATCGCCGCCCGCGTAAACCCCCTCGAGGCTCGTCTTCCCCGTTTCCTCATCGACGACTATGTAGCCATCCTCCGTGAGCTTGAGGCCCGGCGTCGATCTCGGGAGCAGCGGGTTCGCGGTCGTCCCTATGGCCACTATGACCGTGTCGACCTCTATCGTGAACTCCGACCCCTTTATCGGGATCGGCCTCCTCCTGCCGGATTCATCCGGCTCGCCGAGCTCCATCCTTATGCATTCGATGGCCTTCACCCTGCCCTTCTCGTCCCCTATTATCCTCACCGGCAGGGTCAATAGGTGGAATATGATGCCCTCCTCCTTGGCCCTCTCCCTCTCCTCGATCCTCGCCGGCATCTCGGCCTCGGACCTCCTGTATATCAAATAGACCTCCTCGGCCCCGAGCCTCCTCGCCGTCCTGGCGGCGTCCATGGCCACGTTCCCTCCCCCTATGACGGCAACCCTTTTACCGGTCTTTATCGGGGTGTGATACTTCGGGAAGAGGTAGGCCTTCATTAGGTTCGATCTGGTGAGATATTCGTTCGCTGAATAAACACCGTTTAAGTTCTCGCCCGGGATTCCCATGAACATCGGGCTCCCGGCCCCTATCCCTATGAAGACGGCGCTATACCCCATCTCGAATAGCTCCCGGATGGAGTAGAGCCTCCCGATGACCGAATCGGTCCTTATCTCGACCCCGAGGCTCTTGACGTACTCGACCTCAGCCTCCACTATGGCCTTGGGGAGCCTGAACTCCGGTATCCCATAGACCAATACCCCGCCGGGCTTGTGGAGGGCCTCGAAGATCGTTACATCGTACCCCATCTTCGCCAGATCCGCCGCGGCCGTCAATCCGGCCGGGCCGGAGCCTATGACGGCGACCTTCTTCCCCCTCTTGACCGGCGGATTGGGGATCGTTGGCCCGCCGTGCTCCCTTTCCCAATCGGCCGCGAACCTCTCCAGCCTCCCTATGGCGACGGGCTCGAACCTCTTCCCGAGGGTGCAAACGGCCTCGCATTGCGTCTCCTGGGGGCAGACGCGCCCGCAGATGGCGGGCAGGGCGTTCTTCTCCTTTATCTTGAGCGCCGCCTCCTTGAACTTCCCCTCGGCGATGAGCCTTATGAAGGCCGGTATGTCTATCTCCACCGGGCAACCCTTCACGCAGGGCGGATCCCTGCATTGGAGGCAGCGCCTCGCCTCCTCGATGGCCTGTTCGGGCGTGTAGCCCAGCGGGACCTCCATGAAGTTCCTTATCCTCTCCCCCGGGGGCTGCTCGGCCATCGGGACCCTCTTGGGCGAGATCCTGGAGCTCACCCCCCCTCACCTCAGCAATCCGCGGCCGCTATCCTCCTCTCCTCCTCGACGTATTGGTTCAGCCTATCGAGGAGGAGGTCGAAATCGACCTCATGCCCATCGAACTCCGGCCCATCGACGCACGTGAACTTGGTCCGGCCGCCGACGCTTACGCGGCAAACGCCGCACATGCCGGTCGCATCGAGCATTATGGAGTTGAGGCTGACGATGGTCTTGATCCCATAGGGCCTCGTGGTCTCCGAGACGAACTTCATCATAACGGCCGGCCCCACCGCGACGACCCTATCGGCCCTGAGGCCCCCCTCCAGCAGATCCCTGAGGGCGTCCGTCACGAACCCCTTCCTCCCCTTGCTCCCATCGTCGGTCGTCACGATGAGCCTATCGGAAACGGATCGCATCTCGCCTTCCAATATTAGCAGATCGGCGGTCCTGGCCCCTATGATGCTTATCACCTCGTTCCCGGCGAGCTTCATCGCCCTGGCTATCGGGAAGATCGCGGCTATGCCGACGCCTCCCCCGATGCAGACGACGCGCCCAAACCTATCCACGTGGCTCGGCAAGCCCAAGGGGCCGACCAGGTTGAGGATCCTATCCCCCGCGGCCATCTTGGCCAAGAGCCTCGTGGTCTTGCCAACCTCTTGGAAGACCATGCTTATGGTGCCGCCCTTCGGATCCCAATCGTAAAGCGTTAGGGGTATGCGCTCGCCCTCCTCCACCAAACGCAATACGACGAATTGGCCGGCCCTGGCCTTCTTGGCTATCTCGGGGGAGAGGACCTTGATGAGGTGTATGTTCCTCGCGAGCTCCCTCTTCTCGATTATCTCGTTCGTTTCGGATCCCCCTTGCCCTTTCGTCCGGAATCCGGGAATGCTGGGATGGCGGCCCTCGGGAATTAATATTTAACGCTTCGCGCCCCCATCATCCCCGGGCGGCGCTTCGGGGTTCGATATCTTGGTCGACATCAGGTCCATCAAGCCCACCCCGGCCCATGAGGCGGCCATTGAGCCAAGCGCCGATATTGAAACGAGGGAGAATATGTGGAAGGCGAAGCCTATGGGCAAGGCCTCATCTGCCCCAACCCCCAATGGGGCGAACGCCAAGAGCCAATAGAACTCGAACGTCCCCGCGTATCCGGGCGGGGCCGGGATCGCGAACGATAGGGTGAAAAGCATCATGCCCAATAGCGATAGGCCCATGGGGAGCCCCAGCCCGTATGCCCTTAGGAAGGCCGCCCCAGTCAAAGCGTATAGCGCCCATATGGCGAGGGAGAGCGCGATAGATGAGGAAAGGGATTTGAGGGACGCCATGCCGGAGAGGCCGTCGATGATCGATCCCGCGGCCGGCGCGATCCTCCGCCCGATCCACGGCAACTTGGCAACGAGCCCCCGAAGGGCCTCCCCCTTCCTGATCGCGAAGGGCGTCGCCGCCAAGGCGATAGCGGATATCGCGAATAGGGCCTCGGCGAACGCGAGCAATTGCGGGGGGAGCGCCAGCTCAGCCGAGGAGGCCAGGATCGGCGCCGAAGCCAAGCAGACGACGGCCAGGACGTCCAGCGCCTTCTCGGCCGCTATCGAGGAGAGGCCGGAGAAGATGTTCACGCCCAAGCGCTTGTTTATAAAAGCGGCCCTGGCGACCTCCCCGATCCTGATGGGTATCAGGGAGTTTATGAAATAGCCTATGACCACGGCGGGGAAGAGATCCCTGGACCGCAAGCGGCCCGCCTTGGGCCCGAGTATGAGCCTCCACCTCATCCCCCTCAGCCAATACGATGCCAAATTCAGCGCCGCGCAAGGGAGGAGCCATATGGGCGAGGCGGGCGAGAAGGCCCGGAGGATCTTCTCGAAGCCCACGTGGGCCAATAGCGCCGCGAAGATCGCCGCGCCCAGGATCCCGGATATGAGGAGCTTGATGGCGGGGCCCCGGGAGGCCATAACCCTTTTCGGATCGAGGGCTCTTATAAATGCTCCGCGATCGAGGGGGCGGGATTGAGGATCTGCATCGTGAACACGTTCTTCCCGCCTTGGAGGGGAGGGGCCGAGTACTTCACCCATGGCTTGGCCAAGGAGCTGGCGAGGGGAGGGGACGAGGTATCGGTCCTTTGCGCCCAAAACCCGCTCCGCCCGGGGGTTCGCGAGATCGATGGGATCAAGGTGATCAGGCTGAGGGCCTCGGGGTGGCTATACGGGGTCCCGATAATCCCCGGCCTATTTGGGGCGATCCTCTCAGAGGACCCCGATCTGATACATTGCAATTTCCCGAATCCCTATAATGCGTCGATCTCGGCGCTGGCCTCCTCGCTCTTCGATATCCCCTCCGTCCTGACTTGGCATAACGATCTCCCGCCGGTTACCGCGGCCGCCTCCTTGCTAACGGCCGCGCACGATAACCTCCTTTCGACGGCCTACCTCAAGCGCTTCGATAGGATCGTCGCCACGACCAGGAGGTACCTCGCGATCTCCCGGATCCTTAGGAGGTTCCATGGCAAGGTCAGGGTCGTATGGAACGGGGTCGATTGCTCGAGGTTCAATCCATCCATCGATGGGGGTTGGGTCAGGTCCAAATTCGGGTTGGATGGCTACAGGGTGGTGCTCTTCGTTGGGGCGTTGACGAAATGGCATAGCTATAAGGGCCTGGACGTCCTGCTGAAGGCCTTCGCCCTGGCCAAGGGGAGGGATCCCGGGATAAGGCTCTTGATCGTCGGGGAGGGGCATCTGAGGCCGGCGTATATGGGGCTCGCCTCGGATTTGGGAATAGGCGATTCCGTCATATTCGCGGGCGATGTGCGCGACGAGGACCTCCCGAGCTATTACGCGTGCTCGGACGTCCTCGCCCTCCCGAGCAAGGATTCCTCGGAGGGGTTCGGATTGGCCATATTGGAGGCGGGGGCGTGCGGGAAGCCGGTGATAGCCTCCATGGTCGGGGGTGTGCCGGAGGTCGTGGAGGATGGCGTGAATGGGCTATTGGTCCCGCCCAACGATGCGCGGGCGCTATCGGAGGCGATCCTGAGGATATTGGGGGACGAGGAGCTGGCGCGGAGGCTGGGGGAGCGCGGGAGGGAGCTGGCGGAGGCCAGGGATTGGCCGAGGGTCGCGAGGGCCTATAGGACCGTTTATGAGGAGGCGATATCGGAGAGGGTGAGGGCCTCGGGTTGATAATATGCGTGATACCGAGCTTCAACGAGGAATCGACCATAGCGGAGGTCGTCCGGGGGGTCGGGAGGCATTGCGATCGGGTCATAGTCATCGACGACGGCAGCACGGATGCGACCTCAAAGATCGCGCGGCTACACGGCGCGGACGTCCTTAGGCATCCATTCAGGATCGGCGTCGGGGGCGCCCTATCCACGGGTTTCGAGGCGGCCATGAGGCTGGGGGCCGAGGCGGTCCTGACGATCGATGGGGATGGGCAGCACGACCCGAACGAGGCCCCCAGGTTGTTGAAGCCCCTATCCTCCGGGGAGGCCGATTTGGTCATAGGGTCCAGGTTCCTGGGCGATCCGAGCGCCATGCCGCTCCATAAGAGGATCGGGAATATGGCGATCTCGGCGCTCACCTCGATCGCCTCGGGCATCAGGATAACGGATTCCCAATCCGGGTACAGGGCCTATTCGAGGGCCGTTCTCGAGGCCGTTAGGCACTCCTCGTTCGGCTATGGTTGGGCCTCCGAATCCATAATACTCGCCGCGAGGGGCGGGTTCAGGATCGTTGAGGTCCCGATAAGGACGATCTATCACGCGAAGCGCGCGAGGGGCGCGGGGGTCATCGATGGAACGAAGATCGCATACGATACCTTAAAAAGGATCCCGAGGAAAAATCGGGGCAAGCGCTGATGGGCTTTGATGGAGCCCTATGGGATCCTCGCCGCATTGCTCGGGGCCATCATGATGGCGATATCCATAAGGGAATACTTGAGGGGCAAGCTTTCCACGACCTCCTTCCTGGCCTGGATGGCCATATGGGCCGCGATCCTCCTCACCGCCCTCTTCCCCCGCCTCTATTACTCGCTGGTCGCCGCGCTCGGTATGGCGACGCCCATACACTTCGTCACGACCTTTTCGATAATCCTCCTCTTCGCCATAGTTTATCAATTGAACAAAAGGCTCGAGGAGGTTAACTCCAAGTTGAACTTGATGGCTAGGGAGATCGCCCTGATGGGGGTCGATCGCGACAGGCTCGAGGATCGCCCGGGCTAGGGCTCACATCCTCTCCGGCGCCTCTATCCCCAATAGATGGAGGGCATTGCCCAGCGCTATCCTGAAGGCATCGACGAGGGCGAGCCTCGCATCCCTGAGCGCCTCGGGCTCGCTCCTTATGACCGGGAAGTTATCGTAAAAGTAATTGAACTTCCCCGCCAGATCATTCGCGTAATTCGCTATGATATCCGGCGCGAGCTTCTCCGCCGCCCTCTCGACCAGGATCGGGAATTTCCCGATCATCACGACGAGCTCCCTCTCGGGGGCCTCCGAGAGGAGGCCGTAATCGGGCCCCGAGATCCGGATCCCCTCCCCCTCGGCCCTCTTCAGTATATTGCACGCCCTCGCGTGCGCGTATTGTAGGAAGGGCGCGCTATTGGTCTCGAAGTTCACCGCCCTATCCCACGTGAAGGTCACGTTCTTGCAGGGCTCGACCGACGCCAGGGCATATTTCACGGCGCCAACGCCGACCAACCGAGCCACCCTATCTACCTCCCCCTCGCCCAAGCCGGGGGACCTCTTCAAAACCTCCTCCCTGGCCCTCCTCACGGCCTCGTCCAGCACCTCGTCCAGGCTGATGGCCCTCCCCTTCCTGCTGGACATCTTATGGCCCGGGAGCTCCACGAGCCCATATGCGAAATGGGTATACTTCTCCGCCAAATCCCTCCTGCCAAGGACGCAGAGCGCTATCCTCAGGTGGAGCTGCGCGAGGCTTTGCTCGGATCCGATGACCGTTATGGCCCTGTCCGCCCTCTCGAACTTCCAAAGGCTATAGGCTATATCCCTGGTGGTATAAAGGGATGTGCCATCGGACCTCGTCAGCGTCAGCGGCGGGACCTCCTCCTTGCCTATGCCCAGGATCGGGCGCAACCCCATCTCCTCCACGGCCCTGTTGGCATCCAGTATCAGCGCTCCCCCCTCCTCCCTGATGTATGGGGATGATGAGAGCTTCTCGAGGACTTGGGCCACGCGCCCGCTCCAGAGCAAATCGCTCTCCCAATCCCAACTATCGAACGCTATCCCCATCCTTGCCAAGGTCTCCTTGAACCCCTCGAGGCAAAGCTCCACAACGGGCCTGACGACCTCCTTGGCCCAAGGCTCGCCGCGCTCGTAGCCCCTTATTATCTCATCGACCTCGGCCCCGGGATCCCCGCTCGCCAGGGCCCTTGAGAGGGCGGCGAAGGTTTCCGGGAACTTCGCCTCGAGCTCCCCGGCGATGGAGCGCCACTCCCCCAACTCCCTCGAGGCCCCGTCATCTCCGCCCGGCCCGGCCAACTCGATCTGCCTCTCCAGCCTCCTGATCTCCAAGAGGCAGGATGTGATCGCGTATATCTCCCCAACGAACTCATCGGGCTTCCCCCTCGGCTTCGGCCTGCCGAGCTTTTGATATCCATAGGCGGCTATGGCGCTTTGCCTCCCCGTGTCGTCTATGTAGAAGTGCACCGAGACCTCGTTTCCCGCGGCCCTCAATATCCTGGCCAACGAATCCCCGAGCACCGGGTTCCTGGCTTGGCCTATGTGAATCGGGTGCACGGGGTTCACGCTCGTGTGCTCGAGGAGGATCCTCGAGCGGCGCCGCGGCTCGGATCTCCCATAATCCCGGCCCAGGGACCTCGCCTCCTCTATTATGAGGCGCGAGAGGATCCCATAATTGGCCCTGAAGTTGATGTAGCCCCTGACGGCCTCCGCGGATCTAACAAGCCCGAGGCCGCGGGGGGATATCTCGGCCGCCAACCTCTCCGCTATCCTCGAGGGGTCCCCCCCGAACTCCCTCGCCAGCTCGAAGGATATCGAGGAGGAGAGCTCGCCCAGCTCGATCGAGGGGGGCTCGGCCATCTTGAGATCCCTCGGGCTAGCCCCGGGATAAAGGCGATCCAACGCCCCCAAGAGCCCGCTTTCGCATTCCCTCATGAACTCCTTAAGGGCCGGCAACCCAATCACGCTGCCCTCGAGCCCTCACGCCATATGCCATTTCATCTTGGCCGCTTCGACCGCCCTAATGGATCGGTGTTTTTAAAGGCTTCCGGTTTAAGGGCTCCCCAATGGGGGCGGGGCTTGGGGAGGATCACGAATCGTGGGGGGATCGCGAAGGGCGAGGCCGAGGCGATGATCCTCGACATCCTGGAGGAGGGGCTCGGGGCGGCCGACCCGTTTTCGTCCGTCAAGGAGGCGCTCTCGGGGCTCGCTGGATACGCGAGGTCCTTCGGGAGGATAGTCGTCATCGGGTTCGGGAAGGCCAGCCTCGGCATGGCCCTGGCTTGCGAGGAAACCTTGGGCGATGCCATCTCCGGCGGCGCGATAATAACCCCGAGGGGATCGATCGGCGGGGAAAGGCCGAGGGGGATCGAGGTCCTCGAGGGGACCCATCCAATCCCCAGCGAGATGAACTTGAGATCGACCGAGCGCCTGCTCTCCATATCCGGTGGCCTCTCCAAGGGGGATTTGGTAATAACATTGATATCTGGAGGGGGGTCCGCCCTATTCGCGTACCCGGCCCCAGGCATAACGCTGGAGGATAAGGGTGAGACGACCAAGCTCCTATTGGCCGCCGGGGCGACGATACGCGAGATGAATTGCGTTCGAAAGCATATATCCGCTGTGAAGGGGGGGCAGCTGGCGAGGCATATACATCCGGCCCGCGTCCTGGGGCTCATCCTGTCGGACGTGGTCGGCGATGACCTGAGCTCCATCGCCTCCGGCCCGACCTCGCCGGATCCATCCACCTATGGGGATGCGTGGGCTATATTGGGGAGGTATCGCCTGATCGATAGGGTTCCGGAGAGCGTTTCGAGGCGCATCCGGATGGGGTTGGAGGGGAGGATCCCGGATACCCCGAAGCCCGGGGATGCCATATTCGAGGGGGTCAGGAACGTAATCGTGGCCAACAACATGCGGGCCCTCTCCGCGATGGCGAAAAGGGCGGAATCGCTTGGATTGAGGGCGATGATAGCGACCTCCTATCTCGAGGGGGAGGCTAGGGAGGTGGGGAGGGTGGTGGGCTCCATAGCGAAGCAGATCCGATATATGGGGCAGCCCCTGGGCCCCCCTTGCGCAATTTTGTTCGGCGGGGAGCCCACGGTGACGCTGAGGGGCCGCGGGAGGGGCGGGAGGAATCAGGAATTGGCGCTTTCAACGGCCATATCGATCGCCGGGTTGAGGAACACCTGGTTCGCCTCGATCGGGAGCGATGGGATAGACGGCGCAACGGACGCGGCCGGGGCCATCGTGAGCGGCGAAACATTCGAGGAGGCCCTGGGGAGGGGCCTGGATCCCATGGAATTCCTCGAGGAGAACAATTCCCATGAGATCCTCAAGGAGCTCGGATGCCTCATATACACCGGCCCGACCGGGACCAATGTGAACGATTTGGCCATATTGCTGGTCTTGGAGTAAGGGGCCGCATCGATCGATTGCCAATGGCCCGCGGGGGGCTAATGGCCCTCCTCTTCCTTCGCGAAGAGCAGCGGGAATACTATATCGCTCGTGCAGCAGGGAACCCAGACAGCCAAGAAAAGGAAGGCCAGGAGGGCCGGCAATAGGGGGATCCAGCCCCCCGCCCCCGCGAGCGCCATGGCTATGTGGAATAGGGATGCGAACGTGCTTATTAGGACGTGCCCGGCATGCGGGGCCTTGGTCCCATGCCTCCAATAGCCAACGATTATGCCGATGGCCGCCATCGAATTAACGAGCAGCGGTTTTTCCAAGAAGCCTATATGGGCCTCCGGATTGGGGAGGCGCAATAGGGTTTCGCCGATGTATGGGATCAGGGAATCGCTTACGGTGGCCGGGACCATCGTCCCAAAGTAACCCACAGCGGCGATCCGCATCCACGAGGCCTTGGAATGCTTCGCGTACATCGCCGCTGTGGTGATGGCGCTCAGGAGGACGTGGAGCGGGTGGAATATGTAGAAGAGCCCCTCCAGGACGTCCTCCGTTGGCCTCAGGGAGGCGACCGCGATGAGGAGGGCCCCCCCGATGGCGGTCCCGAGGGCGGTGAAGGGGACGTGCCGAGCCAACTCGACCGCTATGTGCCTCAATCGGCCCATCGCTCGCCAATGGAGGGATCGGGGTTTTTTATTAATTTTTCTAAGAAATGTTAATAATTTTTGTTCGATGGATTTATATTTCCATATTAAAGTAGGCATTGGGGGCCATGGCCATAATAAGCGTATCCCTGAACCCGAAGATGCTCGAGGAGCTGGATAGGGTCAAAAGGGAGATGGGCTTCTCCGGCCGATCGGAGGCCATCAGGGCCGCGGTGAGGATGATGATAGACGATGCCAGGGAGAAGGAGGCGATGAGGGGGAGGGTCAAGGGCATATTATTGCTGATCCATAGGCATGAGGCCGAGGGATTCGTTTGCGATGTGAAGCATGGCTTCCTCGATATAATCCACACGCAGCTCCACGATCGCTTCGAGGAGAGCAAATGCCTCGAGCTGTTCATCTTGGATGGGGAGGCGGAGAGGGTGAGGGATTTCGTGAAGGCGTTCCAGAGGAACGAGGACATAGATCACATGAAGCTCATCATAATCTGATCGATCCATCCGCGGGGGATCCGCAAAAGTTATCCATCGGGGCGGGATCGGGCCCCGGATCAGACATGCCCCCGATAATATCGGCCATGGGCTTGACGAAGATCTACGGCGGGATCAAGGCGGTCGATCGCATAGACTTCGAGATAAGGGAGGGGGAGTGCTTCGGCTTCCTGGGGCCGAACGGCGCCGGGAAGACGACGACGATGAGGATGATACAATGCGCCATCCCGAAGACCTCTGGCCGCCTCCTCGTGAAGGGCATGGAGGTCGATGAGCGGCCGAGGGAGATAAAAAGGATCCTGGGGGTCGTGCCGCAGGAGAACAACTTGGACCCGGATTTCACGGTCCTGAAAAACCTCACCGTTTATGCCAGGTATTTCGACATACCCAAGGGGGAGGCCGAGCGGAGGGCCCTGGAGCTGTTGAGGTTCGTGCAGTTATATGAGAGGAGGGATTCGCCCGTCGATAAGCTCTCGGGCGGGATGAGGAGGAGGCTCATGCTCGCGAGGGCGTTGATCAACGAGCCTGAGATATTGGTGATGGATGAGCCCACCACGGGCTTGGATCCGCAAGCCAGGCACGCCATATGGGATAAGATCAGGGCGCTGAAGCGGGAGGGGGTCACCGTGGTCTTGACGACCCATTATATGGAGGAGGCGAGCCAGCTCTGCGATAGGCTGGTCATAATGGACCTCGGGAGGATAATAGCGGAGGGAAGCCCCGCCGAGCTCATAGAGGAGCACGTGGGATCCGAGGTCGTAGAGGTCGATAATAGGCCCGAGGTCCTGGGCCTCATAGCGAGGGAGGGGGAGAGATACGAGATGTTCGGGGATAGGATCCACGTCCTCGCGAGGGATCCCAAGGGGTTCGTATCAAAGCTCATGGGGGCTTGCGACCTCGAGAGGGTCGCCATAAGGCGGGCCACCTTGGAGGACGTATTCCTGAAATTGACTGGCAGGGCGTTGAGGGATTGAGGCCGGCGGACTATTTCAGGATCCCGGACGTTTCGTATAGGGTTTGGAAGGTTTGGATGAGGAATAGGGACGTATTCATGAAAACAATAAAGGTGAACTTCTTGGTGCCGTTCTTGGAGCCGATCCTATACCTATTTGGCATCGGGTTCGGCTTGGGGCTCTACGTCGGGGAGATGGACGGCATGCCCTACGCGGCCTTCATAGCCCCGGCGTTGATTAGCATATCCATGATGAACGCCTCCTTCTTCGAATGCACCTATGCCTCCTTCGTCCGAATGTATCATCAAAAGACCTTCGACGCCATCATAAGCACGCCCCTGAACGTGGACGAGGTGATATTGGGGGAGATCCTATGGGGCTCGACCAAGAGCCTCATAAACGCCTCGATAATGCTCTCGGTCCTCTCGGCGCTTCAATTGGTCAAGCTGCCGGATTCCCTATTGTTGATCCCATTCTCCTTCTTGGTCGGGCTCGTCTTCTCGGCGATCGGTATGTGCTTCACGGCCATCGTCCCAACGATAGACTCCTTCAATTACCCCACCTTCCTCCTAATCACCCCGATGTTCCTCTTCAGCGGGACCTTCTTCCCCCTATCGGCCCTGCCCGAGCCCGCGCAATTGGCGTCCCAAATATTTTTCCCCCTGACGCACGCCGTCATCATATCGAGGGGGCTTGCATCCGGGAGGATTGGGGCGCAATCCCTCGTCAGCTTGGCTTGGCTCGCCTCCGTTGGATCGATCCTGACGATATTGTCCATCAATTTGATGAGGAGGAGGCTGGTGGCTTAGCTAGGATGCTGGAATGGATTTCGAGGGGCATCGCGAGCCGAATCCCCGACCTTCTAGGCGCGATCCCATAAAAATGGGGCGGCGAAGATTTTTATAGAATGCGCCCAATGCCCCATTCGCGCTAGGCCTCGGATGGGATCGCCTTGAGGGATTACATAAGGATCAACCAACCATGCATCGACAAGGAGGAGCTGAGGGCGGTGGAGGAAGTCCTACTGAGCGGAATATTGACCGATAAGAACGGCATGGGGCCGAGGGTCATGGAGTTCGAGAGGGCGTTCGCGAAGTTCATAGGCGTGAAGCACGCCATCGCCGTCTCGAGCGGAACTGCGGCCCTCCACGCGGCCCTCTTGGCGGCCGGCGTGAGGGAGGGGGACGAGGTCGTCCTCCCCTCCTTCACCTTTTCCGCCACGGCCGAGGCCGTGGTCCTATGCGGGGCCAAGCCCGTCTTCGCCGATATAGACCCCGAGACCTTCTCGATAAACGCCGATACCATAGGCAGGGTCCTTAGCTCCAAGACGAAGGCGATAATACCCGTCCACCTATACGGGCGGCCGGCGGATATGGCCCCGATACTCGAGATCGCGAGGGAGCGGGGCATAGTGGTCATAGAGGATGCCGCCCAGGCCCACGGCGCCAGCTTGGGTGGGAAGATGGCGGGTGGCATGGGGGACATGGGCTGCTTCAGCTTCTACGGGGCCAAGAATATGACGACCGGGGAGGGCGGGATGGTGACCACGAGCGACGACGATTACGCCGAAGCGCTCAGGGCCATAAGGACGCATGGGGAATCGAGGCCCTATTGGACGGTAAGGCTGGGCCATAATTATAGGATGACGGAAATAGCGGCCGCCATGGGCTTGGTTCAATTGCAAAAGCTGCCCAGGATGTTGGAGAGGAGGAGGGAGAACGCCGCGCGGTTGAGCGAGGCTCTCAGCATGATCGGGAAGCTCTCGATCCCCAGGGATCCGGAGGGCGGCTCCAACTCGTGGTACGTTTATACGGTTAGGCTCATAGGGGCCAACGCGGGCAGGAGGAACAAGGTGGTGGAGAAGTTGCGATCCAAGAACATAGATGCCCAAGTATATTACGAAACCCCGGTCCACCTGCAACCGTTCTATATGGAGAGGTTCGATCTGAGGGCTGGGATGCTCCCCGAGACGGAGAAGGCCTCGAGGCAGGTATTCTCCTTGCCCGTCCACCCCATGGTCGAGCCCGATGACATAGAATATATGGCCAATACGCTCAGGAAGCTCATAAGGTAGCTTGGGCCCGATCGCGGGGGATGGCGAAAGGCTCGACCGGTGAAAGGGGCTGGCGGATTCGAGGATCCCAGTGGAGTTCCTGGTGGAGGGCGTGGGGAGGGTCGAGGGGGAGCTCCTCAGGTTCCTGGCCCCGAGGACCGTGGACGCCCTGCTAAGGGGGAGATCCTTCGAGGGCAGGGCCTTCAGGACCCATGGGGGGATATATTTCCCCATAGGCTTGGGGATGGGCAACGAGAAACCGATACAGGAGGTCCCGAGGGGCGCGATAGCCTATTGGCCGAGGCCCTCCGCCATCTGCATATTCCTCGAGGGGGTTAGGTTCGGCGACAAGGTAACGAGGCTGGGGGGGATCCGCGGGGATCCCCGATCCCAGCTTGGGGGGTTGAGGGAGGGATCCAGGATCAGGATGGTCCTAGGCCGAGACGACCGAGAATATCTTCAGCCTTGAGTTGCCGAGGATCTGCTTCACGAGGTGCTTCCTCTCCATGTCCCTCAATAACTCCTTCGCGGCGCTCAGGGTTATGTTCAGCTGGGACGCCAGGGCCGAGGGAGTTATGACCTTCATCTTGTTCATGACCTCGATTATCTTCCCCTCATCGTAGGAGAACCCAATCCTGAACAACCTCTCCTGGGTTCCGGTTTGACCCTTCTCCCCCTTCTTCTCCTTTTTCTCCTTCCTCTCCTTCAGGAGTTGGGCCTTCTCCATTTGCGAGATGCTCTTCTTCTTCGCGCCGCCCATATCCCGGACCCGAGTTTCGGATCGGGGCTTGGAATAAAAGTTTTTCCGAACCGAGGGGCCCGGGCGAGGGTCACGGGAACAGCGGGAAATCCTCTATGTTTATTATCTTGGCGTAGAAGAACTTGGGGTCCGATGTATTCTTGGAGAACTCGATCCTTTCCCCGGAATTCCTGGAGGCGTTGTACTTGATGAATGGGAGGTCCACCCTCCTCTTGAGCTTAGTGTATAGGAAGAGGGGGAGGGAGTCGAAGTTGTAATAATGCTTGAAGACGAAATGCGATCCGATCACGAACTCCTCGCCCCTCCTGAATTGCCATAGGGGCATGCTCGTCCCGTCCTTGACCACCTGGGGGAGCATCGCCCTGATTATGCTGGATACGTCCTCCATATCCATCAGGATCGGGGCCATTGGGCTCTTGAATTTGCCGCCCAAGGAATCCTCGAAGAGCTTCGGGGGCCTCCTTAGGTTGACGATCGATGCGAAATTGTACTTTGGGTCATCCGGGGCCTTGGAATAGATGCATTCCTCCCCGGCTTGGCCATCGCTCCTATAGCCCAGGAACATCCCCCTGGGCTCCTCAACGAAGGCGTAGGATAGGATCGGTATATCGCCGGACCAATAGATATAGGAGCTGAGGTGGGCGAGGACGTGCTTTCCATCCAGCTTGAAGTGCCATAATATTTGCGGCTCATCCGTCAGGGCCAATGCGAGCCTCGCGAGATCCATCAGGTCCAGGACCTTTAGGGCCACCGGGGCCTCGACCGAGTTCCTGCCCACCTATCCACCTCCTCCAGCCCTTTAAATCCCCCGGTTTCTCGCCGCAGCCTTTAAGGCTTCGGGAATCAGAGCGCCCTTTTTAAGCGATGCGCCTCTTATAACCTTAGCTGGCGACCCCTCCAAGCGGCGAGTGGGCGCCGATCCCCGGCGAGGGCGAAAGGCCCCTTCAGCTCCTCCTGCTAATCGGCTCGAAATGGACTTAATGGGTCGATCTGGAAGTAAAAATTTATAATCCTTGAATATTATATTAACAAAATGGGGAAAAGGTTTTGCCCTCGCGAATGGCCATAACCAAGATCCAGGCCGCGATAGCCATAATCATCATCCTCGTAGTGGTCATCGCCGGGGCCGCGTATTATTATTACGCGGCCACCCCGCCAGCCCCGGCGGCCATCACAACGCCCACGGTCACAACGGTTAAAACGCCAGTCGTTAAGACCATGAGGTGGGGGACCTCTGCGGTGGGCTCATCCGGGCATAGGGCCCTCGTCGGCATAACGAAGGTCCTTGGGGAGGAGATGCCGGATTACAGCTTCAGCGTTTTCCCAACGCCTGGGGCCGTGATGAGCATGAAGGGCTATGCGGAGGGGGAGCTGGAGGGCTGTTACGTAGCGGACATGACGTTCCAAGAAATGTATACCTCGACAGGCCGATTCGAGGGCTACAAACCCAAGAGGCTGCCCGTCCAAACCTTCTGGGCCTTCACGATAGAGACCACGCTCGCGATCCACGCCTCCAAGGCCGAAGCCTATAAGAAGTGGGGGGACCTAGCGGGTAAGAAGATATTCGATGGGCCAGCCGCTTGGGACGCCAGAGCCAACCTCGTGAGATCCCTGAAGGCCTTGGGAATAGGGTTCCAGCACATCGAGGTGGATACTAAGATGGTAGCCACCGCCTTGGAGAAGGGGGATATAGAGGCCACGATAGTTTATACGACGTCCCGCAAATCCCCGGCGCCCTGGATAAAGGAGATGGAGCTGGCGACGAAGATAAGGATCCTGAACCCGAGCCCGGAGGAGATCGAGAAGCTCAAGGCCGCCGGCCTCCAGGTTGTCGAGATAGACCCCAAGGGGGTATATGCGACCGATGTGGGCGTGAAGACGATCTATGCCGTCCCATTCTATTACGGCTTCCACGTCGGGACCGAGGTCCCGGAGGAAGACGTCTATAGGATGCTGAAGGCCTTGGAGAAGCGCGCCAAGGAGCTGGTCGCATATGACCCCGGGTTCGAGGATCTCGCGAAGGACTTCGCCGGATACCAGGTCAAGGGCATAATGAATACGCCAGGAAATATACCGATCCATCCGGGGCTGGCAAAGTACCTCAAGGAGAAGGGCCTTTGGAGGAGCGAGTGGCGCATTGCGGCCTAGGATCGCGAACCCCATCCCCATTTTTTACGGGGGCTTATCGCTCCTTCTTACGCTATATTTGCTGAACTACTTCTTCACGGGCCTTGGGGGCCCGACGCTCCTCGCGGCGACCCTGGTCCCCATATTGCTGATGATCGATGCGATCGCATCCCTGAGGGAGGGCGGGCCCTATCCGAGGCTCGGCAGGGGGGCCAATTGCGCCATAGTCGCGATCCAAGCTGCCCTCTGCTTGATCGTCTCGGCGTATCTCCATACCTCGTTCAACGACTTGATCTATATCAGGCTGGGCTCCTACAATACGATGGATTTGGTCATTGGGGCCATAGCGCTCGCCCTGATGATGGAATACGGCAGGAGGAAGCATTTCGCGCTCTTCTGCATAAACGCATTCCTGATGTTCTACTCCCTTTACGGGCGAATATTCCCCGGGTGGCTCGCCCATGGCGGGATAAGCCCCAAGAGGCTCATAACGATATGCAGCGTGGAATTCGCAACAGGCATCTTCGCCAGCCTCCCGCAATTGGCATTGACGTTGATAGCGGCCTTCCTCCTCATGGTCGGGATAGCCTCGGGCTTCGGCTGCCAGGAATCCCTGATAAACCTGATCCTCAGGAAGGTCGGCGGCAGATCGATATACGCGGTGCCCCAGACCGCCACCCTGAGCTCCTTCGCGGTCGCGACAATAAGCGGGAGCGGGGCCGCGAACGCCGCGGCCACGGGGCAATTCACGATACCCCTGATGAAGAGGTATGGGATCCCGGCAGTGACGGCCGCGGCGGTCGAGACGGCGTCCTCGATAGGCGGCCAATTGCTCCCGCCGGTCATGGGCGTCGCTGCCTTCATCATGACCGATTTCCTCGGCGTAACGTACTTCGACGTTATTATCCGCGGCGCGGTCGTCGGGGTCATATATTATTTGGGGGTCATATTGGCCGTATATTTGATGAGCCTGAAGTTCATCAGCCCGGCCATCCGATCCTCCGCGGAGCTCGAGCGGGCGAGGATCGATCCCCTGGATAAATTCAATGCGATGGCGTTCTTCTCCAGCATAGCGTTCCTGATCCTTTTGATGGGCCGGATGATCACGGAGATGTACGCGGCCCTATTGGCATCGGCCTTCCTCCTGGCCCTGGCGATGGCCATAAGGGCCATCGCCCTCCGGCGATCGCCGGGGGCCGCGGCGGCGGAGCTCGCGAGGAGGCTCATGGCGAGCGTCGAGAGGTTCGTCGGCTTCCTATGCGATATATGCCTCCTCCTGGCCACGCTCGATATAATGGTCGGCCTCTTCTCCGCAACCGGCGTCCCCCTAAAGATAGGCCTCCTGATGATGGGCGCCGGTAGGGCCAACGTGGCCTATATGGTGGCCGCGGCCTTCGCCTTCGGCTACATCGTCGGCCTTGGCCTACCCCCATCGGCCACCTACATAACCACGGCCCTCGTCGTCGCCCCGATAATGATCTCGGCCGGGGTCAACCCATGGGTCGCCCACTTCTTCGCCTTCCTCGTGGCCGTCATGTCGGAGCTATCCCCGCCCACGTCCGTCACGGCCGCGGTCGCGGCCAGGATAGCCGGCTGCTCCTTCAATAGGGCCATGCTGAAGGCCTGCGAGATGGCCATACCGCTCTACATTATGATGTTCGGGGTCTTCACGAGGGGCGAGCTCGTCACGGAGCCCGGGCCATCGATGCTCCTGGCAATGGCCATGGTCCTCATGGGCGTTTTCTCGGCCATCGTGGGCGTGCACGCATCCTATTCCAGGAACAGGGCCATGGACCTCCCGATAAGGGCCCTGGCCATCCTCATGGCCCTCCTGGCCGTCTTCCACCCGGATCCGGCCATCGGTGCAGCGGCGGCGATCGCCTCCGCGCCGATGGTGGCCCTCGGGGTGCTCCAGAGCAGGCGGATATTCGGCGCGAGATCCCCCAGCGGATCCTCGATGGGATCCTAGAAGGGCCTGTTCGATCGCGGGGCAACGCCATCTGAGGGCACGGGGCTCGATGGAGCCCTGATGCCATTTCCATCGACGAAACGCATATTAGCCCTCCCCCCCCATGGCCCTGGATGGGCCGGATGAGATCCGGAAGGGACGATCCCATCAGCTCGCCAGCTCCATAGAGCCCTCGAAGGTGATGCGATGCCCTTGGGGAGGGCCTCCAGCGAATTCAAGATCGAGACCGAGGGTTTGAACGTCTGGTTCGGGGAGAAGCACGTCGTGAAGAATTTCAACATAGGCATAAGGAGGAATTGCATAACCGCGATAATGGGGCCGTCTGGATGCGGCAAGACGACCCTATTGAGGGCGTTCAATAGGATGAACGAGATAATAGAGGGCTCCAGGACCTCCGGATCGGTTTACTTGGACGGCGAGGACATAAACTCGCCCAAGACGGATGTGGTCGAGCTGAGGAGGCGGGTCGGGATGGTCTTCCAGAAGCCGAACCCCTTCCCGAAATCAATTTACGATAACGTGGCCTTCGGCCCGAGGATCCATGGCGTCAGGGATAAGCGGAAGCTCGATGAGATAGTCAGGTTCAGCCTCGAGGAGGCGGCGCTTTGGGACGAGGTGAAGGATAGGCTCCACGAATCGGCCCTGGGGCTCTCTGGGGGGCAGCAGCAGAGGCTGTGCATCGCTAGGGCCCTCGCGGTGGCCCCCGAGGTGATCCTGATGGATGAGCCCTGCTCGGCCCTGGACCCGATATCGACGTCCAAGATAGAGGAGTTGATGCGGAGGCTGAAGAGGAATTATACGGTGGTCCTGGTGACCCACAATATGCAGCAGGCGGCCAGGGTGGCGGATTACACGGCCTTCATGTACTTGGGCGAATTGATAGAATACGGGGAGACGAGCCGGATATTCGAGAGGCCCGAGAAGGAGCTGACCGAGCGATACATAACCGGGAGGTTCGGGTAGGCTTGCAAAGCGCGGTCGAGAGGGAGATATCGGCCCTTTTCAAGAGGGTCGGGGAGATGGCGGAGCTCGCCGAGAGGACCGTGAAGGCGTCCGTGGAGGCTTTCCTGAGCGGGAGCGAGGCCGGGATCCAATTGAGGAGCTGGTCCGACGAGCTCAGGTCGATGCAGGAGGTCGTCGAGGGGAGGGCCGTGGAGATAATCGCCAGATATCAACCGGTGGCCACGGACCTGAGGCGGGTGAAATCCCTCATGAAGGTCAGCTACGATCTATCGAGGTTCGGGAGGTACGCCTACGACATAGCCAGGACGCTCGAGCTGATAGGCCCATATGGGCCATGCGAGCTCGGGGCCGTTCGAGATATGGCCCAAAGGGCCGTCGAGGTGATAAGCGCCAGCATAAGGGCCTTCCTGAACGGCGATCTGGAGCTGGCGAGGAGGATCGATGCCATGGATAGCGAGATCGATGGGATGTACATCGAATACATAAGGAGGGCCGTCAGGGAGCCCGCGGAGGATGCCAAATGCCTCGCCGCCGGCTTGCTCTTCGCCAGGCATTTGGAGAGGATGGCCGATCACGCCGTTTATATATCTAAATCCGTGATATACATGCTCACCGGCCAAATGGATTGACCCCGCCCCAGGGGAGCCGCCAACGAAGGCTTAAAATTCGGGGCATCGTGCGGGCCAACCCCGAGGCTCGGCATAGGTGGGGGCGGCGGGATTTGGCCATTAGGGCCGTAATATTCGACTTGGACGGGACCTTGATAGACTCCATGGACGTCGTCCACGGGGCCCTGAACCTAGTATTGAGGGACCTGGGATTGAGGGGGGTTAGCAAGGGGGAGATGGCGGAGCTGGCCGGGATGAGGCTATCGGATATAGTGGCGAGGATGGCCCCTTGGCTCGGCCCCAGGGCGGCCGAGGAGGGCGAGGCGATGTTCAAGAGGATATACTCGGATTCGGCCTGGCGATTTCGCTTGCTGCCGGGCGCCAGGGAGGCGCTGGGGTGGCTGAGGGGCCGGGGGATCCGGATGGGCCTGGTGACGACGGCGCCCAGGGGATCGGCCATCGAATTGATCGAGCGGCTCGGGATAGCGGATTACTTCGCGATCGTGGTTGCCGCCGAGGACGTGGAGCGCCCAAAGCCCCACCCGGACGGGCCCTTGAGGGCCATGAGGGCCCTGGGGGCGGATCCCGGGGAATGCGCCCTGGTTGGCGATAGCCCGAATGACATAAGGGCCGGAAGGGCCGCTGGGGCGAGGACCATCGGGGTCCTAACGGGCTTGAGCCCCAGGGGGATTTTGGAAAGGGAGGGGGCCGATTTGATACTGGAGGGCGTTTGGGAGATCCCATCGGCCCTGCAGGGGTGGGATCCCTAGGCCAATCCCGCGGCCCCCTTGGCCCCCTTCCCCCTTATGGCCGCCCTCGCGGCGGCCAACCTGGCGACGGGGATCCTATAGGGGGATGCGCTCACGTAGGTCAAGCCCAGCTCGTGGCATATCTCTATCGAGGCCGGGTCCCCGCCATGCTCGCCGCATATCCCTATCTCCAAATCCGGCCTGGTCCTCCTGCCCTCCTGGATGCATATGGCCATGAGCCTAGCGACCCCCTTATCGATCGTTTGGAATGGGTTGAAGGCCAGGATCCCCCTCTCCATGTACTTCGGCAGGAATTTGTTCTCGGCATCCTCCCTGCTGAAGCTGAAGGTGCCCTGCGTCAAATCGTTCGTCCCGAAGCTGAAGAACTCCGCGTACTTGGCGATATCCCCGGCCATCAAGCAGGCCCTGACGACCTCTATCATCGTCCCGAACTTGAGGTCCAGCTTTACGCCGTATCTCCCCTCCACATCTGCCCTCACGCCGTCCACGATCCTCTTTACGGCCTCCAGCTCCTCGGCCATGGCGACCTGCGGGATCATTATCTGGGGCTTCACGGCCACCCCCTCCCTCGCGAGCTCGGCCGCCGCCTCGAGGATCGCCCTGACCTGCATCTCGTAAATCTCGGGGTGCGTCACGCCGACCCTGACGCCCCTATGCCCGAGCATGGGGTTCACCTCCGCCAGCGCCCTCGCCCTGGCGAGCATCCTCCTGAGGCGCTCCTCCTCGTCCGGCTTCCCCTTCGCGGCCTCGAGGGACCTGAGCAATTCCTCGACGTTCGGGAGGAACTCGTGGAGCGGCGGATCGAGCAGCCTTATGGTGACCGGGAGGCCCTCCATGGCCCTTAGGATCTCCTTGAAATCCCCCTTCTGCATCGGCTCGAGCTTCCCCAGGGCGGCCCGCCTTTGGGCCTCGTCCTCGGCCATTATCATCTCGACGACGACGGGCAGCCTATCCGGCGCGTTGAACATCCTCTCGGTCCTGCAGAGGCCGATCCCCTCGGCCCCGAACTTCCTCGCGAGCGCGGCCGCCTCGGGCGTATCGGCATTGGCCCTTACGCCAAGCCTCCTGAACTCATCCGCCCAGGCCAATAGCTCCGGGAGGCCGCCGGCCAGCTCGGGCTCGACCAAGGGGACCTGGCCCAGGTAGACCTTCCCGGAGCCGCCGTCTATGGTTATCAAATCCCCCTCCTTGACGACGACGCCCCCGGCCCTGAATAGGCGCTCGACGGGGTCTATGCTTATGCCGCTGCACCCGACGACGCAGGGCTTCCCCATCCCCCTCGCCACAACCGCGGCATGGCTCGTCTTGCCCCCCCTGCTCGTCAGGATCCCCTCGGAGGCGAAGAACCCGTGGATGTCCTCCGGCTTCGTCTCCTCCCTGACCAATATCACGCGCTCCCCTGCCCTATGCCTCCTCTCCGCCTCATCGGCATCGAATACGGCGATCCCGGATGCGGCGCCCGGGGAGGCCGGAACGCCAACGGCCAACGCCTCCCCGTTGAACTTCGGATCGACCCTTTTGTGAAGGAGTTGCTCGAGCTCCTCGGGCTCGACCCTGAGGATCGCCTCCTCCTTGCTTATTATGCCCTCCTTCGCCATATCTACCGAGCTCCTGATCTTCGCGGCGGCGTTCATCTTCGCGTTCCTTGTCTGGAGGATCCAGAGCTTCCCCCTCTCGATCGTGAACTCTATGTCCTGCGGATACTTGAAGTACCTCTCGAGCCTCTCCGAGATCTCGACGAGCTCCCTATATAGGCGCGGGGATTCCGCCTCCAGCTCCTGGATCGGCCTCGGCGTCCTTATGCCGGCCACAACGTCCTCGCCCTGGGCGTTCGGGAGGTAATCCCCGTAGAGCCCCTTCTCCCCGGTGGCCGGATCCCTCGTGAAGACGACTCCCGTCGAGCTATCGGGGCCCATGTTCCCGAAGACCATCGCGACCACGTTCACGGCGGTCCCATCGGCTATATCGGGCGTTATCTTGAACTGCCTTCGATAATCCACGCACCTCTTGGAGTTCCAGCTCCTGAAGACCGCCGCTATGGCCCCCTCCAGTTGCTCATATGGGTCCTCGGGGAACGGCCTCCCCAGCCTCTCGAGTATTATGGCCTTATATCGCTTCACGAGCTCCTTGAGGGCTTCTGCGTCCAAATCGGTATCGTATTCGGCCCCCCGCTCCCTCTTGATCTCCTCAAGGGCTCGGTTGAAGAGGGATTCCTCAACCCCCAGGACTATCTTTCCGAATAGCTGTATGAATCGCCTATAGGCATCGTAGGCGAACCTCTCATCCCCCGTGGCCCTGGCGAGCCCCTCGGCGACCCGATCGTTCAAGCCCAGGTTCAGGACCGTGTCCATCATGCCGGGCATCGATATCGCGGCGCCGGATCTTACCGATACCAGGAGCGGGTTCTCCGGATCCCCGAACCGCTTCCCGGTGAGCTCCTCGAGCCTCTTCATGGCCCTCCTGACCTCCTCCATCAGCCCATCCGGCAATCTCTCGCCCCCCTTGTAGAAGAGGCGGCAGACCTCGGTGGTTATGGTGAAGCCCGGGGGGACCGGTATCCCCAGCTTCGTCATCTCGGCCAAGCCGGCGCCCTTCCCGCCCAATAGCTTCCTATCGGCGATCCCCTCATCGAAGAAGATTATACTCTTCCCTGGCCCCAATTTGGCGACCCGGGGTAAGGGTCATCGGTTCTAAATTAAAACATATCGCTGGCTTTCGATATATCGCCGGCGCCCCGCTCCCCCGATCGCGGCCTCAGGAGGAAGAACCTGGCCGAGCGATGCCTTTGGGGCATCCACCCCATGCGCCGCTCGAAATGGAAGCCCGCCTCCTCCCCCCAATAGGGCCGGATCAGGAGATCAGATCGCACCCTCTTGGCCAATTCCGCGGCGTAGGGGATCAATTCCGGGGGCGGTCGAATGGCGTAGAGCAGGTCCGCGCCCTCGTATAGCTCGATCCTCGGGGAGAGCAAATCGTCCAACTCAGCCCTTATGCGGGGGCAGAGGGATTTTATCGAGGCGATCGCGCCCGGGTCTATATCCGTCGCCAATATCTCGGTGGATGGCATGAGGCCCGATAGGGCCATGGCCAGCCAAGGGCTCCTCCCTATCATCAGCTCCGCTATCCTCGCTGCGCCAGCGTAATTATCGGCTATGAAGCGCGCGAGATCCCATAGATCGAGCATGGGGGGGTGGGCTAAGGGATGTTGAGGACCCCCTGGGGAGGCCTCGCGTTCCTTATGCCCTCCAGGATCATCCTCTGCTCTATCGATGCCACTAGGAGCTTCGTTTCAACGACCTTATCCGGGTTCACGGAGAGCGAGCTCGCCCCTTCCTTGACCAGGAACTCCACGAGCTCCGGGTAGTTCGAAGGCGCTTGGCCGCAGATCGAGGTCGTGACCCCGCGCTCCCTGCAGACCCTGATGACGTGGCTCATGGCCCTGAGGACCGCCGGGTTCCTCTCGTCGTATATCTCCTGCACCGAGGCGTCGTCCCTATCTATGCCCAATATCAGCATCGTTAAATCGTTCGTCCCGAAGGATACGCCGTCTATGCCCTCGTCTATGAACTTGTCTATCAGGAAGACGGTGCTTGGGACCTCGACCATTATCCAAAGCTTGAAGTTCGGGGATCTCACGAGGCCCTCCTCCTCCATTATCCTCTTCGCGTTCCTGAACTCGTTCAATGTCCTGACGAAGGGGAGCATCGCCCAAACGTTCGTTAGGCCGAATTGCTCCCTCACCTTCCTTATGGCCCTGCACTCCAGCCTGAAGACGTCGGGCTCCTTGACGTACCTGAAGCACCCCCTATACCCTATCAGCGGGTTCGGCCCCACGTGGCCAGCATCCCTTTCGTATTTATCGCCCCCGGGCAGGCTGAGGAACTCATCGGGCTTGAAATCCAGGAACCTATAGACGACGGGCCTCGGGAAGGCCGCCTCGGCCACCTTCCTTATGCCCTCGGCGAAGGCGTCTATCATCCTCTGCTCTCCCCCTTCCTCGATGAGGAGGCGCGGGTGCTTCCCGACCGATAGCATCAGGTGCTCCGCCCTGAGGAGGCCGACGCCATCGGGATTCGTCTCCCTGAAGACCTTCTCGGCTATCTCGGGGATCGAGAGGTTCACGTAGACCTTCGTGGCCGTTATGGGCGATGGCGGGGCCGGCCTCGGGAGAGCGGGAGCCTCCTCGGCCTCCGGCTTTAGGAGCGCCTCCACGATGCCCTCGTAGACGGCGCCGGATTTGGCATCGACGGTATATTCCCTCCCGGTCTTCAGGACCTTCGTCGCGTTCTTTGCCCCCACGATGCACGGTATCCCGAGCTCCCTCGAGACTATGGCCGCGTGGCAGGTCACGCCCCCGTCATCCGTTATAACGGCCCCGGCGCGCTTCATATACGGGACCCAATCCGGGTTGGTCATCCTCGTCACCAATATATCGCCCTTCTTGATCTTCCTCTCCGCCTCCTGGGGGCTCATCACGACCTCCGCCTTCCCGGCGTGGACGCCCGGGCTGGCCGGCAGGCCCCTCAGCACCGGGACCATATCGGCCGCCGCGGCCTTCGCCGCGATGGTCTCCGCCCTCTCCTTCATCGACCAAACCGTCTCCGGCCTGGCTTGGACTATGAATATATTCTTCGGGAATTCCGCGCCCCTTTCGATCGCGAACTCTATGTCCTGCGGGGCGCCGTAATGGTCCTCTATCTCCCTACCGAGCTCGGCCAGGCGCTTCACCTCCTGATCGCTCAGGGACGGCCTCCTCCTCCGATCCTCCGGGACCTGGGAATGTATCGTCCTCCCGGTTTGGGGATCCCTGATGTACTCCACCCTCTTATCCGCTATCTCCCTCAGAGTCACCTCCATCTTGTTCTTATCCACGACGAACCTATCCGGGTTCGCCGCCCCGGAGACGAGGCTCTCCCCGAGCCCCCAGGTGGACTCTATGACGATCTTGTCCCTATCACCTGTCACCGGGTCCAAGGTGAACATGACGCCGGAGGACCTCGCATCCACCATCCTCTGGACCCCGACGCTTATGAGGATCTTTTCATGCGGGAACCCCTTGTTCGCCCTGTAGAATATCGCCCTGGGCGTGAATAGGCTCGACCAGCATTTCTTGACCTTCTCGATGAGCTCGTCCTCGCCGCGCACGTTCAAATACGTCTCCTGCTGCCCGGCGAAGGACGCCCCCGGCAGATCCTCGGCCGTCGCCGATGACCTGACCGCCACGAGGGCATCGTCCCCCCCAGCCTCCCTCGATAGCCTCCTATACGCGGCCCTGATCTCCCTCTCTATATCGCCCGGGATCTTCGCCGCCTCCATTATTGAGCGGATCCTCTTCGAGGCCTCGTCGAATTGGGCCGGATCCGCCCTATCCTTTATCGTTTCCTCCAGTATGGAGAAGATCCTCTCGGCTATCCCGGTTTCGGAGATGAACCTCCTATATGCGTGGGATGTGATCGCGAAGCCCGGGGGGACGGGTATCCCGAGCGACCTGAGCTCCCCGAGGTTGGCGTTCTTGCCCCCGACCAAGCCGATATCGTCCCTGCTCAATTCGTCGAGCCAAAGCACTATCCTTTCGGATTTAGCAATCGATCCCATGATTCGATTCCCTTCGCATCAATCCGATGGGCGGGAGGGCGCCGCCGATAAGCGCATAACGACGGCCCACGCCCATCCCGCCCATCGTGGCCACACCCTCGCTGAAGGGGGGCCATCCCGGCCGATTGATAATTAAAGCTTTCTGGGGAAGTGGAATTCCCATTACGCGCCCGATAAGCGATCCGTTCGGTTCCCATTGGGCGGGCTGAGGCAGGCTATTTGGCCCTCAAACCGGTTTGAGGGCCAAAAATGCTTCGCTTAAAAATTTGGTGGGCCGGGGGAGATTCGAACTCCCGACCTTCCGCGTGTAAGGCGGACGTTCTGGCCGGGCTGAACTACCGGCCCCGGCCTTTAATGGATTGGCTCCTCGGGCCTTAAAAAATGAGGGGGGGTGGAGCCGGGCCCGGCCCCCTTGGCTACCAGGCCCGCTCGACGAACTCCCGGTTCCTTACCTCCACCTTGACCTTCTTGAGCTCGTTGACGATCCTGGCCCCGTAATCGGCGAACCTCTCGAATAGCTTCTCGCCCTTCTCCTTCGACGCCTTGAAGGGGTCGCCCACCGTCCCATCGTCCGAGTATTCGTGATGCTCCAGGGGCATCCATATGTAGCCGTCGTAGCCGCCGAAGGTGATCGTCGGAGCGCCATCGTGCTTGTGGAACGACTCCGGGAGCCACCTCGGGCCGTGGACGCTGGGCTTCTTGGCCCTCTCCATGCGCACGACCCCGTCCTTGTAGGCCATGTCCTGCGACGTCTCTATCTCACCCGCGTGCCATCCCGGGTTCCCCTCGAGCGTTTCGCATAGGTCCTTAACCAGGGCCACGTTGCGCTCCGCATAGGCCATATACCAGAGCACCAGGGCGCCAGTTTCGTACCTTATGGCCCTCAGGACGTCGTCGACGACCTTTATCAGCGAGCCGTGGCCGGCTACGAAGACTATCTTATTGAAGCCGTGGTGGATGAGGCTCCGGGCGACGTCGTAGATGAGGCGCCGATAGGTCTCGCTCCTGAGGGTTATGGTCCCGGCGCCCTGCCCCGGGGGCCTCATGTGGTGAGGGGAGTACCCCATCCATATCAGGGGCGTATGCGGGACGTCGGCCTTCCTCGCGATCCTCTTGGTTATCTCCCAAGCCGATATGCTATCGGTGCCCAAGGGGCAATGGGGGCCGTGCTGCTCCAGGCTCCCGACGGGGACGAGGATCAAATCGGTCTTCTTGAGCCATTCCTGGACATCCGGGGCGCACATATCGAAAAGGTCGTATATCTTCTCCGCCATTTGGGATCACGCCCCTATGGGCTGGCGTAGTGGCTATTATGGCTTTCTGAGGGATCGCGCCCCCCTTGGGAAAGTTTATTTAATATCCCAGATCATTCCGAGGCCATCCAATGGGGGAGAGGGCTAGGAATATAGATGTACAAGTACATAGCAGAGGCTTGGAAGAGGCCTAAGGATGGGTACTTGGGGGAGGCCCTGCGCCAAATGGCGATAAAATGGCGGAGGGGCCCCTCCATAGTCAGGGTCAGGAGGCCCTCGAGGCTCGATAGGGCGAGGCAGCTCGGGTACAAAGCGAAGCAGGGCTTCGTGGTAGTCAGGGTCAGGGTCAGGAAGGGCGGCGCCAGGAAGCCCAGGCCCAGGTCCGGGCGCAGGCAAAAGGCGATGGGCGTCGTGAAATACACGAGGGCGGTCGGCCTGAAGGAGATCGCCGAGGGCAGGGCCGCCAAGAAGTACCCGAACCTTAGGGTCCTCAACTCCTATTGGCTTTGGGAGGATGGGCAGCACGCTTGGTTCGAGGTCATAATGGTCGACGAGAGCCACCCGGCCGCCGCGTCCCCCAAGCGATAGATAGGACGAGATCGATGCCGGACGGGCCGATAATAGTAAAGCTCGGCGGGTCCGTGATAACCGATAAATCGGCCAGGAACGAGCCGAGGCTCGGGAAGATCTCGGAGATAGCCGATGCGATCTCCTCCTTGGACCCGGGCGGCTGGCTCGTATTGATCCACGGCGCAGGGTCGTTCGCGCATCCGGTCGTCCGGGAGCATCGCCTCCACGAGGGCCTATCCTCCAGGGATCAGCTCAAGGGCTTCGTGGAGGCGAAGTATTGGCTCCTGGAGCTCCAGCGGATCCTCGTTGGGGCCTTCCAAAGCCGCGGGGTCCCGGTCGCCCCGATAATGCCCTCGAGTTGCATCGTGGCGAGCGATGGGAGGATAAGCTCCTTCAACCTGGCGCCGATCAGAAGGTTCATGGGATTGGGCTTGATACCGCTCCTTCACGGCGACCTGGTGCCTGATTCGAAGAGGGGCCTCTCGGTCATATCGGGCGATAGGCTGGCGCTCCATTTGGCCGAGAGGCTCGGGGCAAGGAAGGTCATATTCGGCTGCGACGTCGATGGCCTATTCGATGGGGATCCGAAGCGCGATCCGAACGCGAGGCTGATCCCCTTGGTGACGCCCTCGAATTACGACGAGGTCCTAAGGGCGGCCGGAGGATCCGGGGGCCCCGACGTCACCGGGGGCATGCGGAACAAGGTCCTTGAGAGCATCAGGCTGGCGAGGAGGGGGGTGGAGGTGGTGATATTGAACCTGAATAGGCCGCGGGATTTGGTGGGGGCCATCCGGGGCGAATCGATCGTTTGCACGCGCTTCCCCCCGGTTGAGGGCTAGAGGAGCTTCAGCCTCCCGACCAGCCCGTCCACGTCCGGCTCGGGCGCCGGCCCTATGCCGGCGCAGGTCGCGGTCCCGGGGGGCAGCTGGGTGAGGCCCATATCCCTCACCAGGGCCGTCGGCAACCCCCTCCTCCTGGATTCCTCGTATATCCTGAGCAGCTCCTCCTCGCCCTCCACCCTTAGGACCACCTTCTTCTGCCCCTCCCTCATCCACTCGCTCCACCAACCCGGGAATCTCTCCCTGGCCTCCTCGGCCGCGGATACGGCCGCGTGGGCCACCTGGGCCGCCAATTTGCCCTTGCCCATCCTCAGATCCCTGCGGACCACTATCGCTTGCTTGAATCCCCCCGGCATCGGGATCGCCCGATGCCCGGGAATATTGAAAAGGGGGATTTATCCTAATTGCCCCCCGGAGGCGATCGGGACCCATGCGCGCGGAGCCGAGGTCATTGGAGATCAGCGCGATAGTCCACGCCACCGAGGACGAGGGGAAGGTGATAAGGGCCTTGATGAACGCCCTCCCCGAGGCCGCGGCGCGCGGGCTATCGATAAGGAAGGGCCGCTACAGCGGGCACCACGGCAACCCGATCACGTTCCTCAGGGCCCACCTCAGGGGGAATCACCCCAGGGAGGCGCTGAGGCACGTCCTCTCGAGGCTCCCGGATGGCGATAGGGGAGCCCTCTACTCGGGGCTCGGGGCGCATATAGACGAGGGCGGGAACCTGTACATTAGGTTGGATAAGCAGCGCGCCTACCTCAATGAGCTGAGGCTCTCCCAAGCCGATCCGATAAGGCTGAAGTGGGCCTTCAAGGTGGATCGAGATGAGGGGGTCGAGGAGGGGATAAGGAGGGCCTGCATGGAGTTGGTCCCCTGATGCGAACCTTCGCAGATCTCCACCTCATCCACCCGGGCCACGCCCAAGGGCTATCGAGCATGGCGGAGAGGGCATCGATCCTGGGATATGGCCTCGTGGGCCTAACCGTGAGGGGCAGGCCCGAGGATCCCGAATCCCTGAGGAGGGAGTTCTCGGAGCGCGGGATCGACGTCGCCCTGAGGGTGGACCTCTCGCCAAGCTCGAGGCAGGAGCTCCTATCGCTCCTGGGCAAGTACAGGGCCTCCTTCGAGATCGTCTCGGTGAACTGCGCCAATAAGGCGATATGCGACGTGGCCTCCAGGGATGGGAGGGTGGATTTGATATTCTTCGGCTCAGGCCCGATAGGATCCAGGGTCCGATTGCCCAAGGAGGCGAGCTCGGCTCTCGAGGTGAACATCCGCGAGCTCATAGCCCCGAGGGGGGGCCTGGATCTCGCCCAAGCCCTCAGGAAGGTGAAATGGGATTTGGAGGTGGCCCTCGAGAACGGAATGAGGGTCGTCGCCTCGAGCGGCGCCGATGGCCCGGCCCTAATGAGGGCCCCGAGGGAGATCGCGTCCCTGCTCAAGTTCCTCGGGATGAGCCCCGAGGGCGCGCTGGCCTCCGTCTCCACAACGCCGGCCTCCCTGGTCCGGTCGAATCGGATGAAGCTCCGGGGGGAGATCGTTTGCGAGGGCGTGAGGGCCCTGGCGGGGGATCGATGGGATGGGTAGGTGGAGGTACCTGCTATTGGAGGAGCTCTCCGGGGAGCTCCCGGGCGGGGAGGTCTTCAACGCCCTCAAGAGGTCCATCGTCGACCTATTCGGCCACATGGGCCTGATGGAGGCCAGCCCGAGGCTATTATACGCCCGCGGGAGGTACTCCGTCATCCGTTGCCCTAGGGGCGAGGTCGATAGGATAAGGGCATCGCTCATCTTCCTCTCCGATGGGCTCGGGAGGCCGATCGCGGCGCGCATAAAGAGCGTATCGGGGACCCTTAGGGGCCTGAGGGTTGCAATCCCGAGCGGGGGAGGGGCCGGGGGACCCCGGGCGAGGGGGGAAGCGGGCTAGGGCGCCGATCCCCCAATTGACGCCGGGCCGTAAAACCTTTTTATCCCACCTAGTCGGAATGATACAAACGTTTCATTAAAACGGGTGCATATGGCAATGTCCATGTTCGCGATGCCGGGGGCCTATGATCGCGCGATAACCGTGTTCTCTCCAGACGGGAGGCTCTTCCAAGTGGAATACGCCTCCGAGACGGTCAAAAGGGGGGCCACCGTGCTCGGGATCGCATGCGATGGCGGGGTCGTATTGGCGGCGGAGGAGAGGATAACCTCCAAGCTGCAGGATACGTCCTTCATGTGGAAGATATTCCAGATAGACGAGCACATAGGGGCCGCCGTGGCGGGCCTGAGCTGCGATGCCCATATATTGATCGATCAAGCCAGGCTCTACGCGCAAAGCCACAGGCTATTGTACGATGAGCCGATAGAGGTGGAGATACTCACCAAGAGGATCGGGGAGATAGAGCAGCTCTATACCCAGCACGCGGGCGTGAGGCCCTTCGGGATATCGATCCTCTTCGGCGGGATAGATAGGAGGGGGAGCAGGCTCTTCTGGACCGATCCGAGCGGCGCCTATTTGGCCTACAAGGCTTGGTCGATAGGCTCCGGCGGGGAGGCGGTGAACGAGTTGCTCGAGGCCGAATACAGGAAGGATTTGACGCTTGATCAGGCCGTGCTCTTGGCCATAAAATGCATAGACAAGGTATTGGACGGGAACGTCGACCCCCAGAAGATCAGGGTGGCCGTCATACCCTCGACCACCCGGAAGTTCAAAAGGCTGGGCCATGAGGAGATAAGCGATTACATAAGCAAATACAAGAGAGCGGCGGGCAAATGAGCGGCAAGTTCACGACCGCGAGGATCTCCATCGGCGGGGAGAGGTTCGAGATCCTCGTGAAGCCGGAGCCCGCCCTGGATTATAAATTGAGGAAGCAGGTACCCATCTCCAAGATCCTGGCGATAGAGGAGGTATACACCGATGCCAGCAAGGGGACCAAGGCCTCCTCGGAGAAGCTCAGCAAATACTTCGGGACCACGGACGTCATCGAGATCTCCAAGAGGATCCTGGAGGAGGGGGAGCTCCAAGTAACCACGGAGCAGAGGAGGCGGTTGATCGAGGAGAAGAGGAGGCAGATAATCGCGTTCATCTCCAAGAACTGCATGGACCCGAGGACCTCGGCCCCCCATCCCCCGCTGAGGATAGAGCAAGCGATGGAGCAGGCCAAGGTCTCGATCCACCCCTTCAGGGATGCGGAGGAGCAAGCTAAGGAGATCATAGAGAAGCTGAGGGCCATCCTGCCCATAAGGATGGAGATGCTCAAGGTCGCGATCAGGCTCCCGCCGGGCGATGCCCCGAAGGCCTACGGCGCCCTTAAGGGGTACGGGAACATAGTCAAGGACGAATGGCGGGCCGATGGATCCTGGGCCGGGGTCATAGAGGTGCCGGCGGGTTTATACGGCCCGATGATGGAGAAGCTGGGGAGCCTCACCCAGGGCGGGGTGCAGGCAAAGATCATAAAATGAGCGCGCGTGTTTGAAGATGGCTCCGCTCTTGGTCGCTAGGAGGGAGATCGTCACGCCGGGGGACCTCCTGGCCGAGGGGGACCTGAGGCCGGGGGATAACGTCCTGAGGGAGGGGGATAGGATATACGCCCTCAGGGTCGGCCTCGTGGACTTGGATGGGAATAGGGTATCCGTGGTCCCCCTCAAGGGCTGCTATTTCCCCAAGCCCGGGGATCTCGTGATAGGCCGAATAGTCGAGGCCGGGCTAACGGGGTGGGAGGTCGACATCCTCGCCCCATATCCCGCCCTCCTGCCGATGTCCGAGACCTACGCCAAGGGCCACGCCTCCAAGACGGATCTCTCCGCGATATTCTCGACGGGGGATCTGGTCATGGCGAAGGTCATGGCCTTCGATAGGACCAGGGACCCCCTCCTAACGGCCAAGGGGCCCGGCCTGGGGAAGGTCTTCGGGAACCGCGTGGTTAGGATATCCCCGATGAAGATCCCGCGCTTGATAGGGAGGAAGGGGTCGATGATAACGATGCTGAAGAGGGAAACGGGATGCAGGATAACCGTTGGCCAGAACGGCGTGATTCTGGTCTCCGGGAGCGACGAGAGGGCGGAGAGGGTCGTCGTGGAGGCTATATATAAGATAGAGAGGGAGGCCCATACGCAAGGCCTCACGGATGAGATCAAGGAGATGCTGAGGAAGGAGCTCGGGAGGTGATCCGGATGCCGCAGCTCTCACCGGAGGATCTATTTCGCAACGGGATAAGGGTCGATGGGAGGAGGTGGAACGAGCTCAGGCCGATAAGGATGGAGGTCGGCGTATTGGACAAGGCCGATGGATCGGCCTACGTGGAGCATGGGAAGAACAAGATCCTAGTGGCCGTCTACGGCCCCAGGGAGGCGCATCCGAAGCACATAGCACTCCCGGATAGGGCGACGATAAAATGCAGATATCACATGGCGCCGTTCTCCGTGGAGGAGAGGAAATCGCCCGCCCCATCCAGGAGGGAGATCGAGATATCCAAGGTCATAAGGGAGGCCCTGGAGCCGGCCATATTATCGGAGTATTACCCCAGGACCAGCATAGACATATTCATAGAGGTCCTCCAATCCGATGGGGGATCCCGATGCGCTGGGATAAACGGCGCCTCGCTGGCGCTCGCGGATGCCGGGATACCGATGAGGGATCTCGTGGCCGCCTGCGCCGTGGGCAAGATAGCCGGCCACCTCGCGCTGGATCTATCCGACGTCGAGGACAAGCTGGGCGAGGCCGATATGCCCGTCGCCTATATGCCGACCTATAATTCGGTGACATTGCTCCAAATGGATGGCGTATTCACCCACGACGAATTCGCGGCTGGGCTCGAATTGGCGGTGGAGAATTGCAAGAAGATTTATCAGATGCAAAAGGAGGCCCTCAGGAGGCAATACCTCGAGATCGGCTCGGAGGGCATCGAGGCCAATAGGTGATCGCGATGTCGGCCACGCCGCAAATACCGCCGATATCCCAGATAGAGGGCAAGACGATAATCGATTTGATAGCCAGCGGCAAGAGGTTGGACGGGAGGGGCCTATTGGACCACAGGGGGTTCGATATAAAGGCCGGGATAATAGAGAAGGCAAATGGCTCGGCGCACGTGAGCCTCGGGAAGACAAAGGTCCTGGTCGGGGTGAAGGTCGAGATCGGGGAGCCCTTCTCGGACGTCCCGGACCAGGGCGTCCTGACGGTCAACGCCGAGCTCGTGCCGATGGCGTATCCCCTTTTCGAGCCCGGCCCGCCCGATGAGAACTCGATAGAGCTGGCGAGGGTGGTCGATAGGGGGATAAGGGAGTCGAAGATGGTGGATCTGAAAAAGCTTTGCATAATCCCCAACGAGAAGGTCTTCGTGGTCTTCGTCGATATATACGTCCTCGATCACGACGGCAACCTCATCGATGCCTCCGCCGCGGCGGCCGCGGCGGCCCTGCTGAGCGCTAGGATAAACAAGTTCGAGGTCAAGGATGGGGAGGTCTCCCTCCTGCCCGAGACCATGCCCCTCCCGATATCGAACATACCCGTCACCATGACCTTCGCCAAGATCGGCGGGCCGATAGTCCTGGATCCATCGTTGGAGGAGGAGCAGGTGATGTCCTCCAGGCTGACCGTAACGATTGATAAGGAGGGCCGCCTTTGCGCGCTCCAGAAGGGGGGGATGGGCTATATGACCGTCGAGGACGTGAAGGAATGCGTTAGGCTCGCGATGGAGAAGGCGCCGCGGATTAGGGGTCTGATATTGGAGGCGGTCGGATATGGGAAGGACTAAGAAGGTCGGGCCCTCGGGCAGCCTCGGGGCCAGATACGGGACCTCGGTGAGGAATAGGTATAGCGCCATCCTCAAGGAGAGCAGGGGGAGGAAGGTGTGCCCCATCTGCACGTATCGGAAGGTCAAGAGGCTCAGCGTGGGGATATGGTCATGCGGGAAATGCGGGCATACGTTCGCCGGGGGCGCGTATTCCCCGGTCACGAAGCTGGGCAGCATAGCCAGGAGGGCTGCGCTGGCGCGATCCTCCATCCAGGAGGCCGGGGGCGAGCTCACCGGGCCGATCAGGTCCGTTAGCGAATTGATCGCGGAGCTGGGATCGCCGAGGAGGGGGGCTAGGGCGTAGGGGGCCCCCGATCCGATCTGCCGCGTTCGAGGGCCGGCCGTGCTCCTGATATCAACGAGCAGGAGGCCGACGAGGCGGATCCTCAGCTTCGCGAAGGACCTCCGGAACTCCATACCCAATTCCATAAAGCTCCAAAGGGGGAAGAGGGGCCTCCGGGACTTGGCGAGGGCCGCCCTGGAGGCGGGCTGCGATCGCGTATTGCTCATAAATAGGTGGAAGGGGTCCCCGGGGAAGCTGGAGATGATGGAGGTGGAGGGGGAGGCCCTCAGGGCCATCCCGCCCCTGATCTACCTGAGGGGCATAAAGCTCAGGAGGGAGTACGGCGTCGAGGGCAGGTTCACGGCGTCATCGATCACCATGGGCCGGCTCGGCCCTGAGGGCATCGAGCTCGCGAGATCCCTATCGCGATTCCTGCGCATGCCCCTCGTGGGGGATCCGGGGGCGGCCAAGGGGGCATCGATCCACATCTCCGAGGACCGGGCCGGCTCGATAAGGGTCGCGGTCACGAGCCCCCCCGGGATCGAGGAGGTCGGCCCCGCGTTCACGATAAGGCACCTCATATGGGAGCTCGAGGCCCATGGGAGGGAGGGGGAATCTCGCTAGGATAACCCTGAGGCCCGGGTCCAAGCGGATGGCGAGCGCCGTATTCCGGGCCCTCGAGCCGGAGGCGAGATCGGCGCCGACCGGAAGATCCAAGATCGAAGTCTCTAGGAGGGGGAGCGCCGTTGAGATATCCATCCTATCGAGGGACCTCAGCTCCATGAGGGCCGCCGTCAATACGTTCCTGAGGCTCGCATCGGCTTGCCAGGGGGCCCTGGAGGCCCTCGAGGGGTTGGGCGGGGATCGGGCCCCGCATCGCCGAGCGCGGGGCGGACCATAAGTTAAATAGAATCCGCAAAACCCCCATACCGGGTTAATAAGGTGTTGGCGCGTTGAGCCAGGAACGCGAGATCCCCCCGCAGCTGAGGGAGCAATTGATAAGGTTCCAACAGCTCCAGCAGACCCTCCAGGCGATCGTTTCCCAAAAGCAACAACTCGAGCTGGAATCGATCGAGGTGGATAGGGCCATCTCGGAGCTCGAGAAGGCGAGCGACGACGCGCCGATTTACAAGAGCGTCGGCGCGATATTGATGAGGGCCGATAAGGGAGCGCTCCTGAACGAGCTCAGGGAGCGGAAGGAGCTGATATCGACTAGGATCACGGTGCTGGGCAAGCAGGAGGCCAGGACCAGGGAGAGGTTGAAGGAGCTGCAGGATAAGCTGCAGGAGAGGCTGAAGCCCCAAGCGTGAGCGGCCGGGGGCCCCGGGGAGCCACCTTCGGGTCGATGGGACTTGCCGAGCCTCCGAAGGCTAAAGAGGGTCCTGAGGGACCACAGGCGCTTCCTGATACTTTGCCATCCGAACGCCGACCCGGATGCCGTTTGCTCCGCGATCGTATTGCGGAACTTGATCAGGAGGCTTAGGAGGGGGGCGGAGGTGGAGATGGCGGCCCCGGAGGGCCTGAGCTCGATCTCGAAGGGGATCGCCGCGAAATTCGGGCAGGAGTTCTCGGAGGAGCCGGATCTATCCGGGGCCGAATCGTTCTTCGCCCTCGATTTGAGCAGCCTATCGCAGCTCGGCGCTTGGGGGGAGGCGATCCTCGGTTCGAGGAGGCCCCTGATCCTCATGGACCATCACGCCCCCGATGCCCAAACCAAGGGCGGCGCTTATATGGCCATAATAGACGAATCGGCCACCTCGACCTGCGAGATCGTATACCGGGTGATGAGGGGCTTGGGGGCGAAGCCATCCAGGAGGGATTTGGAGCTCCTGTTCATAGGCATCGCCCACGAGACCAGGTCCTTCTCCATAGCCACCAGGGAGGCGTTCCTGATCGCCAGCGAGGCCGTCAGGGCGGGCTCAAAGCCCTTCGAGCTATTCCAATTGATAAGGCCGCAGATGGATAGATCCGAGCGCATAGCGAGGCTGAAGGGGTCCCAGAGGATGGAGTTGAGGACGCATGGGGATTGGATAATCGCCATATCCCGGGTGGATTCCTTCCAAGCCTCCGTCGCCAGGGCCCTCATCAACCTGGGGGCGGATCTCGCGATAGTAGGCGGGGGGGAAGGGGAGGCGAGGGTGAGCCTACGATCCACCGATGCCTTCTCGAGGGAAACCGGGATCCACCTGGGGAGGGACGTCGCCCAGCCGATCGGGAGGGCATTCAACGGGATCGGCGGCGGCCACAGCACTGCTGCCGGGATCAGCAGCCCCGGCCCCCCGGCGGAGCTGACGAACGCGTGCTACGAGGCCATCTCGGCCCTCTTGAGGCGGTCCGCGGAGGGGGCGGCGAGGGGGGCCGGCTAGGATAGGGGGGAATATCCGGGGCGCGGGGGCGAACTCGGGGGCCGATCGCGGTGCCGCAGATAAAGGCCGAGGGCTTTTCGTTCACTTACTCCGGCTCCAAATCCCCCTCGGTGAGGGATCTGGATCTGGCCATAGAGAGGGGGGAGTTCGTCCTCCTGACCGGCCCCAGCGGTTGCGGGAAGACGACCTTTTGCAGATGCCTCAACGGGCTCATCCCGAACTTCTACCCAGGCCATTTGGAGGGCCGGTTCGAGGTTTGCGGGATGGATATCGCGAGGGCGAAGACCTACGAATTGGCCAAGCTCGTGGGACACGTGTTCCAAAACCCGGAGAACCAGCTGTTCTCGCTATCGGTCGAGAGGGAGGTCGCCTTCGGCCCGGAGAACTTGGGCCTCCCCAGGGAGGAGATACGGGAGAGGGTTGAATGGGCCATGGAGCTCGTCGGTATCTCGGATCTGAGGGATCGCGCGCCGTACGAGCTCTCGGGGGGACAGCAGCAGAAGGTCGCGATAGCCTCGGTCCTGGCCATGAGGCCGGAGGTCCTCGTCCTCGACGAGCCCACTTCCTTCCTCGATCCGAAATCCGCCAAATCCATATTGGAGACAATAGCCAAGTTGAACGAGGAGCTGGGCATGACGGTCATACTCGTCGAGCATAGGCTCGATTTGGCATCGAGGCTCGCGGATAGGGTCCTGATCATGAACGAGGGGAGGCTGGTCCTCGATGGGGAGCCCAGGAGGATCTTCGGGAAGGCCGCGCACCTGTTGGGCGTGGGGTTGCCGAAGGTGACGCTGCTGTTCCAAATGCTGCGCGAGGACGGGCTGGACGTGGGGATCCCGATAACGGTCGAGGAGGCCTCCGCCATCCTGAGGGGGTTGCTGGATTGATAGAGGTCGAGGGCCTCGTCTTCCGATATCCGAATGGGTTCGAGGCGCTGAGGGGCGTCGACCTCAGGATAGGGGATGGGGAATTCGTCGCGATAATGGGCGAGAACGGCGCGGGCAAGACGACCTTGGTCAAGCATTTCAATGGCCTCCTCAAGCCCACGCTCGGCCGCGTCCTGATAGACGGCGTGGACACTAGGGATGCGAGCGTCGCCGAGCTCGCGAGATCCGTCGGCCTGGTCTTCCAAAACCCCGATCGCCAGCTCTTCAGCGAAACGGTCAGGGAGGAGGTGGCCTTCGCGCTAAGGAACTTCGGGTTCAGCGAGGAGATCGTGAGCAAGAGGGTCGAGAGGATCCTTGGGATGCTGGATTTGAGCGAATACGCCGATACCTCCCCCTTCCTGCTCAGCGGCGGCGAGAGGAAGAGGGTCGCCCTCGCCTCGGTCCTGGTCTGGGATCCGAAGCACGTCATCCTGGATGAGCCGACCATAGGCCAGGACTATCTCCAGAAGGAGCGCTTGAGGGACTTCATAATGCAGATCAACGACCAGGGGAAGACCGTCGTGATCGTAACGCACGACGTGGAGTTCGTCGCCGAGGCGAAGCCGAGGGTCGTGCTGATGTCGAAGGGGGAGATAGTCGGCGATGGGAGGGCGGAGGAGGTCCTATCGGATCGCGATTTGGTGGATAAGGCGTCGTTGATAAGGCCCCAGATCTCGGAGCTCGCAGATTCCCTATCGGATAAGGGGCTGCCGAGGGGCCTCATCGATGCCTACTCCGCCCGATCGGCCATATTGAGGCTCTTGAGGGAGAGGCATGTCCCTGAGCTTCCTTGAGGGGTTGAGGTTCGCGAGGGTCGATAGCCCCCTTCACAGGGCCGATCCCAGGGCGAAGTTCGCGATGGCCCTATCGTTCTTCGCCTCATCGCTGATCTTCACGAACGCACTGGCCCTGTTGGCGCTGTTCGCGCTGCAGATACCCATCGCCCTAATGGGGAGGATAGCCCGCAGGTGGGCGAGATCCCTCAGGGGCGGCGCATTCCTGGCGATCCTGATCTTCCTAATGAACTTCCTGACGGGGCAGGGCGCATCCTTCTCGATCGCCATGAGCCTGAGGTTCTTCTGCCTCCTCTCATCCTTCTCCATATTCTTCCTCACGACCTCGCCCGATGACCTCGGCTTGGCTTTGGAGCAATGCAAGATCCCCTACGCCATCAGCTTCACGTTCACTACGGCCGTCAGGCTAGTTCCGACCATGGCCATGGATGCCCAGGAGATCATCGACGCCCAAAGGTCCAGGGGGCTGGAGCTGGAAAGGGGGAAGCTCCTCAGGAGGGTGAGGAATTATATCCCGATCCTCGTCCCCCTCATAGTCTGCGCCATAAGGCGCAGCTTGGAGATGGCGGAGGCCCTGGAATCGAGGGCCTTCGGGGCCTCGGAGAGGAGGACGTCCCTGACCGCCCTCAGGATGGGCGCTGGGGACTTCGCCATCGTGGCCCTCTCGATCGCGCTTTTGGCGTCATCGATCTACATCTCCAGGTCCCTCCAAATGCCCTCCCTGGAGGCGCTCGACTCCCTCCTGAGCTTCAAGTGGGGATTCGCCCAACCCGCGGCATTGGGCCGAATACCAAAAGCGTAAAATATGGAGTCGCGGGATCCTAAACCGGGCGTGAGGGGGTTGGCGCTCACAAAGTTCAATCGCGCCGTCGAGGGCATAATAGGCGGCGTCCTCTCCTCGCTCTCCTCCATCGACGAGGCCCAAGTCGAGAGGATGATCGATATACTCATGGAGTCGAGGGATAAGAAGATATTGATCATAGGGGTCGGGCGGAGCGGGCTCGTCGGGAAGGCATTCGCCATGCGCTTGATGCACTTGGGCTTCAACGTCTACGTGATGGGCGAGACGATAACCCCCGCGATAGGGAAGGGCGACCTCATAATAGCAATCTCCGGATCCGGGACCACGAGGCTTGCGGTGACGGCGGCGGAGATAGGGAAGGAGGTGAACGCGAGGATAATCGCCATAACCTCATTCCCGGATTCGGATCTCGCGAAGCTGGCCGAGCACGTCGTTGTCGTCAGGGGGAGGACCAAGGTCGCGAAGGAGAAGGATTACTTCCTTAGGCAGATAATGGGGGTCCACGAGCCATTGGCCCCCCTCGGGACGATCTTCGAGATATCCGCGCTCGTCTTCTTGGATAGCTTGGTCGTAGAGCTAATGCACAGGCTCGGGGAAACGGAGGAGGAGATGAAGAACAGGCACGCCACGATAGAATGAGCGCCCGCGATCGGAGATGTCGATCCTAATCAAGAACTGCGATTGGATAATCACGGAGGACGCCAGGAGGAGCGTGCTGAAGGGCAAATCGGTATACATCCAGGACGGCCTCATAGCTGAGATCGGCGATGGGATCCATTGCGAGGCGGATTACGTGATCGATGGATCCAGGAAGTTGATGATGCCCGGCTTGATAAACGCCCATACGCATTTGGCGATGACGCTCTTCAGGGGCTACGCGGACGATATGCCGGTGAAGGAGTGGCTGGAGAGGAAGATATGGCCATTGGAGGCCTGGCTGGACGAGGGGGACTGCTTCGCGGGCTCGATGCTGGGCTGCCTCGAGATGATAGAGACGGGGACCACGTGCTTCTTGGATATGTACTTCTTCAATAGGGCCACCGCCGATGCCGTCGAGAGGTCCGGGTTGAGGGCGATCCTCTCCTACGCCATCATCGATGCCTTCGATCCGGAGTCAAAGGGGGCGCCGGACATAGGGCAAAAGCTCGCGTCCTTCAGGAGGGCCTCCGGGAGCGGGAGGGTGGAATACGCCATAGGGCCCCACGCGCCCTATTCGTGCTCCGACGAGACCCTTTTGAAGTGCAAGGAGAGGGCCATCGAGGAGGGCGCCCTGATACATACGCACCTGGCGGAGGCGGAGTGGGAGCAGAGGATGTTCAGGGAGAAATACGGGAAGGGCGTGGTGGAGCACTTGGAGGAGATAGGGTTCCTTTGCGAGAACCTCGTGGCGGCTCATTGCGTTTGGCTCGATGAGGGCGACATCGCCCTGATGTCCAAAAGGGGCGCCAAGGCGGCCCTGTGCCCGGTATCGAACATGAAGCTGGCGGTCGGCGGGGTCGCCCCGGCAACGAGGATGCTGGCGGGGGGCCTGACGATCGCCCTGGGGACCGACGGCGCGGCCAGCAATAACTCGCTGGACATGTTCGGCGCGATGAAGATCTGCGCCCTGGCCAATAAGCTCGTGGAGCGCGATCCAACGGCCCTGCCGGCCAACGTCGCCCTGGATATGGCGACGATAGGCGGGGCTAGGGCGCTCGGGAAGGAGGGGGAGATAGGGAGCATAGAGGTCGGCAAGAGGGCCGATCTGATATTGCTGGACCTCAGGTCCCCGAGCCTCCGCCCGATACATGGGAAGGATACGGTCGTATCGGACGTGGTTTACTCGGCGAGCGGCTATAACGTGGATACGACGATCGTGGATGGGAAACCCCTCATGCTCAACCGGCGGCTCCTGACCTTGGATAAGGAGGAAGTTTTGGAAAGGGCGGAGGAGGCGGCGATCCGGCTCATCGAGCGCGGGCGCCGATCGGCTTAATCGGCGCTTAAGGGCCCCCTCGGCCATCGGCCGTCCCGAGGGCCGCGGCCCGGACCAAAACATATAAAAAACCGATCGGGCCCAGAGGGCCCAAAACCCGGGATCAGGTGCGAAAAATGCCGAGGTTCAAGACCGTCGCCGACATCCTGAGGATCGCCAAGGAAAAGGACCAGATCCGAAAGGCCGAGCGGCCCTGATCGATGGGCGAGCGCTCGGCCCGGGAGATATTGGGATAATCGCCCACGTCGATCACGGAAAGACGACGATGAGCGATTCCCTCTTGGCCTCCTCGGGATTGCTATCCCCGACCGTCGCCGGGACGGCGTTGGCGCTGGACTACATGGAGGAAGAGCAGAAGAGGCAGATGACGATAAAGGCCGCCAACGTTAGCCTATACCACGAGATGGATGGGAAGCCCTACCTGATAAACTTGATAGATACGCCGGGCCACGTCGATTTCTCCGGCAGGGTGACCAGGTCCCTCAGGGCCATAGACGGCGCCATAGTGGTCATCGATGCGGTCGAGGAGGTCATGGTCCAAACGGAGACCGTGACCAGGCAGGCCCTGGAGGAGAGGGTCAGGCCGGTGTTATACATAAATAAGATAGATAGGCTCATAAAGGAGTTGAAGCTCACCCCGGCGCAGATCCAGGAGAAGATAGGGAGGATAATAAGCGATTTCAACAACCTCATAAACCTATACGCCGAGCCGGAGTTCAGGGAGAAATGGAAGGTCAATTTCACAACGAATACCGTGGCCATGGGCGCGGCGAAGGATGGATGGGGCTTCACGGCCGGGACGGCCCAAAAGGCGGGCATAAAGTTCTCCGACGTCGTGGACGCCTATGAGAACGATAAGGTGGATGAGCTGAAGAAGAAGGTCCCGCTCCACGAGGCCGTATTGAACATGGTGATAGGCGCTGTGCCCCCGCCGCACGTGGCCCAGAAGTATAGGATCCAAAAGATATGGCGCGGCGATATAAACAGCGAAGTCGGACAGGCCATGTTGAACTGCGACGACAACGGCCCGGCCGTCATGAGCGTCTCGAACATAGTGGTGGATCCGCACGCCGGCGTGGTCGCAACCGGGAGGCTCTTCTCCGGGACGCTGCACGAGGGCGACCAGGTCTATTTGATAGGCGCCAGGACCCAGGGCAGGATCCAGCAGGTCTGCATCTACATGGGGCCGCATAGGGAGATAGTCGGATCCCTAACGGCCGGCAATATACCGGCCCTATTGGGATTGGAGGCCGCGAGGGCCGGCGAGACCATATCGACAGTCAGGGACATCGTGCCATTCGAGGCCGTCAAATACGTGACCGAGCCGGTCGTGACGATAGCGGTGGAGCCCAAGCACAGCCGGGACCTCCCGAAGCTGGTCGACGTCCTCAAGAAGCTATCGATAGAGGACCCGAACCTGGTGACGACGATAAACGAGGAGACCGGGGAGTATTTGATATCGGGCATGGGGACGCTGCACCTGGAGATAGCCACGACCCTCATCCAAAAGACCGGCCTCGAGATAGTGACGTCGAAGCCCATAGTCATCTATAGGGAGAGCATAAGGGGCAAGGCCGGCCCCTTCGAGGGGAAATCGCCCAATAAGCACAATAGGATCTACATAAGCGTCGAGCCGCTCGATGAGGAGATAATCGATATGATCAGGACGGGGAAGATAAACGAGTACATGGATCGCCACGAGATGGCCAAGGTCCTAAGGGAGAAGGGCTGGCCGACGGAGGAGGCCAGGGGAGTTTGGAGCGTTGACGAGGGCGGGAACATGCTCATAGATTTGACGAAGGGGGCCCAATACCTGCAGGAGGCGAAGGATATGATCATCTCGGGCTATAGGTGGGGCATAAAGGAGGGGCCGATAGCCTACGAGAGGGTCAGGGGCGTTAAGGCTATCATAAACGACGTCCAGCTCCACGAGGACGCGGTCCACAGGGGGCCGGCCCAGATAATGCCGATGACCCGCAGGGCCCTCTTCGCCGCCATCCTATCGGCCGATCCATGCCTCATGGAGCCGATCCAGAAGATCACCGTGAAGGTCCCCCCGGAGCTTATGGGCGAGGTCACGAGCATAATAAGCCAGAAGAGGGGGAAGGTCCTCTCCGTCGAGCAGAAGGGCCACTTGGTCTACGTGACCGGGGAGATCCCCACGGCCGAGACCTTCGACCTATCGGAGGTCATGAGGAGCGCCACCGCGGGGAGGGCGTTCTGGGGCCTCGAGTTTCTCAGATGGGCCCCGGTCCCGGCATCGCTGTTCAATGGCATAGTCCAAGAGATAAGGAAGAGGAAGGGGCTGCCGCCCGAGCCCCCGACGCCTAAGGACTTCATGGAGATGTAGCCCGCTCGGGCTACCCCATCAACAATTGCTTCGAGCGCTCCGTGGCCTTCAGGACCGCGTTGATCAGGGCTATGCGTATCTTGCCCTCCTCGAGCTGGAGGATCCCCTCTATCGTGGCCCCGCCGGGCGTCGTGACCATGTCCCTCAGCTTTGCCGGGTGCTCCTTCGTTTCCAAAACCATCTTGGCCGCGCCGAACGTCGTTTGAGCCGCCAGCAATAGGGAGATCTCCCTCGGCAATCCGACCTTCACCCCGCCCTCCGTAAGCGCCTCTATGACCATGTATATGTACGCGGGGCCGCTTCCGCTGAGGCCCGTGACGGCGTTCAAATGCTCCTCCTCGACCCTAACGACCTTGCCGAGGGCCCCGAATATCTCCTCGGCGATCCTCATCCCATCCTCCCCAACCTCCTCGTTGCCGGATATGGCCGTCATGCCCTCCCTGACCAATACGGCCGTGTTCGTCATCGCCCTGATTATCGGGACCCTCCTCCGGAGGTTCTTGGCGATGAAGGCTATGGGGACGCCGGCCGCTATGGTGATTATCAAATGGTTCGGGGTCACGGCATCCCTTATCTCGTCCAATAGCCCCTTCACTTGATTCGGCCTAACGGCTATTAGGACGACGTCGCTATTCCTCACCAGCTCCGTATTATCGGAATAGCATTTCACCCCATATTTCTCGGAGACGATCCTCCGCCTCTCCTCCTTCTCATCGCTGGCCGATAGCATATCCCTGGAGATCCTTCCGGCGGATAGGAGCCCGGCGATGATGGCCTCGCCTATCTTCCCGGCCCCTATTATCCCTATGCGCTTATCTATGGCCATTCGGATCCCCAGGCCCCTGCATGGCCGCGGATAAAAAATTGTCGATCCGGAAACCCTTAAAACCACGATCGCCGGCCTGGGGGCATCGGGGTGGCATGGGGCATTGGGATCGGGGTCCATAGCCGGCTTGGCCAAGGCGGTGGGGGTTTTGAAGCGCTTGAAGAGGGCCGGGTGGGCCAGGAAGCTGGGGATGGGGGATCCGGAGTCGGTCGCGGAGCACTCCTTCAGGGCGGCCTTCCTGGCGATGGTGCTCAGCGATCTTAGGGGGCTCGATTCCGCGAAGGCCATGAGGATGGCCTTGCTGGACGATCTGCCTGAGGCTATAACTGGGGATTTGACGCCGGAGGAGAAGGCCGGGATCGGGGCCGGGAGGGCCTTGGAGGCTGAGGAGGGGGCCCTTCGATCGATCCTATCCCCCCTCCCGCCCGGCCTGAGGGAGGCCTATTTGGGGCTATGGAGGGAGGCCCAAGGTGGGGAAACCCCGGAGTCGAGGCTCGTGAGGGACGTGGACAAGCTGGAGATGGCCCTCCAGGCCCTGGAATACCTGGAGGAGGGGTGGCCGCTCGAGGGGTTGATGGAGTTCATGGAATCCGCGAGGGCCGGGATAAGGGATGGGGAGCTATCGGCCCTCGCGGATGAAATCATTCATGAGGCGCGCCGGCACCCTAAGCGGTATTAGGTGGGATCCATCGCAGCTCCCCGCGCCGAGGAGCTCGGGGAAGCCCTCCCTGCAGGTCGAGAATGTGAGGCCGCGGCCCTCGGCGATCCCCTTAACCGCCCTGAGGATATCGAACCTCAGGGCCCTTGGGAGGTACCTCTTCCCCCCCACGGCCTCGCCCTCCTCCGCGTATAGCCTCCTCAGCCCCTTCGCCAGCTCTGGGAAGGCCCTCAGGACCCTGGCCAGGTTGTCCCATTTGGCCTTGTATGTGGAGGCTATCACGTGCCCGCAGCCGGCCTCGGCGGCGGTGGATATCAACCCATCCAGCGCCCCGGGGTCGTCGTTGATCCCCGGTATTATCGGGTCCACCCTGATCGAGCATGGGATGCCCTTGGAGGATAGGGCCCTCAAAGCCCCCAGCCTCGCCGATGGCCTGGGCGCGAGGGGCTCGAGCCTCCGGGCGATCCTATCGTCGAGCGTCGAGATGCTGATGCTCACGCTGCAATTGCCCCTCGCGATCAAATCGGCGTCCCTGACCACCAGATCCGATTTGGTTATCAGGAGGACCCTATGGCCCAGGGGGAGGATCCTCTCCAAGGCGGATCTGGTCAGCCCCCTCTCGGCCTCTATGGGCTGGTAGGGGTCCGAGCTGTTGGACATGGAGATCAGGGAGCCGGGCTTCAGGCGGGCCAGATCCACCTCCAGCCTCGCCAGGAATCGGGCCTTCTCCCTGCACCTGAACCCGTCGGGGATGTAGGAGGTTATATAGCAATAGGCGCAGGAGTGGCTGCAGCCAACGTATGGGGATAGGCTGAACTTCCTGGGACATGTGCAGAGCGGGTCCCCCCATGGATCGAACTCGGTCATCGCCCGCAAGTTCGAATCCCCTTGAATACCCTCGAATCCCCAAATTCCCCTAAATAACTTGATAACCGGCCCCGGATCCCATTTAATGAAAAGGCATTTATTCCATGAGGGATCTAGAATCGGCGATCGGATTTGAAACTGAATAAATCGAGGGAGCTCTTCGAAAGGATTGAACGAGTGGTCCCGGACGGGATACACTCCAATATAAGGTACCTTTCGAACCTCCGGCAGAACGTCTTCTTCTCAAGGGGGATGGGCTCCAGGCTTTGGGACGTCGACGGGAACGAATACATTGATTGCGTCGTTAACATGGGGGCCCTCATTTTGGGGCATGGCCATCCCAAGGTCTCCGAAGCCGTCAAGCGCCAAATCGATACGGGGTTGGTCGGATCCCTTGAAACGGAGCTCTCCATCAAAATCGCCGAGGAGCTCTCCAGGCTCATCCCTTGCGCCGAGGCCCTGAAATTCTCGAATACGGGAACCGAGGCTATCATGAAGGCCATACTCTTGGCGAGGGCTTATACTGGGAAGGACAAAATAGTGAAGATGGAGGGCTCCTACCATGGCCATTACGATTCCGTATTATTCAGCTATCATCCGGATCCAAGGGTTGCCGGTCCGGAATCGGAGCCCAAACCAGTCCCGGAATCCAAGGGGATGATCAAGGGGGCTCAGGAGGAAATATTGATAGCCCCATATAATAACGTCGAATCCACCGAGAAGATCGTAAAGGAGCATAGGGGCGAGATCGCGGCCCTGATAGTCGAACCGGTCATGTTCAACTCGGGGTGCATACTCCCGAAGGATGGATACCTGAACGCCCTTAGGGAAATATGCGATGATAACGACATCCTATTGATCTTCGATGAGGTCATAACCGGATTCAGATCGGCCCCGGGCGGCGCCCAGGAATATTATGGGGTGAAACCGGACTTGGCCGTCTTTGGGAAGGCCATCGCCAACGGATATCCGCTAAGCGCGATCGCTGGCAGGAGCGATGTAATGGAATTGAGCCGCCCCGGGAAGGGCGTTTTCTACGCCGGGACTTTCAACGGCCATTTGATATCGCTCGCCGCGGCTTCAGCGGTTCTCGAATTGGCGAGGGATGGGAGCCTGCAGAGGGGCCTTCATGAGAAAAGCGATGAGCTTTCCAAAAGGTTCAATGAGATCACGGAGGACTTAAAAATAAACGCGAAGCTTTATGGGTTCGCTGGACAATTCCAAGTATATTTCACGAAGGAGGAGATATGGGATTATAGGAGCGCCGCGAGATCCGATAAGGAAGCATATGATCGCTTTCAAAGGGCGATGCTAGAGCGAGGTATATACCTCCTGCCGAATTATCTATTCCACCACGGTGTGACCGCCGCTCATACTAAGGAGGACATGGAATTGATAATAAGGGCATTTGATGAATCCTCGAGGGAGGCCATGCCATCCTAGGAGGGGATCCGAGATGGGCGAATGTGGGTTGAAGGTGGGCTTGGTCGGGATAGGGGCCATGGGGAAGCTCATAGCGAGGCTCGCCTTGGAGAAGGGCTTCGATATCGTTGGGGCATTTGATATTGACGAAAAAATCGCCGGGCGGGATCTCGGGGAGGTCATTGGGATCGAGAGGAAATTGGGGGTTAAAATCGATAAGGACGCGGATCGCATAGGGGATACCGGTGCAGACGTCGCGATATACGCAACGGTCGCTAGGGTCAAGGAATTGATGCCCCAAATACTCCCCGCAATAAGGGCGGGCATCGACGTCATTTCTACATGCGAGGAATTGATTTATCCTTGGCATATCCCGGAAAGCAAGAGGATAGACGAAGAGGCGAGGAAATACGATGTAACCGTTTTCGGGACGGGGATAAATCCCGGATTCGCCATGGACGCCCTCCCGGTCGCTCTGACATCGGTCTGCCACGAGATCGATAGGATCGAGGTCAAAAGGATCGTGGACATTTCCCCCTATAGCGAAAGGGATATGAAAATGTGGGGGATAGGGATCTCGACGGAGGAATGGTGGAGGTTGAGGAAAGCCGGTAAGGTCGGCATGATAGGTCTGGATTGCATGGCCTATTACATTTCCGATTGCCTCGGGGTTAAAATAGATAAAATAGAGGAGGAGTGCAAGCCGATAGAGGCCAAGGTCCCCAGGAGGGGCCTTTATTCATCGGTGAATCCAGGAGAAGTGGCGGCCTTCGAGCATTTATTATACGGGATTGCGAATGGCGAGAGGTTTGTCTCGCTAACATACATCGGGGATCTCGATCCCGCGGCGGAGGGGAAATTCGAACCAGGGGTTTCAATAAGGATTTACGGGAAGCCAAACATCCAAGTCGAACTTAAGGGGACCACCTCCGGGGACGAGGGCGCCCTCGCCACCACCGCGCGAATCGTGAACATGGTGCCGCTCGTGGCCAAGGCCTCGGCGGGCCTATTGACCCAAAGGGATTTGCCAATAGGCCCGTGTTTGCCGAAAAGGGGAAGATAAAAAGAAGGGGGTTTATTCTCCCATTCTCCGCTTATGGCGGAGGCGTGTATTTGGCGGTGGCGTATTTCGAAGGCCAGATCACTGGCGCCTCTATGGATTTCTGCTTGACTTTAGTATACTGGATGAACATGTCTGGGGGGTTCTTCATGTTGTGGAACATATAATTCGGCAACCCCTCCTGGGGACCCTTTGAGAACTCTATCGGGCCGAGCACCCCTTCGTATTTCATCTCCTCCAGCGCCTTGACGATATCATCGCCCTTCGTGGATCCGGCCCTCTTTATGGCTTCGCACATCACGTATATCCCATCATATGCTTGCAGGCAGACCACGGTAGGCATTCGGTTGTACTCCTTCTCGAATTTCGCTATGAAGTCCTTGGTCTTGGGAGAAAGGGTCGCGGCTGGGTGGAACATCGTATAGGCTACGACGTAGAGGCCCTTTTCGCCCAAGGTATCCCAATATTCCGGTGCGATGGATTCGTCCAATGGATAAATCAAGGCGCATTTGGCAGTTGGGGCTATCCCCGCATCATGGAGTTGCGAAACTAGCGTATATCCCGCCAAACCTGTGAATATGTTCACAATAGCATTTGGGTCGAAGCTCTTTATCTTCCCCAATACCGGGGTGAAATCCGTCGTGCCCAAATCCAAGGAGAGCATCTCGTACTTAATCCCGGCTTTCTCGAGGACTTTCTTGACGTCATCGGCTGCTCCCAGCCCGAAATCGGTGTTCTCGACCACTATCGCGACTCTGGAGAATCCCTGTTCCTTTATAAATTCGCCAACATAGGTGAAATGAATCGCATTGCAAAGCCCCAATCTGAAGACGTATTTATACCCCTTAGCGGTTATGAGGTTCGACCATGGGGCCAAAGTGAGATATGGGATCCCATTCCTTTGCGCCACCTCCATATTTGCCAATGTAACCGAGCTATGGAAGGCGCCGACCACGGCGACTACGTTCTCCTTGGTGATCAGCTTCTCCATGGCGGCGACTCCCGCCTCCGGTATGCCCCTCGTGTCCTCAACGAAGAGCTGGATTTGCCTTCCCAATACTCCGCCAGCATTGTTTATCTCCTTTACAGCCAACTCCATGGCCATTTTCATCTCCGCCCCGCTCATGTAGGCTCCAGGAGGGGTCAGGGGAAGGACTGAGCCAATTTTTATGACCTGGGGGGTTGGAGGAGGCCTAGGCCAAAGGGCCCATGCGGCTGCTGCTATGACCAAGATAACCACGATGATTGCTACCACAGTTTTCGTTACAGCTTTTCTTCTCCACATAATGGATCGCTCTTAGCTTTGTCATAAGCTTAATTTATAAAACTTTCGGCTAGGGATCTTGCCCAAAGCATCGAGCCCTTTAATAAGGGCCATGAGCCCATTGCTTCGAAATATTCTGTAAACCGATAAACCGATGATAATGCGTGGCCTTGGGGCATGATTCGCCTACCTCGCAAGATTTATATATCTTCAGGGCCGGTAGGAATACATAAATTCGGAGAAGAGGGCCTCAAATGGTCTTAGCGAGGAAGGCGGAACTCCTTCTATCCCTTTTCATCGCCGGATTCATATTTCTCGGATCCATACTCACCTATGTCGTATATGGCGCCGATGGATTCAGCATATTCATCTTTAACGTCATAAACAGCTTGGTCATAGGGGGGGTTTATGCCCTAACGGCCTTTGGCCTATCTTTGGTTTGGGGCGTCATGAACCTATGCAATTTTGCCCATGGGGATTTTTACACCCTTGCGGCATATGTTCAATTGTGGTTTATAATGGCGATTGGACTCAATCCAATAGCATCCGCATTGACGTCGCTGCTCTTCGTTTTCGCTCTTGGCCCGGTGCTCGAAAGATCCTTGTTAAGGCCGGCATATTACTCGATCAATCCGCAATACGCTTGGTTAATTACCTTTGGCTTGTCCTTATTCCTGCAAAATCTATTTTTAAACATTTTCGGCCCATTTCCCAAGAAACCCCCCTCCCTGTTTTTTGGGAAGATAGACGTATTCGGATTGTATTACCCGAATGAGCGGGCGATGGCCGGTTTGATAGCCGCGATCATAGTCGTAGCCCTTTATTTCATGCTCAAATATACATGGTATGGCAGGGCCCTGCGCGCTCTAGTCCAGGATAGGGAAACCGCCTCCTTATTCGGAGTTAACGTATCCTCCATAATGGCCATGTCCTTCGGTTTGGGCCTCGCCCTGGCGGGCATATCGGGACTTCTCGTGGGCCCGTTCTTATTGATAGATCCGACCGCCGGATTCAGGCCCGGTTTGAAGGCATTCGTGATAGTCGTATTGGGCGGGATGGGCTCGTTGAAGGGCTCCGTGTTCGGGGCCATGATCTTGGCCTTATTGGAAACGTTCGGCGCCGCTTATATATCCCCTGGATATCAAGATGCCTTTGGATTCTTGCTATTGATACTTACGTTGATATTTAAGCCGGAGGGGTTGTTTGGGAAGGAGCTATGAGGTGGTTCATGGTGAAAAATAACGTTCAAAAAATCCTCATCTTTTTGTTGCCAATCATATTTTTGGCAGCTCTGCCCATGGCCCTCTCCAGGTATTGGATTCACGTAACCATAATCACCTTTTATTACATAATCTTGGCCACCAGCTGGGATTTATTGGCCGGATATTCGGGGCAAATTTCCTTCGGACACGCAGCTTTCGCCTCAATAGGGGCATATACGGCCGCGATATTGGCGATAGATTTCTCCGTGCCGACGGCGATCGCCCTCATCGCGGGCGCGATGGTGGCATGCTTGATCGCCGCGGCCCTCGGGGCAGCGTGCGTTAAAATGGGAGGGGCTTATTTGGCCCTAACCGCTTTGGGGTTCTCCGAGCTGGTGAGATTGGTTTTGGTGAATGAGCGCGAATATACGAGGGGCCCCATGGGATTGCACGTCCCACCTCTATTCGAAGGCCAAACGACCTTCACTTATTATTATGTTCAGCTGGCAATGACCGTTATATCCGTAATCGCGATGTATAAGATCCTATATTCCCAGAGGGGCTTGGTGTTCAAAGCCATATTGAACGATGAAGTGGCCGCCGGGGCGTTGGGCGTGGACGTCGTTAGGGAGAGGTTGTTTGCGTTCTCCATAGCGGGATTCTTCGCTGGGCTAGCCGGAGCGCTCTATGCTTTTTACATAGGGCTGATAACTCCATCGATGGGCGCCCTTTTGGAAACATTCAATGCCGTTTCCATGACCGTGATCGGGGGCTATGGGACGCTCATAGGGCCCTTGATCGGCGCCCCCCTGCTTTATATATCCTCGGAACTCCTGAGGGCTTACGGGGAGCTAAGGTATCTGACGTTTGGGATCTTGGTCATCATAGTCATCAGGTTTGCACCGGAGGGGCTCGTCGGATTATTGAAGAAGGCTTTGATCGTTATCATGAGGAGGGGGCTTGCGGAGGGGGAGAGATGAACATCTTGGAAGTTAGAAATGTAACAAAGAGGTTCGGAGGATTGATTGCGGTCGACGACATAACGCTGGATATAAAATATAAGGAAATAGTGGGTTTGATAGGGCCCAATGGCGCTGGGAAGACCACGCTCTTTAACGTAATAACGGGGATACATACTCCGGAGAAGGGATCCGTGAAATTTGAAGGGAAGGAGTGCGTTAATCTAAAGGCCCATGAAATAACCAGGATGGGCATTTGCCGAACTTGGCAAATAACAAGGCCATTCAAGAATATGTCTGCCTTGGATAACGTTTCGGTGGCGATAATCGCCTCGCGCGGGGGGAATGCGCCCTTGGGGAAGATAAGGGAGGAGGCGATGGAATGGTTGGACTTCGTGAAAATGCCTCAAAGGAGGAACGTCCTGGCTAGGGATTTGACCTTCGCAGAATTGAGGAAGCTTGATCTCGCCAGGGCTTTAGCCACTAGGCCAAAGCTACTCTTGCTGGATGAGCCATTGGCTGGGCTGAACCCGGTGGAGGTGGATGAGATGATCAAATTGATAAGTCGGCTTAGGGATGAAATGGGCATGACGATATTTTGGATCGAGCACCTCATGAGGGCTATAATGAATGCATGCGAGCGCGTTATAGTGATGAATTTCGGGAAGAAAATAGCGGAAGGCTCGCCATCGGAAGTATCGAGAAACGAGGAAGTTATAAGGGCATACTTGGGTGAAAGGCATGCTAGAATTGCACAAAGTTAACACGGCCTATGGCAAACTCCAAATACTTTGGGACGTTTCATTTAAGGTGGAAAGCGGGGAATTCGTTACATTGATAGGGCCCAATGGGGCCGGAAAAACCACTACCTTGAAAACCATCTCCGGGATATTGCGCCCGATATCCGGGGCCATAAACTTCCTAGGGGAGCCAATAAGCCGCTTGCCACCGCATAAAATCATTGAAAGGGGCTTGGCTCACGTCCCCGAGGGGAAGAGGATATTCCCCAATATGACAGTGTATGAGAATTTATTGATGGGGGCTTATTCCAAGGAGGCCAGGAGGAGGATAAGCGATAGCCTGGATTATGTTTTCAAAATTTTCCCAATACTCAATGAAAGGAGGAACCAGTTGGCTGGAACATTGAGCGGGGGCGAAAGGCAGATGTTGGCGATAGGGATGGGGCTCATGTCTCGACCAAAGCTCCTGATGCTCGATGAGCCCTCGCAAGGCCTGGCCCCGCTAATTTCGCTCAAGCTCTTCGAAGCCCTGAAGGAGCTTAATGAGGAGGGGGGCCTAACGATTCTGTTGGTGGAGCAGAATGTGCATTATGCCCTGGACTATAGCGATAGGGGGTACGTAATAGAACAGGGGAGGATAGCGCTCTCGGGCACTAGCGAGGAATTGAAGGAGAACGAGCACGTGAAGAAGGCCTATCTCGGCATATGACGGGGCCTCCCCAGCCGGGGGAATGCCATCCGAACCTGGCCCCTCCCCGCCCAAATTCATCGAATCCCGGCGGGGCGCAGGAAAGTATATATCTGGAGCAATGCGCTAGAATAGAGGAGCGGCCGTAGTCCAGCCTGGTCTAAGACGCTGGCCTCCCATCGTCCCGGGGGCCAGCCAGTAACCCGGGTTCGAATCCCGGCGGCCGCACCTCCCACGGATCCACCCCCGAGGGATCCGCCGGCCCTTGGGCCGATCGAGTCCCGGGAAGGGGATCCGGGATTGGGATTGGATGGCGCCGCGCCCCTCGAGCTCCCCGAGCGCGATTTGAAACCACCAAGGGCGCGGCATTGCCCAAGCCCTCCCATATGCGAGCCCGCGGCCCGGCCCAATAGAGTGGAGTCCTCCATCCGTCCATTATGGAATATACTATCCCGAATTTTCGATTATCTTTATAAAGGGCCATGCAATTTAAGGATAATCGAGGGCCCGCCCCTGGGCGATGCCCAAATCGGGCGATCCGGGCCCCGAATTGGCCGAAAGGGCCACGGTTGCAGAGGAAATCCCAACATAGTGGGAATTGAAAGTCGCAAACGCGATTAGGAAGCTGACGGGCGTGCGCTCTTAAGTTGCAGAGGAAATCCCAACATAGTGGGAATTGAAAGTCGGCCTTGATCAGGGGGCCCATGGCGTTGGCCCTCATCGTTGCAGAGGAAATCCCAACATAGTGGGAATTGAAAGCCGTTTTCCATCGGAAAAACCACCACGCGAGGAATTGGAAGTTGCAGAGGAAATCCCAACATAGTGGGAATTGAAAGAAGAGTCAAAGCGCGCGCTGAAATTGGCGAAAACTAAAAGTTGCAGAGGAAATCCCAACATAGTGGGAATTGAAAGTCGTATTCGTTGTTTCGCCTGAAGCTCGGCTTCTTCATTAGTTGCAGAGGAAATCCCAACATAGTGGGAATTGAAAGCCCAAAAAAGAAAAGAGAGGATAAAATGGGTGTTCAGACGTCGTTGCAGAGGAAATCCCAACATAGTGGGAATTGAAAGGAGAGGACCGAGAGGAGGCCGAGGATGGCTATGAGGTAAGTTGCAGAGGAAATCCCAACATAGTGGGAATTGAAAGCATAGTCAGGGCAAATGTATAAATAGCCCTCATCGTGCTGTTGCAGAGGAAATCCCAACATAGTGGGAATTGAAAGAAAACTGGGACCGTTTTTATCTCCGTCCACATTGCCCGCGTTGCAGAGGAAATCCCAACATAGTGGGAATTGAAAGTTTATGCTAATCGAAATAGGATAAATTTTTTCCCCATTGACGTTGCAGAGGAAATCCCAACATAGTGGGAATTGAAAGTAGGATCGGAGAAAACGAAATAAACCGCGAAACCGCCCATGTTGCAGAGGAAATCCCAACATAGTGGGAATTGAAAGTGGCGCTCACGACGATAACGAAATGACGGGGGTGAGGAAAGTTGCAGAGGAAATCCCAACATAGTGGGAATTGAAAGTATTATCCCCGAACTCGGCGGTCGGATAATCCTGCGAGGTTGCAGAGGAAATCCCAACATAGTGGGAATTGAAAGTTCACGACGAACAGCTTCTTCGTGCTCGCGATGTTGTATAGTTGCAGAGGAAATCCCAACATAGTGGGAATTGAAAGGCGTCCGCGAGCTCTGGCGCCAGGTTTTCGCGGTCGATGTTGCAGAGGAAATCCCAACATAGTGGGAATTGAAAGAAGATGGGGGCCCGAGCGGGGCCCTCTTGCTCGACGGGGCGTTGCAGAAGGAATCCCAACATAGTGGGAATTGAAAGGAACATAACCCGAATCGAGATCTCGCCAAGTCAAGTAGTTGCAGAAGGAATCCCAACATAGTGGGAATTGAAAGTTTGTCTCCTCGTCCACCATGTAATGGAAGCCGCTGGTCGTTGCAGAAGGAATCCCAACATAGTGGGAATTGAAAGTCGCATTGAAAGCCGAACCGGCCCTTGAGGGCCGGGGGCGTTGCAGAAGGAATCCCAACATAGTGGGAATTGAAAGCAATTTCGTCCTCAAGGCCCATCCGCTGCTGGACGGCCTGTTGCAGAAGGAATCCCAACATAGTGGGAATTGAAAGTTATCTCCTCCTGTGAGAGATTTTTTATAACGCCGTCGAGGTTGCAGAAGGAATCCCAACATAGTGGGAATTGAAAGGGAAACCGAGAGAATTGGCCGTTCCGCATAGCCGAACTTGTTGCAGAAGGAATCCCAACATAGTGGGAATTGAAAGTTTGTTGGCCGAAGGGATTCCGTCCAAGCGATAAACGAATTTGTTGCAGAAGGAATCCCAACATAGTGGGAATTGAAAGCGAAGCTGACCGAGATGGAGCGGCTCTCGCCGGATTTCCGTTGCAGAAGGAATCCCAACATAGTGGGAATTGAAAGGGATCAAAGCCTCCCTGCACTCGGCCTTGTCCATCGGCTTGAGTTGCAGAAGGAATCCCAACATAGTGGGAATTGAAAGTAGGATCGCATTTAGTGGAGACATTAAAGGATAACAATAAGTTGCAGAAGGAATCCCAACATAGTGGGAATTGAAAGGTCTCTCCGACTATGCCCCTCAGGAACGTCGATGGAGTTGCAGAAGGAATCCCAACATAGTGGGAATTCCGGAGGCGCTTGGACGCGATCGAAGATCCGGGAACTGGACGAGCTGGCCCAGCGGTTGGGCCTCGAGGCCATACGCGAGGCCTGCATAGTCCCCCCTCTTCAAGGCGATAGACAGGCCCGCCGAATACTTCGCCGCCAAGGCCAAGGTGAGCGAGAGGCTCAGGAGCCTGATCGAGCAACTGAGCTGAGCAGAAAAGGGAAGCGCGCGCTTCCAACTTTTTTTGGGTGCGGAGGTGATATGGCCTTGGGGAAGAAGCGGGAAAGGGAGGGGCTATCCGACGAGGAGAGGGCCGAGTTGTGGATGAACATAGCCGTCACCAGCTACCTCGGGGGATTCCTCTCGATGGGCCTCGCGGCCCTAAAGCCCATGGTCTGGTGGATGGCGATCATCGGGGCCCTCTGGTCCCTCGTCGGCCTCTTCGCCCACAAGCGGGCCCGAGCCCTCGGCGGATGAGGGCCCGCCATTTTTCCCTTGAAAGGAGCTACGTCACCGTGGGGACGGCGGCCTCCGCAGCGCTCTAGATAACCCAGCCGATGCTTGGGGCGACCGAGCTTGATGTGGTGGAGCGATTCGAGGAGCCGCTGGCGCCCACCCGATCTTTTTAGGTTGGATCGCGCCCCATGCGATCGCGAAGATGGCGAGGATCGGCGATGGGGGCCGGTCGATCCGGGGGGAGCGGGGAATTGGGCGAGGGAGCGGGCGAAGGCGGCCAATATAGCTCGCGCGTAATCCAAGTCTTCGATGCCTTTGTCGAAAGATATGACGCGTGGTTTGATTCGCCCTTCGGGAGATCCGCCTTCGAGCTCGAGAGGTCTTGCATAGAATCCCTATGCCGCGATTTGAGGGGGCCATCCCTTGAGATAGGCGTGGGCACGGGGCGCTTTGCGGAGGCCTTGGGGATAGAATATGGGGTCGACATCTCCGGGAGGGCGTTGGAGTTCGCCAAGAGGCGCGGGATAACCGTTGTGAGGGCCTCGGGTGAGGAATTGCCATTCCCTGATGGATCGTTCGGCTCCGTGTTCATCATAGTGACCCTCTGCTTCGTTGAAAGGCCGGGGGAGGTCCTCGAAGAGGCCTCGAGGGTCCTGGCGAGGGATGGGGGGCTCATATTGGGCCTGATATTGAAGGGGAGCCCGTGGGCGCGCTTTTACATGGAGAAGGGCGAGGCGGGCAACGTCTTTTATAAAAACGCGAGATTTTACAGCATCGATGAGCTGAGGGCGATGATGGGGAGGAGCGGGCTGGCCATGGTGGATGCGTGCTCAACGATTTTCCAAAAGCCGACCGAGAGGCCGCTTCGCTTCGAAGCCCCGAGGAGGGGATATCATGGGAAAGCCGGGTTCGTGGCCATTAAAGCCGTGAAGGGACCCCCGGCCAGCGTTTAAATTGAGATCGCTCGGCGCCGAAATCAATCCACCTAGGCGCCTTTCACCAATCGAGCCCGCGCCCGCGAACCCGGCCCCTTTGATGGCCCCGGCCCGGGCCCCACGGCCCCCAATGGCGCGATTATAACGCCGCTGACCCCCCCTAGGGGGGAGGGGGTTCGCGGGGCCCTCGCTTGATTCTTGATTTTTTTCAAATAAATCAAGTAAATCAAATCTTGGCCAAAAGGGGCCAACTTTGGGCCCAAATTCGGCGGAGGGGCCAAAAAATGGGAAAGGACCCCCAATGGGGTCGGAAAGGGCCCCGAGGTGGGTCGGGGATCGATCGAGGCCTATCCCGGGCCCCCGGCCCGCAACGCGAACCTCACCGAGAAGGATCCATCGGCCCCCTCCGCTATGCCCTCTATCGAGGCCCGGATGCCCCGCCTCCCAAGCTCGATGGCGAGATCCTCGAACCAATCTCGAACGCCGCAGCTCTCGCAAAAGGGCCCCCGGAACCTAATCGACAAGTGTCCCTCGGAGATCCCCTCCAGCTCCGCGATGGCCTCGCGGCCGTGGTATCGGTTGTATTCCCTTATCGCCGAGAGGACCGCATCCCTCAAGCCCGAGCCCAATCCGGATCGGGGTTATTGCGAGGCCCATCCGCATTATAAGCCCATCCCCGCGGATCCCAACGCCTTATATCCCCCCTTCCCCAATGGCCCCGATGGGGGGCGCCTTGTTCCCGAACGTCGTCGAGGATCGATCCCTCAGGGGCATAATAGGGGCATTCGCGGATAGGGCGCACGCCGGATGGCTATTAGCCCAAAGGCTTCGGGATCGCGCCCCCGGGGGCGACGCGATCCTATTGGCGATACCATCTGGCGGCATCCCGGTCGCCTGCGCGATCGCGCGGGCCCTGGGGATCCCGATCGATGTGGCCATCGCCAGGAAGCTCCAAATCCCATGGAACCCTGAGGCGGGGTTCGGGGCCGTGGCTTGGGATGGGACGTTGGCGATCAATGAGCCCCTGGCCAAGGGCTTGGGCCTCGACCGGGCCTCGATCGAGGCGGCGATATCGAGGGCCAAGGCGATCGCCGAGGGGAGGCTCCGGAGGTTCAGGGGGGATCGGCCCTTCCCCGATCTGAGGGGGAAGGCGGCGATCCTCGTCGACGACGGCCTCGCCTCGGGCTTCACGATGCTCGCGGCCGTCAGGGCCGTTCGAAAGCTCGGGCCGGGGTCAGTCCTGGCGGCAGCGCCGACGGCCTCCAACGATGCGATCTCCCTATTGGCTCCAGAGGTGGATTGGTTGATTTGCCTCAACATAAGAGGCGGCCCGCTCTTCGCGGTCGCCGATGCCTATAGGGAATGGCGCGATATCCCGGACGATGAGGCGGCCGACCTCCTCGAGGGGGCTTGGCGGGAGGGGCTTCGGCCATGAGGCAGATCGCAGTCATCGGGAGCGGGGGCCCGATCCCCGGGGAGGTCCGCGCGATGGCCGAGGAGCTGGGGAGGGCGATCGCGCGGGCCGGCGCCGCCCTTATAACGGGCGGGAGGGGCGGGGTCATGGAGGCGGCTTGCAAGGGCGCGAAGGAGGCGGGCGGCTTGACTATCGGGATCCTGCCCGGCCCCGGGAGGGATGAGGCCAACCCGTACGTCGATATAGCGATCGCGACCGGGATGGGGGACGCGAGGAACGTCGTAAACGTCAGATCGGCCGATGCCGTGATAGCCGTCCACGGGGGCGCCGGGACCCTCTCCGAGATCGGATTGGCGTTGAAGGCCGGGAGGAGGGTCATAGCCCTTGAGCCGTCCGGTGGGGTCGCCGGGCTCCTCGCGGGCATGGAGATAGGGGGGATGAGGGTGATCCCCGCGAGGTCCGTGGAGGAGGCGATCGAGCTGGCCTTGGGCGAGGGGGTTGGATCGGGATGAGGATCGCGGAGGAGCTCGGCCTGAGGGTGAGCCCAAGGCTCCGCGTCGTCGCGCTGACCGGCGCCGGGATATCGCTGGAGAGCGGGGTCCCGATATTCAGGGGCGAGGGCTCCATGTGGGAGATCCCCGAGGCGAGGAGGCTGGCGAGCAGGGCTGGGCCGCCGTGGAACACGAGGGGGACTTGGGAATATTACGAATGGAGGAGGGGCCTGGTGAGCCGCTGCAAGCCCAACCCGGCCCATTACGCCCTCGCGGAGATGGAGGAGTACTTCGAGGATTTCTGCCTCATAACGCAGAACGTCGACGGCCTCCATTCCAGGGCCGGCAGCAGGAGGGTATTGGAGCTCCACGGGAGCATGTGGAGGGGGAGGTGCCTCGAGTGCGGCAGGGTCATCGAATTGCCGGAGACCCCGCTGAAGGCCCTTCCGCCCCTTTGCGCCTGCGGGCGGCCCCTCAGGCCCGATGTGGTCCAATTCGGGGAGCCCATAGACCCGGCCGTCCTGAGCTCCGCCCTCGCGGCCTGCAGGAGCGCCGAGCTCTTCCTGGTCGTGGGGACGTCCGCGGTCGTTTACCCGGCCGCCCAAATGCCCCTGATCGCGATCGAGAGCGGGGCGAGGGCCGTGGAGATAAACCCCAACCCGACCCCCTTGACGCCCTTCATGAGCCTATCCATCCGCGGCAGGGCGGCCGAATCCCTGCCGAGGCTTTGGGAGGAGCTCCTCTCGAGCGCATCGGCTTGATGCGGCCGGGGGCGATGGCGCATTGGATCGATCGATCCGGATCCCGAGGATATTGCTGGGGACCTCGCCCTTCATCGGCGCAGGGCAATTCGGGCGCAGGGCCGCCTCATACTACGCCAAGTTCTTCCTCAATCCCGGGAACATATTGGCCCTGCTGAGGAGGGCGCATGGGATGGGGATCGAGGGGATCCAGCTCCTCCCCTATGGGCCGGTCGTCGAAGCTGTGGAGAGGGCCATGGAGGAGGGGATGGATTTCAAGATAGTCGGGAGCGTTAGGCCAGGGGACGTCGAGGGGGATATAAGGCTATTGGATAGGCTCGGGGCGATCGCGATGATAGCCCACGCCGGGATAGCCGATAGAAGGGATCCGAGGGCCCTTGGGAGGGTCCTGGGGGCGATCCGCGGCGCAGGGAGGCCGGCGGGCTTCGCCTCACATGAGCCCTTCAAGACCCTGAGCTGGGCCGAAGGGGCTGGCTTGGAGTACGAGATCGTCATGATCCCGATGAACGCCGCTGGGGCCTTCATGGATTGCGGGCCGGAGGAGCTCGCGGGGCTGCTGAAGCGCTTGGGCAAGTTCGCGATCGCGAAGAAGGTCCTGGCCGCGGGCTCCCTGCCGCCAGCGAGGGCCATCGCCTACGTGGCTGGATTGGATTGCATACAGAGCGTGGCCCTCGGGGTCGCCTCCGAGCGCGAGGTCGAGGAGACTATGGCCTTGGCTAAGGGGCTATTGGCAGGATCGCCACCGTGAGGCCGCGAGCGGCGGACCCGCTCACCCGGGGATCCCCCACCTCTCGAGGGCCGCCCGGAGCTCCTCGTGATCCCTCGCGTATTCCTCCAGCGCGATACCCCTCGCGGCCGCGATCGCGAGTGCGATGAGGCCCATGGCCACGAGGGAGCCCTCCACAATCGCCCCCAACCTTGGGCCGCGCCCCCTTAGGGAATTCATGCCATCTTCTCGCATTGGAACCTCAATCGGCAGGCGTCGTCCCCCTTGCAGAGCTGGGATTCCAGCGAGAACCGAATGCCTCCGCCGAACTCATCCGCCCAAGCCCGGTACTCGGTTGAGCATATCCTCTCCCCGATCCTCCCCGCGAGCGCCCCCCTGCCGGCCCCCTTCATGATCTCGAACCACGGGCATTCGCGGATCGATATAAGGGCGCGATCCCCCTCGAACTCGATGCCGGCCTCATAGCCCTCGATCTCGAACTTGATCCACAGGGCCCGCAATAGATCCCGAAGGCCTTTCCCCCCAATGCCGTATAACTCCCTTATCTTCCTCGATTGGATCTTTGGCATCACCCTCCAGACCTTTTCATCGATCTCCAATGCCCTATCGAAGGAATCGGCCCCCTCGAGCATGACGAACCATAGGCCATCGATCGCGAAGAACGACCTCTTGAAATACTCGAGCGCCTTCTCCACCCTATCGGCCATATCGAGCGCCCCGGGCCGAGGATTATGGGCTAAGCCAGCCCCTCCGCCTTCCTATAAACGGTCCCCTGGCACGAGGCTATCAGCTCGCCGCCCTCAGATCTGACCACGATGCGATATAGGGCCGTCCTATTGCCGAGGCTCTCCTCGAAGGCCTCGGCCACGAGCCTCATCCCCTCCTTGGCCGGCGATCGATAGCTTATGCTCATGCAAAGCGCGAGTGCCCTTTGGCCGTGGGAGTTGCTGGCGGCCGCGAAGGCCGCATCGGCCAGGGAGAATATGGCGCCGCCGTGGGCTATGCCGTGGAAGTTGAGCATGTCGCCCTTGACCGTCATCGCCACCTTGCTATACCCCTCCCTCAGCTCCAATAGCTCGATGCCCAGGAGCCTCGAGAATCGATCGCCCTCGATTATCCCCCTGATCCTATCGAGGGATCCCATGGGGATCGGGATCGCATCGGATTCGATTAAAGGTTCCGCCCGCCCTCGGCCCTCCCCGTCGCCCCCCTCAGGGCCCCCTCCGCCCCCTTCCCGAGTATTATATGCCTCCTCGGATATGGGATCTCTATGCCATTGGCGTCGAACTCCTTCTTTATCTGATACAGCAGATCCCGGGCCATCTTGAAGGCGGTCGGCTGATCCTTGGCCCTGCTGAGCAGCCTCAGGATTACCCCGGATTCCCCGTAATCCATGACGACGACGTTGGGCAGATCCTCGGTCGGCATGCAATCCGGATGCCTTAGGGCGACTTGGCGCATTATCTCCATGGCCTTATCCAGATCGGATTCGTAGCTGACCTGGATCGAGATCGGGACCAGCATCGTGGGGTCCCCCGCGCTATAATTGGTGACGACCTCTGAGAGGAATAGGGAATTCGGGACCACGAGGCGCCTGTTGTCCCAGGTGCGAAGGATCGTGTGGATCAACTTTACGTCCTCCACGAAGCAAAAATCGTTCCTGAACGAGACGGCATCCCCTATCCTGAAGGGCTGGGAGAGCGCTATGACCATGCCGGCTATTATGTTCGAGAGGCTCGTTTGGGCGGCGAGGCCTACGATTATGGACGCGAACCCGGCGGCCACGAATATCGATGCTATCGCCCCGGCCATGGCCGGGAATGCGATGAAGGCGGCCGCCGATGCCCCGAGCATGGCCACGGTCACGAGCACCAGCCTCCTTATGAAGGCGTAGATCGTTTCGAGCCCGGGCTCCTTGGTTATGAGGGGGCCGAGGCGCCGCTTCATTAAGGAGTTCAATATGTGAACGGCCAGGTATGTGAGCAATATGCCGGTCAGGAAGTTAATAGCCGCCCATAGGCCCTGCGGGATCGCCAGGGCCGGTTGGGACGCGAGGATCTCATGCGCGACGGCGATCCCGCCGATCCCGTATAGGGCGTAGATCGGCGTCCTCTTCGACGGGCGGCCCCCCTGGGCCGATGGGGGGAGGCCCTTCAGCAATGGGGCGGCGGCTTGAACCGCGGAGATCAGGATAGCTATGCGAACCAATAGGGCCAAATTGGCGAGGCTCAGGAGGGGCGGGAGGGCGGACGGGGAGAGGGCCTCGATCCGCTCGGCCGCCAGGAGCGCCCCATAGCCCACTATCGCAACCGCGACCGGCCCCTCCATGATCAAGGATATCGCATCCTTCGCGAACCTCGGGAGGGGCGAGCCGAGGATCAGCCTCTTGGACGCGGCCCATATGATGAACGATAGGGCTACGGAGGCGAGGATTATGGAGGCTGGCGCCGTAAATCCCTCGATCAAGGCCTCCACCCGCTCCATAAGGGCTCTCGGCGATCTAATAAACCTGAGGAGGGGATTGGGGGCGCCCGGGCGAAAACGATTTCAATCCGCCCGGGGGGCGGCCCGAATTGGGGCCGGTGGTGCGTTTGGATGGCGACATAGCGGAATATTGCCTCGAATGCGCGATGGCCATGGGCGCGGATTACGCCGAGGTCAGGGCGTTGGATAGGAGGGAGGAGGAGATAATCCTGAGGAACGGGGAGCTGGATGCCTACGCGATCGCCTTCGATAGCGGGTTCTCCGTCAGGGTCCTGGCCGATGGCGGCTTGGGGTTCGCCTCCTCGAACCGCTGGACGAGGGAGGAGGCGAGGAGCATCGCGGAGGAAGCGCATCGGCTCGCCAGGGCCTCCGGGCGGATGGGGCATATCGAGTTCTCGGAGGAGGGGGCCGTTGAGGCGGAATGGGGCGTTAAGCAAAGGAGGAGGATAGAGGACGTCCACCCCGAGGAGAAGATATCCGCCCTCTTGGAGGTCGATGAAGAGATCGTATCCCAGGGCGCGAACGTGATCTCCAGGGCCCTCATTTGCGAGACCGAGCTATTGGAGGGGTACTTCGTCAACTCCGAGGGCTCGAGGATCCGCTCCTTCGTCCCGAGGGTGGGATTCGTTGCGAGCGGCATAACGATCTTCGAATCCGGGAGGATGGAGCAGATCCCCTTCAAGGAATACGGCCAAAGCGGCGGTTGGGAGGTCCTGGAGGGCTGGGGCCTCGGGGCCGATCTGGCCAGGGAGGTCAGGGCCATGAAGCGCCTCATAGAGGAGGGGAAGGAGATCCGGCCCGGCAGGATGGACCTGGTCTGCGGGCCCGAGGTCGTCGGGATCGCGTGCCACGAATCCTGCGGCCACCCCATGGAGGCCGATAGGATCCTCGGCAGGGAGATGAGCCAGGCCGGGAGGTCCTTCATCCACAGCGAAGGCCCCTTCTGGATCGGGGCCAGGATCGGGAGCGAGCTCGTGACGATCGTCGACGACCCCACGATAGAGGGCAGCTATGGATATTACCTATACGATGACGAGGGGGTGAAGGCGAGGAGGAGGTACCTCTACAAAAACGGCGTCATAAACGAGTTCCTCCACAACCGGGAGACGGCCGCGAGGATGGGCACGAGGAGCAATGGATCGGCCCGATCGATGAATTACGATAGGGAGCCGATAGTCAGGATGGCGAATACGTACCTCCTGCCGGGGGATATGACGGAGGAGGAGATATTCGAGGACATAGAGCGCGGCGTATATATGCGATCCTTCGCGGAGTGGAACATAGACGACGTCAGGTTCAACCAGCGCTACGTCGGCAGGGAGGCCTATTTGATAGAGGGGGGCGAGCTCGGGGCCCCCGTCGCCAGGCCCATAATAGAGACGACCACTCGGGCCTTTTGGATGGCGGTCGATGCCGTTTCGAGGGAGGTCGAGTTCCAAGCGGCTACTTGCGGCAAGGGGGACCCCATGCAAGGCGCCCCGGTCTTTCACGGCGGCCCGATGATAAGGCTGAGGGGGGTTCGCATCCGATGAGGAGGGAGGAGATAATAGCCAATACCGAGGCGATCGTGAGGGAGGCCAAGGCCCTCGGGGCGGATGAGGCCATAGCCAATACGGTCATCGGGAGCTATCGCCAGATCAGGTTCAGCAACGATCGGATCGATATAGGCCTTTCCTGGAGGGATTATTCCACGAGCGTCATGATCTCCTGGAGGAGGAGGGTCGCCCTCACGGAGATAAAGGACTTCCGGGACGCCCCCGGGGCCTTGAGGCGATTGATCGGCTTGGCCAAGATCTCGAGGGAGAACCCCGGCTACGGCGGCGTGGCCAAGGGGAGGTTCGAATACGCCGGGCCGATGGCCGATGGCGCGATAGAGCGTATCGAGGATCCATCGGAGTACATAGAGGAGGCGATAGGCGCGGCCAAAAGGGAGGCCGGGGAGGGGGCCGAGACCGGGGGCATATTGTTCACCAAGTACGAGCGCGTATTCCTTTGCTCCTCGGAGGGCCCGGAGGGGTGGGATGAGAGATCCGCGATAGAGCTCTCGATAAGGGCATTCTCGCAAAGGGACGCATCCGGGCACGGGGTCGAGTGCAGCAATTCGCTCAGGGATTTCGATCCCGCTAGGGCCGGGAGGAAGGCGGGGGAGATCGCCAAGCTCGCCGCGAACCCCAGGGCCGGCAGGGCCGGGGTATACGACGTGGTCCTGGACCCCCTGTTCTTCGGCTCCTTGATGGGCGTATACGGATCCATGGGATCCGCATTCCACGCCATGACCCGGATGTCGATATTCTCCGATAAGCTGGGGGAGAGGGTCGCGCCGGATATTGTCACGATCAGGGACGACCCGAGGTCATGCTCGATAAATTGCAGGGCCTTCGATGACGAGGGCGTGCCCGTCAGGGAGACGGTCTTCATAGAGCGGGGGATCCTAAGGACGTTCTTCCACAATACCTCCACGGCCAAGGCCTTCGGGACGGAGACCACGGGGCACGCGGGGATCATCGTCCCGATGCCCTGGAACCTTTCGATGGATCCCGGGGACTTTGGGAGGGATGAGATGCTCGAGGAGCTGAGGGGGGGCCTTTACCTAACCAATACGTGGTATACCAGGTTCCACAATTATGCGACGGGGGATTTCTCGACGATCCCCAGGGATGGGATATTCCTCGTGGAGGGGGGCGAGGTGAGGGAATCCTGGAAGGGGATCCGGGTCAGCGATAACGCGCTGAGGATCCTATCGAGCATATCCGCCATATCCAAGGAGAGGCAGAGGGTCCATTGGTGGCTCGAGGCGGATCCCCCATCTCTATCCCCATACGTACTCATCGAGGGCGTTCGGATAACGGAGCCCGATTGACGCCCGGCCGCCGGGATCGCCCTCAGGCGTATTTCGCCGCTATGCCAATGGCCCCGCCTATGAGCGCCAATAGGCCGGAGATCCCGCCCCCTATGGCCCCGACTATTATCAAAACGATGCCCCAAGCAAGATCCGGCAACCTCTTGGCCCCGATCAGGGCAACGATCCCGCAGATCAGGGCGATCAGGCCTCGGATGGCCCCCGCGCCAACCACGAACGGGATGACCCACATCATATGCGGAGGGCCGATCCACATATAGCCGTCTAAATGCCAGATTGCCACGCCCAGGAGCCTCAGGGCGCCGGATATGACCAGCAGGATGCCCCCGACCAATGCCAGGGCGCGCGATATCCCCCCAAGGCTTTCCCCCAATTCCGAGCACCGCTTATGCTTCCATGGGGCTGGTAATAAAACCTTTGCGCGCTATAGGAGCCTGAAGTCCTCCTTTATCGTTGTCAATATGACGTGCGTATTTGTCCTCTCCACGAAAGGCAGCGCCAATAGGCCCTTCGTGAAATTGCTCAAATCCTCCCTCCTCTTGAACTTGGCGATGACGATGGCATCGACGTCGCCCGTCACATCGTAAACGGCGCAGGTGTTCGGGAGCTTGGCCACCTCCCTCTCGACCTCCAGCAGCCTCCCCCTCGAAACCGTCAGCTCCGTTATGGCGGTCAATTGGTAGCCCAATTTCTCATGATCCAGGATGGCCGTATAGCCCTTTATCACGCCCGCCTCCTCCATCCTCCTCACCCTCGAGAGGACGGTCCCGACGGAGCTACCGACCCTCCTGGCTATCTCCCTGAAGGAGAGCCGGGAATCCCTGAGGAGCTCGGCCAATATCTTAGAATCCAGCTCATCGATCTCCATTCGTTCAGCCCTCCTCAACCCATATTGAACGGATATATCGCGCATATTTAAAGCGATGGGAGAATCGCCGCGCGGGCCGCGGCCCCGATTCCCGATGCTTAGCGCAGCGGGGGCGGGGTCAGCCTCCTCTCCTCAGGATCCAGCCTGGTCCACTCGAAGAACTCCTCGGATGGCTTGAGGGCCCTATAGAGTTCGCGCCTCCTGCACTCCAATAGGTTCCTATCCTCCCCTATCAATTCGTTGGCGGTCATCACGACGTTCCCATTCGCGGCGGCGGCCTCGAGCGCCGGCCTCAGGCGCGCCTCCCAGCCCTCGTCCCTGAGCAGGTGATGATCGACCACCACCCTCCGAACCCTCCCGCAGATCTCGGCCAGGTTCCTCAAGCCCCTCTCTATGGCGGCCTCCCCCACCCCGTAGCCGGATAAATAGGTGGGGGGCCCGCCTATGATCAGCAGGTCCGGCGCCTCCGAGAGGATCGCCCCCATCGCGGAATCGGAGGAGGGGCCTTGGACGTCCGAGGCGAACATGACCTTCTGCCCGCCGTATTCCACCGTTGCCATCAGGACCCACCCGAGCCTGCCGCCCTCCTCCCCATGCGGGACTGGCCTCGAGAAGCTGAGGCGCGTGGACCCGAACTCGAAGGACCTCCCGTCCGCGACCTCCACCCTCCCGGCGACGCCCTCGGCGAACCTATGGAAGAGCCACCCGCGCCTCCTTTGGCTGAAGTTTATCGAGTTCCTGAAATCCTTGGCGTAAACCTCCTTGCCCTCGTATATGGCCCTGGATTCGGCCTCCGAGCTCCAGAGCCAAACGAAATCCGTGAAGTTGGGCGTATAATGATCGTGGTGGTAATGGGAAACGGTCACCACCCGCGCCCTCCTCGAGAACTCCCTTATCCTCTCCCGGCTGCGAAGGAGGGCCTCGTATTCCAGGGGATGCGGCAATAGGGATTGCCTCGGCCCAAGCGCCGCCCCCGCGTCCATCAATATCCCGAGATCGGGCGTTTCGACGAACGTGCACATCGATCTAACCCCGAGGCTCTCGAAAGCCAGGGGGAGCACCCTTATGCCGTCCATCTCCATGGATTTGGCCAGGTCCGGGTTTAAACTTTTATTGAGGCTCCGCGGAAGATCAATCCGGTGAGCGATGACGAATCTGGCCAGGATGAGCTCGGATGATTTGGATCTTGAGTGCGTTTGAGCTCACCGCAGACCCCATGGCCCATCCGAGCCCCACCGCATAGGCCCGCGCTCCCCTCGCCCTTCCTTCGCGATCAATCGCTGGCATCTCCCCCCAGGGGCTCCCGTCCATCTGGGCGCCGCCAGCTCTCCCATATTCCAAGAAGAATAATTAACGCAGTAGTATATTAATATTTGAATTAATGGTTAACTCGGTTATTAGGAGGTGATGAGGGCTCATAGCCGGTTTGAGATGCAGGGAATGCGGCTCCGAGCACGAGCCGGCGAGGCTATCCGTTTGCCCCGAATGCCTCGGCCCCCTCGATGCCTTTTACGACTACCGGGAGGTGGATTGGAGCGAGGCCTCCCTTTCGAGGAGGCCGAGGAGCATTTGGAGGTATCGGGAGCTCCTCCCATTGCTCGATCCGAGGAAGGCCGTGGACCTCGGCGCGGGATTCACGCCTTTGCGGAGGGCCGATCGATTGGCGAAAGAATTGGGCCTCGAGGAACTCTATTTGAAGGACGATACGGTCAACCCCACCTATTCGTTCAAGGATCGCCCGGCCTCCGTGGCCGTTTCCAAAGCCATGGAGCTCGGATACGAGGTCGTGGGTTGCGCCTCCACGGGCAACTTGGCGGCCGCCACCGCCGCCCATTCGGTAAAGGCGGGTCTGCCGTGCTACGTCTTCATCTCGAAGGGCATAGAGGGAACCAAGGTATCCCAAGCCATAGCCTATGGCGCTCGGATAATTCGCGTGAGCGGGACCTACGATGAGGCGAACGCCGCGGCCTCGAGGGCCGCGGAGCGCTTCGGATGGGCCCTCGTGAACATAAACGTGAGGCCGTATTACGTCGAGGGATCGAAGAGCCTCGCCTTCGAGGTATGCGAGCAGCTCGGATGGGAGGCCCCGGATCACGTCATCGTCCCGATAGGGAGCGGGGCCCTCTTGAACGCCATAGCCAAGGGCTTCGGGGAGCTCAGGGACCTCGGCCTCATCGAGGGCCGCGGGCCCAAGATATCCGGCGCCCAGGGCTTGGGTTGCTCGCCGGTCGTCGATGCCTTCAAGTCCGGGAGGGATTACATAGAGCCCGTCGAAGCCCCGAACACGATAGCCAAGAGCCTAGCCATTGGGGATCCGGGGGATGGCATCTATGCCCTCCGGAGGATAAGGGATTCCGGCGGCCGCGCGGAGGCGGCGTCCGATGCGGAGATAGCGGAGGCTATAAGGCTGCTCGGGAGGACCGAGGGCCTCTTCGCGGAACCGGCCGGGGCGGTCACCGTGGCGGCCCTCAAGAAACTGATCGCCGCGGGGGCCGTGGGGAGGGATGAGAGGGTCGTTTGCTATATCACCGGGAACGGGCTCAAGGCCCCGGATGCCGTCGCCCCCTCGGAGGCCGATATCACCGACATAGGCCATGATCTCGAGATATCCGCGGCCGAAATCTCGGGGGTTGGAGATTGGCGAAGGTGAAGATCCTCCTGCCCTTGGCCCTCCAGAGATTCGCGGGCGGCAGGGGCGAGATCCTATTGGAGGCCTCCACGTTGCGCGAGGCCCTGAGGAAGTTGGCGGAGGAGTTCGGGGACGACCTCGGGAGGAGGCTCTTCGATCCCAATGGCAACGCGAACCGCCTGTTGAACTTCTACATAAACGGCAGGAACGCCAAGTTCCTGGGCCTTTTGGAGGCCGAGTTGAGAGACGGCGATGCGATCGCCATATTCCCGGCCGTTAGCGGGGGATGAATCGATGGCGCCGTTAGATGCGGAGAGGTATTCGAGGCAAATGGCCCTGAGGTTCATAGGCCCGAGGGGCCAGGAGAGGATAAGGGAGGGTAGGGTCGCGATCGCCGGCATCGGCGGCTTGGGCTGCGTATCCGCGATCCAATTGGCCTCCATGGGGGTCGGCTACCTGCGCCTCGTGGATCACGATTTCGTGGAGCTATCGAACCTTCAGAGGCAGCCGCTTTACGATAGCCATTCGCTAGGGGAGCCGAAGGTGGAGGTGGCCGAGAGGAGGCTGAAGGCCCTCAACCCCGACGTCGAGATAGAGGCCCTGCCGATGACGATATCGGAAAGCACGGCCGAGGACGTCGTGAGGGGCGTGGACGTGGTGATCGATGGGCTCGATGGGCTCCCCCCTAGGTACGCCCTCAATGGCGCGTGCAATAGGCTTGGGGTTCCCTACGTATTCGGCAGCGCGATCGAGGCCCATGGGATCGCGAGCACCGTAATCCCCGGCGAAACGGCTTGTCTGGGTTGCATCCTCGGCCCCGAGCAGGATTCGGGGGATCCCTTGCCAACCTGCGATGCCATAGGGGTTCTGCCCTCGATATTGAGCGCCGTGGCCAGCTTCCAGGTCAGGGAAGCCCTATCAATCCTATTGGGCGAGAGGCCGAACCTCGCCGGAAGATTGCTCTTCTTGGATCTCAGCGGCCCCCTCGATTTGAGGATCTTGGATGTTGGGAGGTCCCCGAATTGCCCCCTGTGCGGCGCTGGGCGGGCGAGGCCTCGCGGGTCGAGGTTGACGAGGCTTTGCGGGGGGTCCTTCATGATCGAACCCGAGGGCCGGATCGAGCTGGATTTGGCCAACGTGGCCCGCGCCTTGGGGGACAAGTTCCGGATAAGGGTTGGTGGCAAATACGGAATAGCGCTGGAGGGCGATGGGGGCATTTCGATAAGCATCACCAAGACCGGCAGCGCCTTGATAAAGGGCGTGGAAGGCGAGGCCAATGCTCTTAAACTCTATGAGAAATTGATGGGCTTGATCCACGAAAGCGTAATGGCTACGTAGTCGACTTTCCGAAATACTTATATCGATGTTTTATTTAAAACAATGTTTCAGGGATGCATGTATGGGTGGAATAGTAGCCAAGGACGTAATGGAGTTAATAGGAAACACGCCAATGGTTCGTATAAATAAGTTAACCGGTCCGGAGGATGCGACGATATACGCCAAGCTGGAATGGTACAACGTGGGCGGGTCCGTGAAGGATAGGATGGCCCTATCCCTCATAGAATACGCGGAGGCGGCGGGGAAAATGGATAGGGATAAGGCCATAATCGAGGCGACATCCGGTAACACGGGCATAGCGCTTGCGATGATAGGCGCCGTGAAGGGCTATAAGGTGGTGATAATCATGCCCGAGAACGTCAGCATCGAAAGGAGGTGCCTCATAAGCGCCTACGGGGCGGAGCTCATCCTATCGCCGGCCGAGAAGGGGACCGCTGGGGCGATAGAGCTTAAGCGAAAGATCCTCAGGGAGGAGGGCGATCGCTACATCGATCTTGATCAATTCAAGGATCCGGCCAATATATTGGCCCATTACAAAACCACGGGCGAGGAGATATTGAGGCAAACGGGGGGGGAGGCTCGACGCGATCGTGGTCGGTATCGGGACGGCTGGGACGGGCGTAGGGGTTTCGATGCGGGTCAAGAGGCACAACCCGGCCATAAGGATCGTGGGGGTGATGCCCGAGCTCGGCGTCAGCATCCAGGGATTAAGGAACCCCGCCGAGCCCCATCCGACCCAGCTTTTCAGGAGGGATTGCTTCGACGAGATCGTGGAGATCTCCCAAGAGGAGGTCCCGAGGACCTTCGAGATCGCTAGGGAGGTGGCCCGGAGGGAGGGGCTATTGATCGGGATGAGCTCCGCGGCGATCATGTACGTAGCCCTGGGGAAGGCAAAGGAGCTCGGCAAGGGAAAGACGCTGGTGGCAATATTGCCCGACTCTGGGCTGAAATATTTGAGCACCCCGCTCTTCGGCTGGCCGCGGTGTTGATCTATTTGGAAATCCCCCGCGGCGATGGGAACATTGATATATCGATTCCCGAAACGGCCCATCGGTGGGCCTTGCTGAATCGAGGGACGGGAGGGGCCCTGATCCCATTCGATCCGGATGAGTATTATAGGAGGCAGATCGCACTCAAGGAGCTCGGGCGAGAGGGGCAGGAGAGGCTGAGGCGATCGAGGGTCGCCGTCGTCGGGCTCGGTGGGCTCGGGAGCCCGGCCGCCATTTACTTGGCCTTGGCGGGCATCGGCCATTTGCGCCTCATAGATCAGGATACGGTGGAGCTCCATAACCTCCATAGGCAGATCCTCTATACGATCGATGACCTGAGGTATCCGAAGGCTGAGGTGGCCGCGAGGAGGATAAAGAGGATGAACCCGGATGTTGTGGCCGAGCCGATCCCCGAGAACTTGGGGAGGGAGAACGTGGATCGGATCCTCGAGGGCGTCGATTGCGTCGTCGATGGCTTGGATAACATGAGGACCCGTTACATAGTCAACGAGGCATGCGTTAGGAAGGGCATCCCATATGTTTACGCCGCCGTGATAGGGTTCGAGGGTTGCCTCTCGGTCTTCAGGCCCCCGAGGACCCCATGCTTGGCGTGCGTATTCCCGAACTTGGACGATAGGGCCCTCCCGAGTTGCGAAACGCGCGGGATCCTCGGCGCCACGGCCGGGATCGTTGGGGCGATGGAGGCCATGGAGGCCATAAAGGTGCTCGCGGGGATCGATTCGATCGAGGGCTCCCTCCTGATCTGTGACTTCATCGATATGTACATCTCCAAGGTCGAGATCTCCAGGGATCCCAGGTGCCCGATCTGCGGGGAGGGCGGGAGGGGAAGGGCCGTTGGCGAACCGGAGGGGCTCATTTGGTTATGCGGCCGGAACACGGTCAACGTGAACCCAAAGGAGCCGTTGGGCTTGAGCGTGGAGGAGATGCATGAGCGCTTGAGGGGGAGGTTGAGGGTCCTATTGAAGTCGCCCTTCGCGCTGGTCCTGGAGCGAGATGGCGTTGAGATCAGCCTGTTCAAGGGGGGCAGGATGCTCATTAAGAACGTGAAGGGCGAGGATGATGCCTTGGGGATCTACGAGGAGATCATGGGATACCTGAGGGGCGGGCCATGATCGCCCAATCGGCTTGGTTTGCTCCCTCACTGCGGGATTCGGCCAGCCGATTCCCCATGGGCGACGTCCGGCGATAGGCTTTTATGCATATAACGCCCAACGCCGATTCGAGGCCGGAATGGGGTTTGGCGATGGCCCGGGCGGTGATGGGTATCGTCCAAGGGATTCAGGATAAATCACCCATCAATCTCGCTCGAGATAGCCCTTGAGGAGGTCGAGGGGCTCCGGATCCACGAGGAGGTTATACCGAGCGTAGTGGAGGATCTGGCGAGGAAGATAAAGGCCGACGGCGTATTCATGCATCCGGTGATCGTCGACGAGGGTAGCCTCGTAGTCCTGGATGGGATGCATCGAGTCGCGGCCGCGAAGGAGATCGGATGCAAATTCATCCCGGTCTGCCTCGTTGATTATAACAACCCGAGCATAGCGATCGGGGCTTGGTATAGGTTGATAAACGGCCCGGTGGACATGGGGGAGGTGCCGGGGATCCTCGAGGACCTGGGGTTGATCGCAGAGGAGCTCCCCCTCGATTCGGCCCACGGGCTCGTCGAGGGCAGGGGCGCGATCGCCGCCGTATTCACCAAGGGCAAATGCTTCGCCATAAGGGGGCCGAGGGTCGGGATAAAGGAGGCCTACGATATCATCAAGAGGATCGAGCTCAAGTTCCTATCGCGGGGATGCTCGATAGGGTATGACGACGAGGGCGGGGCCATGGCGAAGGTCCGATCCGGCGAGGCGCGGGCATCGATCATGACCCCGACCATTTCGAAGAGGGAGGTCATCGAGACGGCCCTGGCCGGGAAGGTCTTCATACAGAAGTCCACGCGCCACGTTATCCCGGCCAGGCCCATGTTCGTGAACGTCCCGAACGAATTGCTCAGCGGGGAATTGAGCCTCCCCGAGGCGAACGATCGCTTGGTGAGGCTGTTGTCCTCCAAGGGGTTCAAACGCCTCCCCCCGGGCCAGGTCCTGGATCGCCGCTATATGGAGGAGCTCTACGTCTTCCTATAGGGCGAGGATCCCTAAGCCAGCAGGTCCCCCAGCATCCTCTCGGCCTCCTCCTTGCTCTTCAAGCCCTTCATCAGGATCCTGCCGGTCCTATAAACCCGCAGGGGGATGCCGCGGAAGGATATATCGAAGACGAGCCCGGAGATCGATCTATCGATCTTGCCCCTCTCCAATATCTTCCTAATGGCCTCGTCCCTTTTCCCATGCCTCAGCGTGACCACGAAATGCCTCTCCTCGCCGCAAGTTTCCTCGATGCTGGAGACGTACTCCCTTAGATCGGACATCCGCGCTAGCCCTTCCTTATCTCCTCGAGGGCCCTTATCAGCTCGTCTATCTCCTCCTTTACGTTGTATACGTAAAAGCTCGCCCTCACAGACCCCTTCAGCCCGAGCCTTTGGTGGAGCGGCTCAGCGCAATGGAAGCCGCTCCTCACCATTATGCCGAATTGGTCGAGGAGTAGCGCAAGGTCGTGCGGGTCGAACCCGTCCATGTTGAACGATATAATTCCCCCCCTCTCCGAATCCGGGCCCGGGCCATAGCACCGGATCCCGTCCATTTCGCCGAGCCCCTTGAGGGCGTATTTAGTTAACTCGGCCTCGTGCCTCTCGACCCACTCCATGCCCAGCCCCCTCAGGTACCTTATCGCCTCCATGAGGCCGACCCCCCCGCTCACGTTCGGGGTCCCGGCCTCGAACTTCCACGGGAGCTCGTTGTACGTGATCCTGCAGGTGCCATCCGACTTATCGCACCTCACCTCCCTTATCATCTCGCCGCCGCCGAGGAACGGCTCCATCTCCTCCAATATCTCCCGCCTGCCGTAGAGCACGCCGATCCCCGTGGGGGCCAGCATCTTGTGCCCGGAGAATGCCAGGAAATCGATCCCGAGCCTTTTGACGTCGATGGGCATATGGGGCACGGATTGGGCCCCGTCCACGAGGACCATGGCCCCATTATCGCGGGCTATCTTGGAGATCCTCGCCAGATCGTTCTTGGCGCCGGTAACGTTCGAGACGTGCGTTACGCAAACGATCTTCGTCCTCCTCGTCACGAGGCCCTCGAGGTCCTCGTAATCCAATCCCCCCTCATCGTTCACATCGGCGTATTTGACCTTGAACCCCCTGACCTTGGAGAGGTTCTCCCAAGGGACTATGTTGCTATGATGCTCCATCAGCGTGACCACGACCTCATCCCCTGGGCCGAGGCCTTTGCACCCAAGGGAATAGGCCACCAGGTTTATCGCCTCCGTGGCGTTCTTGGTGAAGATTATCTCCTCGATCCCCTCGGCCCTTATGAACTCGGCGACTTCCTCATGGGCCCTCTCGTATAGCTCCGACGCCTCCTGCGAAAGCGTGTGGACCCCCCTGTGGACGTTCGCGTTGCTCTCCTCGTAGAACCTCCTTATGGCCTCGATGACCTGTATCGGCTTTTGGGACGTCGCAGCGTTATCCAGGTATATCAGGGGCTTGCCCTCGATCCTCCTCCTCAATATGGGGAAATCCTCCCTGACCCTATATGGATCAAACATCGGCTCCGCCTCCCCCAACCCTCTTGGAGAGGACCTCCGCCAGCTCCTCCTCCTCGAGGGCCTGCTTCTCCTCGAAAGTCAGCCGCTCCGGCATCCAGCTCGGGGCGGCGCCCTTGCGCTTGTAATATAGCCTTATGGCCCGCCTGAGGGCCCCAACGGCCAAGATGCCGCAATGGAATTTTATCGATGGCAATCCCCCGACCTCCTCGGCTATCCTCTTCCAGGATATCCCCCAAGCCTCCTCCAGGCTCTTCCCCTTTATCATCTCCGTCAATATGCTCGAGGTGGCTATGTTGGCGGCGCAGCCGTAGCTCTCGAAGGTGGCCCTCTCTATGACGTCCTCATCATTGATCTTCAAGTAGAAGGTGATCATATCCCCGCAGGCTGGATTCCCGGCGACCGCATGAACGGTCGCGTCATCCATCCTGCCCAGGTTCTTCGGGTTCCTGAACAGCTCCAGGACCTTCTTGCTATAGGGCAGCGGCATCCTGGACGTCCTCAGCCACCCCCCATCGAGCCGTAAATGGCCCTGAGCCTTTCCACGGCCCTCGGGATCGCCTCCAATACATAATCCACGTCCTCGTCCGTGTGATCCCTCGTGACCTTCATCAATATGCTCCCATGGGCTTCCTCGAACCTCCTACCTATGGCCGTTAGGACGTGGCTCGGTTGGAGCATCCGCCTCGTGCAAGCGCTCCCGCTCGAGACGTATACCCCCATGAGGCTGAGCTCTATCGTAAGCGCCTCCCCCTCGCATCTGAGGAAGCTTATATTGACGTTGTCCGGGGCCCTTTTATCCCCCCTCGGGCCATTGAGCCTGGAATACTCAACGCCCCCGAGGATCCCGTCTATCAGCCTATCCCTGAGCCGCCTCATGTGGGAGACGTTCGCCTCGAAGCCATCGAACGCCCTCTCGGAGGCGGCGGCGAAGCCCACTATGAGCGGCGTATTCTCCACGCCGGGCCAAAGCCTTTGCGTCCCTATCTGCCCCTCCAGGATCCTCTCCACCTCGACCCCCTCCCTCACGTAGAGGGCCCCCGCCCCCCTGGGCCCGGAGATCTTATAGCTGCTCAACGTCGCCATATCCACCCCTAATTCGCCCACGTCGAACGGGATCCTCCCATATGCGTCCGATGCATCCGTATGGAAGATCGCCCCGGGGCTCCCATCCCTAACTATCTCGACGGCCTCCCTTATGGGCTCTATGGTGCCTATCTCATTGCTGACGGCCGTTAGGCTGACGAGGGCCGTCTCCCCGTCGACTTCCCCCTTCAATCGCTCCAGATCTATGAAGCCCTCCCCATCGACTGGGATCTTGACCACCCTTAAGCCGCGCTTCTCGAGGATTTCGCAAACGTTCGCCACGCTCAGGGGCTCTATCTCGGATATGATTATCTTGCCGCCCGCCCTCCTCGAGAGGCTCCCGATCAAGGCCAAGTTATTGGCCTCGGTCTCCCCGGGCGTGAACGTTATCTCCTCGGCGCTCGCGCCTATGGAGCGCGCTATCCCCTCGGCCGCCCTCATTATGGCCTCATATGCCTCCCAGCCGGGCTTATGGGTTATCGTCGGGTTCCCATAGGAGGATTTATTGAAATAGGGCAACATGGCCCGGACTATCTCGTCCGGGACCCTGCTTGAGTTTTCCGAATCGAGGTAGACTTCCCGCTCTATGCCGGCATGGGCCTTTATGAGTTCCTCGACATCGGCCCTCAATGGCCATCGGGATCAAGATCGCCGCCGCTCCCTATTATGCTTATCGATGTTCTAATAACCCCGTTACCATATCCTAGCTTGGCATCGGCCAATTGGCCCGGGTTCCAATGGGGATATTAGGAGGCTGGGAACGGGAGGTTTTATAGGATCGGATCCAACAATTGTCCCGGGCGCTTGGGGTTGAAGAAAAGGGTATTGTTCATATGCACCCACAACTCCGCCAGGTCGCAGATGGCGGAGGGGTTCCTGAGGGCCCTCTACGGCGATAGATATGAGGCCTATAGCGGGGGCACGGAGCCCTCGGGAATCAATCCCTATGCGATCAAGGTCATGGCCGAGGCGGGGGTGGATATATCCGGCCAAAGGTCGAAGGGCTTGGAGGAGTTCAAGGGCATGAGGTTCGATTACGTGGTCACCGTTTGCGATCGTGCGAGGGAGGCCTGCCCCTTCTTCCCAGGCGGGGGCAAGTTGCTCCATAGGGGATTCGAGGACCCCTCCAAATTCGAAGGGACTGAGGAGGAGATCCTATCCGGGTTCAGGAGGGTCAGGGACGAGATCAGGAAGTGGATCGAGGAGACCTTCGGCAAGTGATCCCCCGATGATCCGAGCCCAATAGCCGCCCCAAAGCGCCATTTGAATTCCAAATCCTTATTAGATCGTTATTTAATTAACGGCCCATTGGAGTGGAACGCGCTTGAACGTGATCGAGGCCATAAGGGAGAGGAGGGCCTATAGGTCCCTGGATCCGATCGAGGCTACGGAGGAGCTGATTAGGGATTTGGCCGAGGCCGCGCGGCTCGCCCCATCCTGCTTCAACAATCAGCCCTGGAGGTTCGTCTTCGTTAGGGATCCAAAGGCCCTCGAGGAGGTCCGAAGCGCCCTATCCAAGGGCAACGAATGGGCGAGGTCCGCGTCGATGATAATAGCCGTAGCGAGCAAGAGGGATTACGATTGCGTGATCAGGGGCAGGGAGTATTTCCTATTCGATACGGGGATGGCGACGGCGTTCCTCATCCTCAGGGCCACGGAGCTCGGGCTGGTCGCCCATCCCATAGCCGGATACGATGAGGAGGCTGTCAAGGGGGCGCTGGGGATCCCCGCCGATATGACCGTCATAACCCTAGTGATCGTTGGGAGGCGATCCGAATCCCTGAGCCCCCTCCTCTCGGAGAAGCAGGCCGAGGCGGAGAGGAAGAGGCCGGAGAGGCTGCCGCTCGAGGCCTTTTCCTTCCGGGATCGCTTCCCCGCTACAGGGCGGGAATGACCCGGCCGAAAGAATCGCCCAAGGCCCCGATCAAAAGTTTATATAAAACGATGATATAATCCTTGGAAGGGAGTCATATGGGCCATCATCGAGACCACCATGCCCATCACGCCCATCACGTGGCGGAGTTCAAAAGGAGGCTTTGGATCTCGACAGCGCTCACTGTGCCCATCCTCCTCCTTTCCGAGATGATCCAAGGATGGTTGGGCTTGGAGCTGAGGATCCCGCTCCAAAGGGAGGCGCTTTTGCTGCTCTCATCCATCGTCTATCTCTACGGCGGCTCCCCGTTCATGAGGGGGGCGCTGGAGGAGCTCAAGGCGGGGAGGCCCGGCATGATGGCCCTCATAGGCACGGCGATCTCGGTGGCCTTCTTCTACTCGGCCGGGGCGGTTCTATTCGCGCTCGGGAAGGACTTCTTCTGGGAGCTCGCCACCCTCATAGACGTGATGCTCCTCGGACATTGGGTCGAGGCGAAGAGCGTCCTGGGGGCCTCGAGGGCCCTGGAGGAGCTCGTCGAGCTCATGCCCACGACGGCCCATTTGGTCAAGGGCGGAGAGATCGAGGACGTCCCGGCCTCAAGCTTGAGGGTGGGCGATGTGGTCCTGGTCCGACCGGGCGAGAAGGTGCCATCTGATGGCGTAGTCATCGAGGGGGAATCGTCCGTCATAGAGGCCCTCCTGACCGGCGAATCGAAGCCGGTTAAGAAGGGAGTTGGGGACGGCGTAATAGGCGGCTCGATCAACGCCGAGGGGGCCCTGAAGGTCAGGGTCGAGAGGACCGGGGAGGAGACGTACATAGCCCAGGTCCTAAGGCTCGTTAAACAGGCGCAGGAGAGCAGGTCGAGGACCCAGGATTTGGCGGATAGGGCCGCGGCCCTGCTGTTCTACGTGGCCCTCGCTGCCGGGGCCGCGACTTACGCCGCTTGGGCGGCCAGCGATTCGGCGATCGCCTTGGAAAGGGCCGTTACGGTCCTCGTCATAGCCTGCCCCCACGCCCTGGGCCTGGCCATACCGCTCGTCGTCGCCCTATCCACATCGATAATGGCGAAGGGCGGGATATTGATAAGGGATAGGGGGGCATTCGAGAGGGCCAAGGACGTGGACCTGGTCGTATTCGATAAAACCGGCACTTTAACCGAGGGCAGCCTCAGCGTTAGCGATGTGGTCTCCTTCTCCTCGGAGGAGGAGCTCCTCGGCCTCGCGGCCGGGCTCGAGATGAGCTCGGAGCACGTCATAGCCAAGGCCATAGTGGATTACGCGGGGCGGAGGGGGGTGAGGGCGCATCCCGCCGAGGCATTCGAATCCCTGCCCGGGAGGGGGGCCCGCGGGAGGGTCGGGGGGAGGGAGGTATTCGTCGGCGGCCGGAACCTCCTCGACGAGATCGGGATCGCGATCGAGGACCCAAGGGTGATTGAGCTCCAAGAACAGGGCAAGACGGTCGTTTTCGTGGTGGCCGATGGGAGGCCCCTCGGGGCCATAGCCCTCTCCGATAGGATAAGGGAGGAATCCCGGGCCGCCGTGGAGGAGCTGAAGCGTATGGGCATAGGGGTCTATATGCTCACCGGGGATTCGGAGGAGGTAGCGCGCTGGGTGGCCCGGGAGCTGGGGATAGGGGATTACCTCGCCCAGGCCCTTCCGCATCAGAAGGTCGAGAAGGTGAGGGCGCTCAGAGAGGGGGGCCATAGGGTCGCTATGGTTGGCGATGGCGTGAACGATGCGCCGGCCCTGGCCGCGGCCGACGTGGGCATGGCCATAGGGGCTGGGACCGATGTGGCCATCGAGAGCGCCGATATAATCCTCGTGAGGAATGACCCGAGGGATGTGCCAAAGGCCATAAGGATATCGCGAAAGGCGTATTCCAAGATGGTCCAAAACCTTCTATGGGCATCCGGATATAACGCCATCGCAATACCGCTCGCGGCGGGCGCCCTATCGGGCCTTGGTATAGCCTTGAGCCCAGCGGTGGGCGCCATCATAATGTCCCTCAGCACCGTCATAGTCGCCCTCAATAGCCAAACCCTCAGGAAGTACGAGCCGAAGTGGCCATGGGTTGTGGAGAGGGAGCACCTAACGATCGATCCCGTTTGCGGGATGAGGGTCGATCCCGAGGCGGCCCAAGGGAGGGCCGAGGTTGGGAAATACGTAGTCTACTTCTGCTCGAGGGGCTGCGAGGAGGAGTTCAAGAGGGATCCGAAGGGGTATTTGGCGAAGGCGCTGGAGGCCCGGGCCAAGGCCGAGCCAGAGCACCCCCATCACCATCATTGATTTATTTCTAATATCGACCATGGCCCTGAAGATCAAGAGGGTGGACTTGGAGGGGATCATTCGCCATGCGAGGGAGAGCCATCCGATCGAGGCATGCGGGATACTCCTCGGGAGGGTGGTTGGAGGGGATAGGATCGTCCATGAGGTCCGCCCCGCTAAGAACGCGGCCAAATCCCCCTTCGAATATCGGATCGATCCCGAGGAGTTGCTCGAGATCCTGATCGATGCCGAGCGGAGGGGCCTGGATATAATCGGGTCATACCACAGCCATCCCCTCTCCGAGCCCTTCTGGTCCCAACTCGATGAGGATATGGGCGAGCTCTGGGTGGGGTATTCCTTTTTGATAGTATCGCCGAGCGGCGGCTTCCGCTCATATATCAAAGAGGGGAGGGGGGCGAGGGAGGAGGATATCGAGATACTGTGATTCGGGTTTTTCGCGATTCGAAAAACTTATTAAATGGGTCGCGAAATCAATAACGTCGTTTAATAATGAGGGGTTAATATGGGATTTTCCGATGAGGAAAGGAAGAGGCTCCTCAAGGAGGCCATCAGGCAGCTGCACGCCGGCGCTCCGCCTAGTGAGGTCAAGGAGAGGTTCAAGCTAGCGCTGGAGGGGGTGGGCCCCCTCGATATCGCTAGGATCGAGCAGGAGCTCATAGGGGAGGGGATCTCGAGGGAGGAGATCCAGCGGCTATGCGATGTGCATTTGGAGATATTCAAGGAGCAGCTGGAGGGAAAAGCGGAGGCCGCCCCCGGGAGCCCAGTGGGGATCCTCCGCGAGGAGCATGAGGCGCTGCGAAGGATCTCCGAAAGGCTCTCAGAATTGGTTGGCGATATTCAAAGGGCCGAGGATCTGGGCTCCGCCAAGGATGCGATCGAACATTTGAGGGGGGTCGCCGCGGACCTCTCGGATGCGGAGAAGCACTACCTGAGGGAGGAGAACGTGCTCTTCCCGATCCTGGAGAGGCACGGCATCACGGAACCACCGGCCATAATGTGGATGGAGCACAACCAACTCAGGGAGAGGAAGAAACAGCTCAAGGGCTTGGTCGAAAACCCGGGGGGGATGGGGTTCGCGGAGTTCAAGGAGCGGCTCGGCGAATTGGCCGCCTCCTTGAGGGACCTCCTCTCGAGCCACATCTTCAAGGAGGACAACATATTGTTCCCCGCGGCATTGCGCGTCGTCACGGATCGGGAATGGATGGATGCGAGGAGGGAGTTCGACGAAATAGGATATTGTTGCTTCACGCCGGGGCATTTGATAAAGGGGGCCGCCGAGGCGGCCGAGAAGCCAAGGGCAGAGGAAAGGCCAATGGTCGAGGGGGTCCTTGAGTTCGAAACCGGATCCCTGTCGAAGGAGGAGGTCGAGGCCATCCTGAATACACTTCCCGTGGACATAACCTTCGTGGATAAGGACGATTCGGTGAAGTATTTCAACAAGGCCGAGGGGCGGGTATTCGTAAGGACGAAGGCCGTCATCGGAAGGAAGGTCCAGCTTTGCCATCCGCAGAAAAGCATCCACGTGGTGAATAAAATCCTAGATGCCTTCAAGAGGGGCGAAAGGGACGTCGCGGAATTTTGGATCCAAAAGGAGGGCCGGCTGATCCATATAAGGTATTTCGCCGTGAGGGATGGGGGCGGAAAATATTTGGGGACCATGGAGGTAACTCAGGATATAACGGATTTGAAGAAGATCGAGAACGAGAAGAGGCTCCTGGACTGGGAGGGCTGAGGACTTGCTCCCATCGTTCGGCTGGGGGTAGGCGCGGGTCCGGGGATCGCCACCCGACGGGCGGAGCTTAGATGGCCCCCTTCGGCAATGGGACCGTCAGCGAGCCATGCGGCAGGAGGGCGGCCGCCCGCTTGGATTCCGGGGGCACCGCCCCCAAGGCCTCCTCGACGGATCTAAAGAATTCGTATCCGGCGGCCTCCAGCGTATCGACGACCTCCTTGGGCGCCGAGGGCGATGCCACGATCAGGTTCAGCCTTTCCCGATCCATCGCCAGCCTATTCGGGCCCTGCGATGTCTCCGTGAGCGTCCCCTCCCTAGCCCTGCGCCTGAGGTCCTCGAAGACCCGCTTCGGCTCCCAGCCCGCGTACCTCGTCATCTCCTCCCTGAGGCTCGGGTTCCCGATGCCATCGGTCAGGGCGGCCACGAGCAAAACGGTTGGCTTCGCGCCCCCGCCCCGATCGGCGATGTTCGACGCGTACCACGCCGCCTTGAGGGCCTGCATGAGGTTCCTGCCGGCGGGCCAATCGGCCACCGAGATGACGAGCTTAGCCGGCCTCGCCTCGACGGCGTAGATCGCCCTAGCGAATCCCTCGGCTAGGTAGCGATGCGCCTCCAGGGGCGGGCCATATGCCGCGGCCGCTGGCGATCCATCTGGGTTGAGGACGAAATCCAGGACCCTGTATTCGCGACCGCCCCTCGCCAAAAGTCCCGCCGCCTCCTCCATGTCCTCCCTCACGGGGTTCCCATCCAATATCAATTCCCTCGCCCTGGCATCGCCTATGGCGAGGGCGTGATTCGAGATGATGCTCCCAAGGCTGGAGCAGCCCGGCAATATGGCCTTCGCCCCGCCGCCGTATCCGGCGAAGAAATGCGGTTGAACGTTCCCGGTCGATATTATCAAATCCCTATCCAAGAGCTCCTCGTGGACCTCCACCTCGGTACCCCTGGAGGTCCTGCCGATCGGCGCATATCTGCTGCCCTTTTCATTGGTCGATGAAAGGAAGATCGATCCCTTATACCTCTCGTATACATAGTCCCCCAGGGCCCTCCTATAATGCCCCCCATCCGGCGGGTGATGCGATCCATTCGCGCAGATCAGCTTTATGTCATCGCACCGCTTCTCCAGCTCGAGGATCAATTCCCTCATGAACGGGGATGGGTGCCTCGTATGATCGGGGAAGATGACCGCCGCCCCATCCGCCTCGCCCAGGGGGACGCCGTCCAAGGGGCGCCTCAGGGCCCCTTCGAATAGGGCCCCCGGATCCATCGGCGGCAGCCCCCTAGGCTCTATTATTTGGAGATTGGGCAAATCCCGCTTGGGGATCTCCGCGCTGGCTCCGCGGCCCAAGGAGATCTCGATCGCGCCCTCATCCCTGTCCATTTCGCCCGTCCCCCCCTCGGCCGTGGATATTAAAGCTTAGGGCGGGCTCATCTCCCCAGCTCCGTCCTTATTCTTATCGTCCGCATTAGGTCGCTCCTGGTGATTATCCCCTTGAGCTCCCCGTCCTCGATCACCGGGAGCCTCCCCACGCCGTGGGCTGACATCTTGACCATGGCCTCGATTATGGGCTCATCCGGCGATGCGGATATTATCTCGCTCCTCGGCTTCATTATATCGCCCGCCCTCACCCTATGCCAATCCTCCCTGGGGACCCTCTTGACATCCGAAACCGTCACGAGGCCCAGGAACTCCCCATCCCTCATGACCGGGAAGCCGCCGTGCTTGTATTTCATGAAATATTCCACTATCTCCCCGACCGGGACGTCGGGCCCGATCGCGTCTATCTTTGTCGTCATAACGTCCCCCACCCTCAGCTCGGCCAAGGCGTTGCTTATGATCGTTTGCCTCAGGCTGCTCTCGGCCCCGCTCTTGAGGAACCATCCTATGACCACGAGCCATATGCCGTTTAGGAGCGACGTTGTGAACATGAGGATGAAGCCCAGGAACATGAAGAGGTAAGCGAAAGCGCTCCCGATCTGGGTGGCGATCCCCGTCGCTTCCAATAGGTTCCCCCTCCACCTCCAAAGCGCGGCCCTCAGCATCCTCCCCCCATCCATCGGGAACGCGGGCAGCAGGTTGAAGGCGCCGAGGAGGACGTTTATCAAAAAGCCGTAATCTAGCGGGGCCAGGATTAGGGCGCCGGCCCCCAGGGAGGACGCGATGAGCCAAGCCGCCTTGAATAGGATCGCCAAGCCGAAGCTGGAAAGGGGCCCCGCCGCGGCCATCTCGAGCTCCATCCCGGGATCGCCGGGCTCCTCCAATATCCTAGCCACGCCGCCGAATAGGAACAGGGTTATATCCGGGACCGCCATTCCCCTCCTCTTCGCCACATAGGAATGGAATAGCTCGTGGAAGAGGACCGAGAGGAGCAGCAATACGGAGGAGGCGATCCCGACGGTCCAATAGACCCAGGGCGGTTGCGCGGGGTAATGGCTGGGCATGTAAAAGGCCGAGAGGGAGTATACGATTAGGGCGAAGGCTATGAACCATGTGAAGTGCAGGTATATATTGACGCCGATGATCTTGCCGATCCTGAACGACGAGATCGCCCACCGCCCTCCGCTATCGCCCTTATATTAAAAAAGCTAACGCCCCCATCCGGGGGCCGCGCAGGGGTTGAGGGCCCGGCGGCATAGGTCCCCCCTCATCGGAGGTAGGAGTTGAAATCCCCCACGTCGACCTCATCGATCGATAGGACGTTCCGGATGAAATTGAAGAGCCTCCGCCTTATATCGGCGGATATCGTTGGATACCAAATCGGGCTGGCGACCACGAGGGCCCTCCAAGCGTAGAAGGGCTGTATGACCCTGAGGAGCTCCTCATCCCCCGTCAGGTCCAAATATCCCCTCATGAACCGCTCGTGGAGCTCCATGAAGGCCCCCTCCAGGCGTCCGTGGGCCTGGAGCGAGAAGAACAGGTAGTTTATGTCCATGGCGGCCACGTCATCGGCGGCCTCGCCCCACTCCCCCCGGCTCCGATCGAGGACCGAGAAATCGGCCCCCTCCCGGAAGAGCACGTTCCAGGGGTGGAAATCGCCGTGGACTTGGCAAAGCCTATGGGCCTTCCCCTTCAGCTTCCACCTCCATCCCACGCACATGCGCTCTATCTCCTCGAGCTCCCTCGCGCTCGCGAATCCCGAATCGGCGGGATAGCTATCCAGCAGGCCCATTATGCATTCCCCGTGCCCCACGAGCTCCCTTATCCGCCTCGCGTAAAGGCCCGGCGAATCCCCCTTCACCGAGTGGATCTCCGCCAAGTAGCCCGATAGGGCATCGCACCTGGTTAGGTCCAATGGCCCGAGCGCTCCCCCGTCCCTTATCCTCTCCAAATCCCTGTAATACTCGGAGCCCTCGACCCTCTCGACGAGGAGGAAGGGCTCCTCGATATCCCCGATCGACCTCATCGCCCCGCCCCTCGCGAAGTAGCCCAGGTCTATGGCCCTGGCGTGCCTCGGGAGCTTGTTGTAGGTGGAATGGGCCAATGAGAGGCATTGGAGCCGATCCGCCAAATGCTCGTGGCCGAATCCCTCGGCGCGCATGGTCTCCAAGACCGCGCTCCTCCTCTCCCCTCGAACCGAGAACTCTATGAGATAGGGCGTCCCGTATCCGAAGCCCTTCAGCTCCTCGGGCTCGATCCCGCCCCCGGCCCTCCCCAGCTCCCTCACGGATATTATCGAAACCCCGGCCCCGTGGATCGAGGCCAAGTACCTCTCCAATTCCTCAAGGCTCAACGGCATCGCGATTCACCCGCCCCTCCACGGCCAGCCCAAACCTCCCGACCATGGCATCGAGGATCGCCCTGGCGCAGGCCTCGGGATCCATCTTATCCGATTCCACTATCACGTCCGGATCCTCTGGCTCCTCGTAATCCGCTTGGAGGCCCGGGACGTTGGCGGCCGAGCCCTCGATGCCCATCCTATAGATCCCCTTCGCGTCCCTCTTCATGCAAACCCCCAGCGGGCATTTCACGTAGACCTCCATAAATCTACCAATCTCCCGCCTCGCCCGATCCCTGTAGGCCCTTTTGTTGGCGGTAGCATCGAAGATCACGTTGACGCCGTTCTCGACCAGCAACTTCCCGATGTAGGCCATTATGCCATAGAAGAGGTCCCTCTCCTCTTGGCTGTAGGTCGGGTTCGGCGTGATCACGCGCCTGAGCTCATCCGACTCCAGGATCTGGCAGCGGATCCCGTTCGCCGCCAGCATCTCGGCCAGGGCCCTCGCTATCGTGGATTTTCCGCTCGAGGGGAGGCCAGTTATCCAGATGGCCCAACCCGCCATGATCGCCCGCCCAGCCAGATGTGGAATGCCCCTCGGGAATTTTAAATATGATCCGGCTGGACCCCCGATATATTCGGGAATCCAATTGGATGATTGGCGCGATAGGATCGATCCCGTTGGGCTATAATTTCCTTATATACCTCTCGACCTCCCAAGGGCTCACCTGCATCCGATATAGGTCCCATTCCTTGCGCTTCTCGTCCAAGAAGTTCCTGAAGAGCGCCTCGCCGAGCGCCTCCTTGACGAGCGACCCCCTTTCCATCTCCACCAGGGCCTCCCCGAGCGACTCCGGCAGGGTATCTATGCCCCTCCGCTTGCGCTCCTCGTGGCCCATTTGATAGAGGTTCGCATCCGTCGGCTCGGGCGGCTCTATCCGCTTCCTTATCCCCTCCAGCCCGGCGATGCAGAGGACCGCGAATTGGAGATACGGATTCCCGGCCGGATCGGGGCTCCTTATCTCGACCCTAGCCGCATCCGGCCTCCCCCTGAAATCGGGGACCCTTATCAATGGCGAGCGATTCCTATACCCCCACGCCAGGTAAACCGGCGCCTCGTAGCCCGGGACCAGCCTCTTGTAGGAATTGGGCCAGGAGGAGAGGACTGCGCTGATCTCCCTCCCGTATCGGATCTGCCCCCCTATGAAATAGAGGGCCTCCTTGGATAGGAACCCCCTCTCCGGGTCGTTTTCGAAGAACGCATTCCTCCCATCCAATGTCCAAAGGCTTTGGTGGACGTGCATCCCCGAGCCGTTCACCCCATAGAACGGCTTGGGCATGAAGGTGGCTATGAAGCCGTTCCTGGTGGCGACGGATTTTATCAACATCTTCACCGTGACCGTATTATCGGCCGTCCTGAGGGCCTCGTCGTATTTGAAATCGATCTCGTGCTGCCCCCGGGCGACCTCGTGATGGCTCAGCTCGACCTCTATCCCGAAGCCCTGCGCCAGGTTCGCGACCTCCTTCCTCAAATCCTCGGTCAAATCGCCGGGGTGGAGGTCGAAATATCCGGCCATATCTATCGGCGTCGGGGGGACCCCATCCACGTCCCTCAGCAGGAAGAACTCCATCTCCGGGGCGCATTTGTATACATAGCCCGCCTCGCGGCATTTCTCAAGGGCCCTTTGCAGGGCATATCTCGGATCGCATTCGAACCTGCTCCCATCGGGCGAGTAGATATCGCATATGAGCCGGCATTCATCGGGCTTCCACGGGATCCTGGCGTAAGTCCTCGGATCCGGCAGGAGGACCAGATCCGATTCCTCGATCGGCCTATAGCCGGTGACCGAGGACCCATCGAACGTTTGCCCGCTGTGGAAGATCCTCTCGAGGTTCCGCGCGTTCACCGATAGGCTCTTCAATATGCCATTTATATCGACGAATTGGAGCCTAGCGAACCTTATGCCCGCCTCCCTCACGTCCCTGAGGACCTCCTCAGCGGCCTCCTCCCTCTTCAACATTTTTGCTCATTGTGCCGGCAATTCGGATAGTATATAAGGTTTTTCAAAAATATGATGAACAAAACCCGCTGAATTTTTGTTGAAATTGAACATTTGTTAAGACGAATTGCCGGCCCATCCGAGGCGGCTCCCTCAGTCCCCGATGTCGGCCATGGCCTCCCTAGCCTCCCTCGCGATGGATTTCAGCTTTTCGATAATCGGGCCCGGGAACGCTGCGACCTTGTCCGAGTAAACGTTCAGCACCCCTGTCACCTTCTCCCGGATCTCGATTGGGATCGCCGCGGATGAGCGATAGCCCCTCCTTAGGGCCTCGTCCCGCCAAGGATCCATGCGCGGATCGGCGCCGATATCGTCAACGACGACCACCTCCTTGGTCCTTGCCGCGGTCCCGGTCGGCCCGCGCGAGCGCCTCGGGTCATCCAAATGGATGCCTATGGCCGTGAGGTAGCCATCCTCCGCGCCTGCGCTGGATATAGGCACGACTTCTTCAAAGTCCTCATAGGCCAAACCAAACCAAGCCATTCTATACCCGAGCGCCACGGCTTTCCGGCAAGCCTCCATCCAAATTTTTTGAACGCACGGGCCGAGATCGATGGCTACGGATGCAATGCCCCCTCCCGTGATCACGAGCGGGTGCCACCTCGTTTCATGATATACCCCTTTGAAGTCCCTATATCTAATCCAGCGCCTCACCTCCCCGGAGCCCGATTCCTCGATGCGCAACTCAATAACTCCATCGAAGAGCGATTGGATGTGGGCCAGCAAGGCGGCTTCATGGGCCTCCGGGGTCACCGTAAGCAATGCGCGATCGCTCATCCACCTCATCCGTGCGGCCAAGCCCTCCACGAAGGCCTTTCCAATGCGATCCCCGAATCTAGCCAAGAAGGGATCGAGCGAATCCACGCACGCTACCGGCCCCTCGAGCCCCTCCAGGGCCTTGGAGATGGATATCATGAATTCGGCAGGATTCCCCAGATCCTTGACGTACCATGTCGAGGCGGGAGGGCGTCCGGATAGGGCGCTGTAGCAGTCCACGATCCTCAGCCCCTCCAGGCGATCCGCGGTGACCCCCAGCCTCCCCAAGTCTGCTGCGACCGCGTCTGGCGAGCCCCAAGTTATCGCGGAAACGGCATGCCGCCCGGCCCGAAGACTTCTAGCGAGGAACGTTTGGGCAAAGCGCGTCTTCCCAGATCCTGGGGGGCCCATTAGCAGGTAAACGCCCCTTGGGACAGGGCCATGTATGAACGCCCTCGCCCCCGGGAATTCATTGGACATCGTTCGGGGGGGGGGAGTTTCATGAAGGCCCTTATTAACGTTATATTTATATCAATATTCTCTCTCAACCGAGCGTCGCTCGCGCGGGCCTTCTAAGGCGGCCCTCGGCGAGCAGATCGCTTTTATCTTGCGGCCCGGGTAGGCTTAGAGCCGGATGCCCGATGGAGCTGGCGCAGATCGCCTTCAATATCGCGGGCGGCCTCGCGCTATTCCTATACGGCATGGTCCTGATGAGCGGGGGCCTCCAAAGGGCCGCGGGCGAAAGGACCAAGAGGATCCTCGAGAGGATGACCGATAGGCCGATAAAGGGGGTCCTGACTGGCGCATTGATAACGGGCATCATACAAAGCAGCAGCGTGACGACCGTGCTGCTCGTGGGCATGGTGAACGCGGGGCTTATGAGCTTGAGGCAGGCGGTCGGGGTAGTATTCGGGGCCAATATAGGGACCACAGTGACGGCGCAAATAGTCGCCCTCCGAATCGGGCTATACGCCCTCCCGATCGTGGCCTTGGGCCTATTGATAAGCTTCGCACCCGGGGAGCCATTTCGAAAATACTTGGGCCAGGCCCTGCTTGGCCTCGGCTTCATCTTCCTGGGGATGACGTTCATGGGCTCCGGGGCCAAGCCCCTCCAAAGCCTCTCCTCCTTCATGGGCCTCGTGAGGCTCTTCGGGGATGAGCCCCTATGGGGCATCGCCTCCGGCGCGATATTCACGGCCGCGATCCAATCCAGCAGCGCGACCGTGGCCTTGGTGATCGCCATGGCCATGGAGGGGGCCATCGATTTGCGCGCGGCCGTCCCGTTCGTGTTGGGGGCCAACATAGGGACCTGCGCCACCGCCCTCATCGCCTCCATCGGGACCTCGAAGGATGCCAAGAGGGTGGCCGCGATACACCTTATGTTCAACCTCATCGGAACGGCGATCGTTCTCCCCTTTTTGGGGCATTTCATAGGGCTCGCGGCCCTTACGGCCCGGGATCTGCCGAGGCAGATCGCGAACGCCCATACGCTCTTCAACGTCCTGACGACGGCTTGCCCCCTGCCCTTCGCCGACCGGCTCATATCGATTTCGAGGATCGCGATCCCCGGGGAGGACTATGGTGTTGAGAGGGTGGGGTACCTCGATAGGAAGATGTTCAAGGTGCCATCCATAGCCCTGGAGCAGGCCAGCAGGGAGGTGGGCCGCATGGCGAGGATCACGTTCGAGATGTTCTCACACTCCAGGGAGATCCTGTTCAATGGCAAGGGGGACCTTTTCAAGATCGTCGAGAAGAAGGAGGCGTTGCTGGATGAGGCGCACCACGCATTGGATCGCTATTTGACGGAGCTCTCCGAGGGCGCGATGAGCAAGGAGGAATCGGCGAAGCTCTCCGGCCTATTGCATACGATCACGGATATAGAGAGGATAGGGGATCATATAAACAACATATCGGAGATCGGCGTGGCCAAGATAAGGGAGGGGTTGGCGTTCTCGCCGCTCGCGATGGAGGAGCTCGCGCATATGTTCGACGAGGTCGAGAGGATGTATGTCGAGGCCATGGACGCGTTCCTCAAGGGGGATAAGGCGCGCGCCATGGAGATAACCCGGATCGGCCCGAGGATAGACGCCATGAAGGAGGAGTACATGGAGAACCATTTGGATAGGTTGAGGAGGAACATCTGCTCCCCGAAGGCCGGCGTTTTATTCGTCGACATCCTTAGGAACCTTGAAAGGATCGCGGATCACTCGGACAACATAGCCCATGCTACGATATTCGGCTTTTGAGGATCGCGCCGGATGCGCTGGCGAGCCCCATTGGCTCAGTTAGCTTGGGGCCTCGCCCCATCCGAGCCTTTTACCTTCGGAGATGGTAGCCCGGGGGAGATTCGAACTCCCGTCGGCGGGTTTCCCCGGCGAGCGCTCCCGCCGCCACCAAAGCCCGCAACTCAAGGGGCTCGCTGAGCCCTTGCTTGTCCGCTACACTCGGCGCGGGCTCTCGAATGCCCGCTCCACCGGGCTGCGATCCCCGGGCCGGTTCGGATCTTTTGGCAGGCCCCAATTAAACCTTATCCGAGGGGCCCAAGGGGGGCCCCTTTTTATTGCGCCGCCCGGGCTGGGGGATCGTGAGGGGAGATGCGCCTGGATGCGGAAGAGGTGAGGGATCACGAGCTCTTTGAGGGAATCACGGCCAAAGAATTGGTCGAGCAGATGAAGTCCGCTTGGGGCTTCACGGCCGGGAAGCTGGCCCTCGGGGTCGAGATATTGGAGGAGATGCTCCGCGATCGGGATTGCGTTCGCCTCCTCTCCTTCCCGGCTTGCATAGTGGCTACGGGGACGCGCGGGGTCCTGAGGGACCTCCTGAGGAGGCGCCTCTTCGACGCAGTTATAACGACCTGCGGAACCCTCGACCACGACATCGCTAGGAGCTGGGGGCCCTATTATAGGGGGTCGTTCGATATGGACGACGAGGCCCTCTACGATAGGGGGATCAATCGCCTCGGGAACGTCCTCATCCCACACGAGGGGTACGGGGCACTGATAGAGAAGAAGATGCGCGAGCTGCTCGAGGGCCTTTGGGGGGAGGGCATCAGGTCCCTATCGACCCGCGAGCTTTGTTGGGAAATAGGCCGAAGGATCTGCTCCAGGGATTCCCTGCTGTATTGGGCGGCGGAGAACCGGATCCCCGTCTTCGTCCCCGGCATAACTGATGGGGCAGTCGGCCACCAGCTGTGGATCTTCTCCCAAACCCATCCCCTGGCCATCGATCTATGGAAGGATGAGCGGGAGATCAGCGATCTGATCTTCTCCAAGCGCAGGGCCGGGGCCCTGATAATAGGCGGGGGGATATCGAAGCACCATGCGATCTGGTGGAGCCAATTCAGGGGGGGCTTGGATTACGCGGTTTACATAACGAGCGCGGTCGAATGGGATGGGAGCCTCTCCGGGGCGAGGGTGAGGGAGGCCGTATCCTGGGGCAAGGTGAAGAAGGGCGCCAAAAGGGTCACGATAGAGGGCGAGGCGACCGTCCTATTGCCATTGATGATCGCCTCCCTGCTGACGGGGCTAAGCGGGCCGGAGGGGAAGGGGTAGGGGGCCCATTGGGGCCCCATCCGGCCGCGCTCCGGCGCCGCTTGCGAAAAGGGTATAAACCCGGATCCGGGATCGGGGCTTGAGGGGCGATGGCGGATCGGGCGCTGTTCGAGTTGGGCGCGATCCTGGTGTTCTCGGGGTTCGCCCTGGCCCTCGCCGCATTCGTGGCGCTGCTCGCCTCATCGATCCGGGGCGGGGTCAAGGGCGGCGGGGCGATCCTCATAGGGCCGATACCGATAATCTTCGGGACCGAGGGGTTCCCGAGGGCCGCCCTATTGCTGGCCCTGGCGATACTCGCGGTCCTCTCGCTCCTAGCGATCCTCCCGCTCCTTTGGAGGGCGTAGCCGCGATGGGGGGCTCGATCGCTTGCGAGGTTTGCGGATCCGAGTGGGCCAGGTACGTTTGCCGCCGTTGCAATAGGAGGGTTTGCGAAAAATGCCTCGATGCAAGAGATTGGATCTGTTTGGAGTGCAAGGCCATGGGCGCGCTGGCGGAGCCGGCTGGCGGCTTGGGCATGGGCCCCCTGGGCCTCCCCCTCCTGGCGTTCTTCCTGAGCTTCGCGCTGATATTCATCGGCATGTTGCTCATCGCGCTCTCGTCCGCCGCGCCCGCCGGCGGGCGGGGGTTCGGCCTGATCCTCATAGGGCCGATACCGATAATCCTTGGGACGGGCCCCGAGGCCACCTCCGGGGCCCTATTGGCGATCGCCCTCATTCTCTCGTTGGCGCTCTTGGCCTACGCCATCCTCAAGGGCCGGGGCCCCCGTTCCCCCTAGCGCCCCGGATCCCCGCAAATGATCCACCCCGGCGATCGGCGCCCCTCCAGCGATCCGATAGCCGATCTCAAAGCTCCCGCTTTAAATTGAAGGGCTTCCCGGATTCGATTATGTGCCTCGGGACCTTCTCCCTCCACTTCCTCAGGAAGCTCAGGTCCTCCTCCTCCTTCCTGAGGCCATCCGGGAGCATGTGCGGTATCCCCTCGATTATCGGGTAATACCTCATGCAGGCCTTGCAGAATATGAGGCCCTCCTCCACCTCATCCCCCTCCTCGAACGCGAACAGCTCGAGATCGATGTTCTTGCAAATCGGGCACGCGAGGTAATCCATCAGCCTCCTCTTCAAGCCCCCATCGCCCCCACGATCCCCGAACGGGGCCCCTCGCCCCGCGGCCCCCGGCTCATTTCGACCAAAGCCCCCTCCCAACTCCCCTATATATGAACCCGGCCTTCTCCGCCTCGGCCGGGTCGATTATATGGGCGCAATCGACCAAGCATGGGGATTTGGCCATATTGGATGCCAAGGCCCTTACGTCCAGGGCCTTGAACTCATCGTGCGGCACCGTTATGATCGCGCAATGGGCCCCGGAGATCGTTTGGAGGAGCGTCGGCTCCGAGCTCAGGCCCATCTTGGAGAGCTCGGCCCTGGAGAAGAATGGATCGTAGGCCTTCAATATGGCCCCCCTCCTGGATAGGATCCTCGCCAATTCCAACGACGGGGATAGCCTCGCCTCCTTTACGTTCGCCCTGAAGGCCACGCCGAGGATGCAAACCCTGGCCCTCCTCAGGGACCTCCCGCTGGCCCTCAGGGCATCGGCGCAAAGCCTCGCGACGTGGCGGGGCATATCCTCGTTCAAATGCCTCGATTCCATGACGAGCTTCAGCGAGACCCCGTGCTCGCTGGCCGAGGAGGCCAGAAGGTATGGATAAATGGGCAAGCAATGGCCCCCGACCCCGGCGCCGGGCACGTGGAGGTGGGAATAGGGCTGGGTGTTGGCGGCCCTCATCGCCTCTATGTAATCGATCCCCAGCTTTTCGCTCAGGATCGCCAGCTCGTTCGCGAGGGCTATGTTGACGTCCCTATAAACCGCCTCGAAGAGCTTCGTGGCCTCGGCGGTCCTCAAATCCCTAACCTTGACGACCCCGCCCTTGGTCATGACCTCCTTTATCGCCGCGGCCGCCTCAAGGCTCCTGGCATCGATCCCCCCGACTACCCTCGGGTAGGTTTGGAGATCCTGCAGGGCCCTCCCGGCCATGGCCCTTATCGGGCTATGCGCCAGCCCGTAATCCCGCCCGGCCCTCAGCCCCGATGCCTTCTCTATCGTCCCGCCCACGACCCTCTCGGTCACCCCTGGGCCGCAGGTGCTCTCGAGGATCACCAACGAGCCGGGCCTCATGCCCTCGGCTATCCCCTTAGAAGCCTTCTCTATAGCCCTGTAATCCGCCCCCCCGTCCCTCCCGACGGCCGTGGGGACCACTATGATGAACGCATCGCTCTCGGCCGCGGCCCCGGCTATGTCGGTCGTTGCCTTGAGCCTCCCGCCCTTGACCAACCTCTCCAGCAATTGCTTCAGCCCCGGCTCCTGGATCGGGGGCTCCCCATTCGAAACCGCTTCGACGATCCCCTCATCCGAGTCCACCCCAGTGACCCTCGCCCCCCTATCGGCCAATATGCAAGCCGTTGGGAGGCCCATCCACCCCAACCCTATGACCGCTATGCGAACGCCCCCGGATGCTATCGCGCTCTTTATCCCCTCTGGGTCCATCTCCATCAGATTGGCCAAGGCCCTCCTCATCCGCCCGGTCCGATCTGGCGCGGGAAGCTCTATAATCCCCCACCATTAACAAATCTTGCGATGATCGGTGGGCTTGGGTTGCGCGCGTGGTTGGACGTATTGACCCCCAAGCAAGCCAATATGCTCGGCCTGCTCGCCAAGAGGCTATCGGGCTCGGGGGTGGAGGTGGCGATCACCGCGAGGCGCTATCGGGAGCTGACCGAGCTGCTCAGGATCAGGGGGATCGAGGCCAAGCTAGTGGGGAGGCACGGGGGCGGGGATCTATATTCGAAGCTCGAGGCGAGCGCCGAGAGGACCCTATTGCTCGCCAAGTTCGCCAAGCGCTTCTCGCCCGATTTGGCCATATCCTTCTCATCCCCGGAGTGCGCGAGGGTCGCGTTCGGCCTGGGCGTGAGGCATTATTGCATAAGCGATTCCCCCCACGCCGTCGCGGTCTCGAGGCTCACGATACCGATCTCCGAGAAGCTCTTCTCCCCAAAGGCCATACCCAAGTCGGCTTGGGAGCGATATGGGATATCCCGAGACTCCATAATCCAATACGACGCCCTCGATCCCGTGGCTTGGATAAGGGCCTATTCCCCGAGGCCCGAGCCCGAGGAGGGCCTGGTGATAATCAGGCCCGAGGAGGCGAAGGCGTCCTATCTCCTTAGCGGGGGGAGCGATTTGGGCTTCCTGAGGGAATTCCTCGGGAGGCTCTTCGAGCTCCGCCCCGATGCGCGGGCGCTCATAATCCCAAGATACGACCCGACGGAGTTCATGGACTTGAAAAGGCGCTTCCGGAACGTCTCCATCCTGAGATCGGTCGTCGATGGGATCGAGCTCCTCCGCCGGGCCTCTGCTTTCGTGGGCAGGGGGGGCACGATGACCGCGGAGGCGGCCCTGATGGGGATACCGTCGATATCCTGCTACCCCTCCGCCCCGACCTTCATCGAGCGATACCTTATAAGGGTCGGGCTCGTCAAGAGGGTGCCAGACCCGAGGCGGGCGGCCGAGGCGACCGCGAGGGCCCTCGGGGACCCCTCCCATAGGGCCAAGGTCGGGAGGATAGCCTCCGAGCTCCTCTCGAGGATGGAGGATCCGATAGACGTCATATACAAGGCGATCCTAAGCGGCTGAGCCGCGGCGCCCGACCCTCCTCCAAAAGTAAAGCTCCGTTATCCTCTTCCAACAATAAAGCCAAGCCAGGATGGAGGCGATCCCGATCGCGATCTTCGCCGCGCTCGCCACCGCCAGCCAAAGGACCCCATCCCTGGGGTTGGGGATGGGGACCACCACGAGCAGCAGGAGATAGAGCTCCGCCATCAGGATCCCCCAAACGGCCAGCATTATCAGGGATATCTCCAATATCCTCCTCAAGCCCCTCACCTTGGGATGAGGGCCGCGAAGGTCAAAAGGGCCAATCCGGAGGATATGGCCGTGAGGGCCATCATGGCCTTGACTATCTCGCCCTCCCCCATGGGCCCGCTCGCGAGTATGACCCTCGCGAGCGTGATCGGGGCCCCGGCGTCCGCGGTCGCGGCCAACCTCCCATCGGCCTCCAACCTCACGGGCCTCTTCCTCGCCTGCCTTCGCTCGTAGAGTCCCCCCATCGACGAGAGCCCGTAGAACGCGTTCATTATATGCGGCATCATGGCCACGGCCGTCGGGACCTCTATCCCGCCCATTATGGCCAAGGCCCCTATCGAGGCGCCGGCGCAGAGGTCCCCCACATCGCCTATGAAGACCTTGGCCGGATATCGATTGAATCTGTGGAGGGCCAATAGGGAGCCCAGGAGGGCCAGCGCCAATGGGAGCGAATCCCATTTGCCGGATAGGGATAGGAGGAGGGCCATCGTCGCCAGGATTATGCTGCAGGTCCCCGTCATGCTGCCGTTGAAAACGTCCATCATATTCACCGCGTTCGCGGTCACCGATATGCCCAGAGGTATGGCCAATGGGTAAACGAGCGTCATCCTGGTCCTCCCTATGAAGGGCAGCGAGGGATAGGGCGAATAGGCCCTTAGGGCCAATATGGGGATCCCCGCCAAAGCCAGCAATAGGGGCTTCAGCCTCGGCCCCATGGGCCTCAAATCGTCCCTGGCCCCGATCAGGGCCGAGATCAGGGCCGTCCCGAGGAGGGCCAGGGCCTGGGCCGCAGCCCCCGGATCCGAGAAGGGGATGAGGGCCAGGGCGCATATCGCGATCGATATCGGGATGGCGGATCCGCACATCTCCGGCAGCGGCGGCCTCCCGGGCTTATGCACGTCCTCCCCCACGATCCCCCTATCGCGGAGGAATCGCGATAGGGGCGGCAGCAAGGCCCCCGTTGAAAGGAAGCCCAGCGCGAAGAGGGCGATCGCGGCCAAGGCCGCGGAGGTCGGATCCAGCGACGATCACCGATCCCGATTCGAACGAGGTATCATGGCGGGAGGGGGAGCGCCCTAAAAAACGTTGATGGGGCCGGCGACATCGGCCTCTATCTCCTTGAAATGGCATACGACGGCCCTATTCGATACCGTGAGGCCGTCCCGGACCTGGACCATGTCCCCCAAGACGCACCCCGGCCCTATCCTGGCCCCCTTCCCGATCCTGCATCCCTCGCCTATGATCGAATCCTCTATGATCGCGCCCTCCCCGACCTCGACGCCCTCGAACAATATCGACCCCCTCACTTGGGCGCGCTCGGCCAAGACGGAGCCCTCGCTGATCGAGGAATATGGCCCCACGCGCGCCCCGGCGCCCACCTTCGCCTCATCGCTTATGAAGGCTGGGGGCTCCACCGTTACGCCAGCCGGGGGGGCCAGGGCGCGGAGGCGATATCTCTTCGGGTTCCCGGACACCCTCTCCAAATAAACCCTATTCGCCCTTATGTAGTCGTCGAACTTCCCTATGTCGAGCCAAAGCCCCCCATAGCGATACCCGAAGAGCCTCCCCTCCTCGGCCAGCCTCGGGAATATCTCGCGCTCCAGGCTCACCTTCCTACCATCCGGTATCATATCCAATATCTCCGGCTCGAGGATGTACATGCCCGCGTTTATCAACCTGCTGGGCTCCTGACCGGGCTTGGGCTTCTCCACGAACCTCCTTATCCTCATGCCGTCCCCGAGCTCCACCGCCCCGAAGCGGCTCGCGTCCTCGACCTCGTGGAGCGCTATCGTGGCGGCGGCCCCCCTCCCCATGTGGAACTCGAGCATATCGGCCACCGAGAGCTCGTTCATTATATCGCCGTTCATGACCAAGAACGGCCCGTGGCCCTCCAGCAGGGCCCTCGCATACCTTATCGGCCCGGCCGTCCCGAGCGGGTGCGGCTCCTTGGAGTACTTGATCCTCATATCCCCGTGCCTCGATCCGAACCTGAGCTTTATCCGATCCTCCAGGTAATTCACGGCCAAGATGGCCGCCTCCACCCCCTGGGCCGATAGGCCATCCAGGAGCCATTCCAGCATCGGCTTCCCCGCGACCGGGAAGAGGGCCTTGGGCCTCGTGCAGCTCAGCGGCCTGAGCCTCGTGGCGTAGCCCCCGGCCAAGATAAGGGCCCTCAAACATCATCCCGCCAGAGCGCCATTTTTGGCCATATGAATGGCCGACATCGATTTTAAACCCTTCCGCGGATGAATCTGGGGCCATTGAAGGGCGTTTATACGCTGTTGATAAGGATCCGCGAGCGGGTCGAGGTGGAGGTCGGGAGGCTCGGCAGATTTTCGCTCGAGCCCGGGGGATATTCCTACACGGGATCCGCAATGGGATCCGGCTCGGCCTCGCTCGAGGGGAGGATTGGGAGGCACCTGGGCCGGAGGGCGAGGAAATTCTGGCACATAGATCACCTCCTGGGCTCGGGCGGGGCGGAGGTTATCGGAGTTATATGCGCCGAGGCGGATTCGAGGCTCGAATGCGCCGTGAACGAGGCCATAAGGAGGTCGATGGGGGGGTCGGCCCCCATCCCGAAATTCGGGTCATCGGATTGCGATTGCGCGAGCCACCTGCTCAGGCTCCCCGGGTCTACCGGGGGCATGGAGGAGGGGGTGATGAGGGCCTACGCCCTATTGGGGCTTGAGCCCATGCGCTTCAAAGGGGCTCCGCCTCGCCCCATCTCTTCTCGAAGGCATCGGAGAATATCCTTATGAGGCCCGCGTTCCTAGTGTAATGCGGCTTATAATAGATGGGCTTCTCGCCCTCCCTCTTCCTGGCCCATATCAGGAACACGAGCTCCGAGCCATCGACCAGGGTCCCCCTTAGGGGGTACCCGGACTCCCTCAGGAGCCTGACCTCGGCCCCGAAGCTCCTCAGCTCGTTCGCCCTCCTCCTTGACCCGTTGTCGGGGGCGAGCATGAGGATCCTCGCCCTGACCTTCCTCTCCAGGGCCTTGAGGAGCTCCTCCCTCACCTTCTCGTACCAACCGAAAGTCTCGGCGAAGATCGATATGCTCTCCTTGGAGCCGGCTATCATCTTAGCCGTCCTGAGCTCCATCTCCGAGAGATCCCCCAGCGGGACCACTATCTCCTCGGCCCTGATCCCCATCCTGATTTCCCAGAAGAGGGGGTCGAGCCTCCGATGGAGCTCCCTGGCCTTGTTGCTATAATCTGCGAAGATGGCCTCGCATTCCGATCTCTTCCCCTCCACAAGCCTCGATATGAATCGGCCCGGGTCCTCGACTTGGAGCCTATTGCTCACGACCCTCACGGCGCCCTTATCGACCAGCCCCCTGATGGCATCCTGGATATCCTCCGAATGGGAATCGAGGACCTTCTCTATCGGGAGCCCATCCGGCCTCATGAAGGCGCTCATGTAAAGCTCCGCCTCGGCCTCGCTCAGGCCCAATGCCACGAGGAGGCCGATCTCCTCCCTGCCGGGGTTCCCGCCCTCCAAGCCCGATCCGCCGCGATATCCTCGGCGGCCGATTATAAAAGCCATTTTCGATCATGGGCCCGGGTCCCCGCGGCGCCGGGCCTATATCTTGATGCCGAGCCCCCTCAAATCCGCCCTCAATTGCTCCAGGCCCTTGAATTGTATCGTCCTGATCCCGAAGGATTTCGCTATCTCCAAAAATTCCGGCTTGTCATCTATGAAGACGCATTCCTCGGGCTTGCACCCGATCCTGGATAGGAGGGCCTCGTAGAACTCCCTCTCGTCCTTGTGGAACCCGACCTCGAAGGAGAGGACGAAATCGTCGAATTCCCCGCGCAGCCCGTACTTCCTATCCAAATACTCGAACCTCTCCCTGACGTTCCCCGAGAAGGCTATGACCCTGTACCTCTTCCTCAGCTCCCGCACGAGATCCCTCATCCCCTCGATGGGCTCGTAGGACGAATGCCATATCTCCTTCAATTCGGGCACCAGCTTCGGGTCTATCCCCAGCTTCTCGACCGCCCTCCTCCAAAACTCCTCCTCCGAGAGCTTCCCCTTCCCGTAGAGCCACCCCTCCTTCCTGGGGAAGGCTTGGAAGACCTCATCGACGGCCTCCTTGGGCGCCTTCACGAGCCCATATATCCTTTGGACCGCGATAGCGGTCCCGGCCTTGAAGTAAACGCCCCCTAGGTCGAATACGATCGTCCTTATCATTCGGCGTCCCCCTCTGGGGCAGCTTGGGGCGATCCCGCCAAGGCCCCCTCCAAAGCCTCCGCCACGTTATCCCTGCCCATCGCCACCAAATAGGGCCCGAGCCTTGGGCCATGCGGGATCCCGAGGAGGATCCTATAAAGGGTTTTGAAGAAATCCCTGGGGTCCAGCCCGTTCCTCCTGGCGATCTCGAATATCGCGCTCTGGATCGCCTCCTCGTCCCCCTCCGATCTTATGAGGCCTATGAGCTCCCCTATCGCCCTCCTCTCCTCATCGCTCAACTCGATCCTCTCGGGCGATATGGCACCGAAGTCCCTGGCCCAATTAATGGCGTAATCTATCTTCGCCCCCAGGGCGGATGGGTCGATCCCGTAGCGCCTCAGCTTCTCCTCCACGAAGGCCCTCTCCGAGCCCCTTGGGGCGACCTTCGCCAAATAAACGAGCAGGTTATAGGGGGCGCGGGGGCTGGGCCCCTTTGGGGGCTTTAGGAGCCAGCAATATTCGTAAAGCCCCCTCAGCTTAGCCGCCTCCCTTTCATCGGAAACGCGCTTGAGGCCGAAGTAGATGCGCCCCAATTCGTCCAATTCATCCATGTAGGCGGGTATATCGAGGACCGAGACCTCCCTGGTCCCGATCGAGCGCTTATACATGAGCAATAGGAGCGATTGGGGCGAGCCGTACGTTAGCCAAACCTGGGGCGTTAGGACGTTGCCGACCGATTTCGATATCTTCCTCCCCCCCTTGTCCAAGAACATTTCATACCTCACGTGATACGGCGGCTCATAGCCGAGGATCTCCTTGGCGATCGCGTCGTTGACCCTGACGGAATCGGCTATGTCCTTCCCATAGGCCTCGAAGTGTATCCCCAGGGCCGCCCATCTGGCCGCGAACTCAACCTTCCAGCTGAGCTTGCCCTCGCCCCGCCTATAATCGGCCTCGCCCTCGTGGCCGCATCCCTCAACGCGCCTGCCGCCTATCTCGGCCCCCTCGCATCGATATAGGACCTTCCCCTCATCGGGCAGGAAGCCATAGGCCCTCGTCGTATATATTCGGCCGCAACGGCCGCAAATGGCGAAGAAGGGCAGGACCTCCTCGTACTTCTCCTGGCCCAGCTCCCGCCTTATGATCTCGCCCGCCCTCTTGGCCCTGGCCAATATGGCCTCTATCTGCCGGACCAATAGGCCAGATCGATAGGCCTCGCGAGCCGAGTAATGCCTATACTCGAAGCCGCATCGATCCATCGCATCCAACAGCAGGGAGGTCATGTGCTCCCCGTAGCTCCCATGGCATCCGAAGGGATCGGGTATGGAGGTGACGGGCTTAGCCAAGTGATCCCAGAGCCAATCCGGGAGGCCCGCCGGGACCTTCCTAAGGCCGTCCATGTCATCGGAGAAGGCTATGTACTCGCATGGGACGCCCGCGTCCTCTATCGCCAGCTTGACGGCGAACGCCCTGGCCGAGTCGCTGAAGCTCCCTATGTGCGGGATCCCGGAGGCCCCGAGCCCGCTCTCGGTCCTGAGCGGGCCGCCCTTGGCCCGCCCGAGCTTCGCCTCCCTCTCTATGACGGCCCTCGCCACCTTATCTATCCAAGTCCCCCTGCCTATGATCTCGGCCATCTCGGCCACCATGCCGGCGCTATAGCGCCACCTCGGATCGAAGGGATCGCCTCCCCTTAAAATATCGCCCGGGGATTTCGGGCGCTCATTCGGACTCTATCTCCACCAGGCCCTTATCGCCGTCCACCCGAACCTTATCGCCGTTTTTGATCGCCTCCAAGGGATCGGCGTCCAATCGATCCACGAGCGGTATCCCGGCCAAGGCGCAACCGGTCGCTATTATAGGCTCCGTTTCAACGTTGACCATGGCCGCGGGCGCCTTGCCGTATCGCTTGAGGCCGTATATTATATACGATCCGACGGTGCTCCCCTTCCCCCTCGGGAAGATCAGGACCTTCCCGGCCACCGATAGGCCCTTGAGCGGGTGCCCCCTCTCGATCACCAGCCCGGTCCTGGGATCAACGCCCCCCAGGAACGATATGGGCTCCGGGCTGACGAGGGCTTCGCCCTCCCCCAAGCCCGGTACAGCCCCCCTGCCCCTAAGGACCCGCTTGGATGGCGACATGGACGCAATCCCTCAGGCTCCTTAGGGCGGCCTCGGCCCCGGATAGGGACGGCATATAATGGGCCGCTTTGCAGGAGTTCGTATAGGCGCCGTCTATCCCCATGGCCTCAAGCGGCGATACGACCATGCAGGTATCGCAGGCCACTAGCCCGCCGGCGCGCTCTATGGCCCGGATGTACCCCCTCCTCGAGGCCTCGGCCCTAACGGCCCTGGATGTGAAGCAGATGAGGCGCTTCCTGAGCCTCTTGCCCCGAACCAATCCGGCTATCGCCCCGAGCTCCGCCAAGCTGAGGTGCGGGCACCCGAGCAGGACCCAATCGAAGTCCCTGCTCGAGGATAGCGCGTCCTTAACGGCGATCAGGTCCTCCTTCCCGATCCCCAAGGCCTCCAAGCCCCTCCCATCGAAGCGCCCCCTCTTGGCCTCGGGGGTCACGCCCTCCACGTGGAACAGGGCTATCCCGCCCGAGGCGGCAGCGCTCGCCCCCAAGTACTTCAGGTCGTCCAAGCCCGGCCTCCCCAAGCCGGAGATCAGGGGGATCGCGCTCCCAAGGGACTTCCCAAGGAAATAGCCCAGAAGGTTATATTCCAAATCGTTGGATGGCTTGAAGCCCATCCTGATCGAATGCGTTGGCTCGCGCTCCGAATCCAAATGAAGCCCATACAGGGGCGTCCTCCCGACCACCGCGCTCGCCAGCGCCGCCGGCCCCCCCTCCCTATTGGTCCTCGCCCCGAGGACGGAGTTCGCGAAGGCGACCGCCGAGGATTCGGCCCAGGCCAAGCTTTGGCCGAACCTCGGCCTGTTCGAGGCGTAATAGGGCGTGCACGTCCAAGTGAGCTCGATGCCCATCCGCTTGAAAGCCCTCGCTATCCGGAGCTGCTTCTCGGCGAACTCGGGCGGGACGCCCATCCTCCTCCACCTCCTCAGATCCATGCCGCACGGGTTCAACGTCGCCCTGATCGAGGCCCTCGCGCCGGCCCTGGCGAAATCCTCCAGGAACTCTAGGCCCGCGTCCCCTATGGTCCTATAGGATACGCCGGAGATCTGGGCGCTCCGGACCCTTATCATCCTCTTGGCCCCGAAGATCCTCCCCAGCGCCACCAGGAGCCTCATTGCCTGCTGGCGCGCCTCGCCCTCCTCCCCCGCCAGGATCCTCTCCTCCTCCTTGGTCAGCTCCACGGATCCCCACCGCCGCGAGGGGCCATCAACCCGACCCAGCCCTCAGGAACTTATCCCTCGGCTTCGACATGGGCCTGGTCGCATCGAAGCCGAGCTTCGTCGTCGTGAGGCTCTCCTGATCGGCCGAGGGATCCAGGCTCGACCCCCTCGCCCCCCTGATGATTATCAAATCCCTATCCCCCTGGAACCTCGTTGCGATGGCCCATTCCACCGCGGCCGGATCGGATATATCTATATCCGAGTCCACCACGACCGCGTGCTTGAGCGATGGGTGGGCCGCGAAGGCCGCCAATAGGGCGTTCTTGCCGTCCCCATCGGCCTGCTTCTCTATGGATATCACGGCGTGCAACCAACAGCATCCCCCGGGCGTGAGCCTCACGTCCTTGACCGTTGGAACCGCGGCCGCCACGGCCTCGCGTATCCTCGCCTCGTAGGGCAAGCCCATTAGGATGGCGTGCTCAGGTCCCCCGGGGAGCAGCGCGTGGTAGATCGCGCCATCCCTCTTATACACCTTATCGATCCTGACGACCGGCTGCCTCCTGACTATGTCGTAGGTGCCCGTTAGATCCACGAAGGGGCCCTCGTCCTCGAGCTCCTCCAGCGATATCTCGCCCTCCATGGCTATCTCGGCATCGAACGGGACCCTCGTGGAGTTCCCCAACTCGGCCAGCCTCAGGCCGCCGCCCATCAGCCTATTGGCGACGGCGTACTCGCTAACCCCGAATGGCGCTGGGGAAGAGGCGGCCAGGAGCACCGATGGGTGGAGGCCGATCGCCACCCCTATCGGGAGGGACCTGGAGCCCGAGGCCCTGGCCATTTCGCAAAGCCTGAATAGGTGCCTGGGGACTATCCTTATGGCGAGCCGCCTTCGATCGAGGACCATCATCCTATGGATGGATACGTTCTCGATGGAGCCATCGGGGCTTTTGGCCGAAACTATCGCCGAGGATATGTATGGCCCCCCGTCCCTCGGGTAATAGCGGGCTATCGGCAAATGCGATAGATCCGGTTCGGCCTCGGAGAAGGCCGCGGAATTGGCCTCCCCCGGCTCCAAGGGGTTCCTCATGGCCTCGTTCAAGGCCCCGTGGAGCGCCGCCGGCTCGATCCCGATCGCGGCGGCGATGAGCTCCCTCGATCCGCATATGCCCGTCGCGATCTTCAAATCATAACCCCTAACGTCCTCGAATATGGCCACAGCGCCCGGATTGGATCGGATGAATCGATACGCCTCCTCGATCGCGACGGGCTCCTTGAACTCCCGGATCGCGCCCCTGCGCCTCAATTCGTTTAGGAATCCTCTGAGGTCGCCCAACCCGCCCATCTCCTATATAGGTCGTTCTCTATCCCGAGGACGTCCAAAACTCTGCCCACCACGAAGTTCACCAGCTCATCGATATCCCTTGGCCTCATATAAAAGGCGGGCATGGCCGGCAATATTATCGCCCCGGCCCTCGAGGCCCTCAGCATGTTCTCCAGATGGATCGCGGAGAGGGGGGTCTCCCTCGGGACGAGCACCAAGGGCCTCCTCTCCTTGAGGGCGACATCGGCGATCCTCGATATGGCGTTGCTCGAATGCCCCATCGAGATCTCCGAGAGCGTCTTCATGCTGCAGGGGATCACGATCGCGCCATCGAACCTCGAGGATCCGCTTACGTAGGGGCATCGGAAATCGTTGGGATAGGCCTCCGAGGAGAGCTCGCGCATGCGCCTCGGGCCTTCCTCGCCGAGCTCGTGTTTGGCGATCGCCTCCCCGTTCCCGCTCATTATCAATACGCTCTCGATGCCCCTATCCCTGAGGGCCTCGAGGAGCCTGAGGGCGTAGATCGTCCCGCTGGCCCCGGTGACGCCCACTATCAACTTCAATCCGGCCCTATCCCCCGCTCGCCTCCAATAGCCCTCCGCGGCTAATGATTTAAATCTGCGCCGAGCTGCACAAGGGGGCGTCGGCTTTGAGATACCGCTTGGTGGCGGTCGGCGGCACGTTCGATATGCTCCACAAGGGGCACAGGGCCCTCCTGGAGAAGGCCTTCGAGGTCGGGGAGAGGGTCATAATAGGCGTAACGAGCGACGCCTTCGCCAGGAGGCTCCATAAGCCGCACAAGGTGGATCCCTACGAGGCCCGCATGAGGGCCTTGGAGGACTTCCTGAGGGAGAGGGGATACCTCCACAGGGCCTCGATAGTGGAGCTGAGCGATCCCTACGGCCCGGCCATAGAGGACGGCGAGATAGAGGCGCTCGTCGTTTCCGAGGGGACGGGCCATAGGGGCGGGGAGATCAATCGGATAAGGGCCGCCAAGGGGCTCAGGCCCCTGGATTTGATAAAAGTGGATTTGGTGAGGGCGGAGGATTCCAAGCCCATCTCCACCACCAGGATAAGGAGGGGGGAGATAGACCGGGAGGGGCGGGTGATAAGGGGCCGCGGGTGACCCCCGATCCCAAAAATCGAATGGATCGTCGACTTTTCATCCCCTCCTCGAAGGGAAGGGCTCGAGGCCCGGGCGATTGGCTTAACGGGATCCGTTGGCCCCGCATGCCCTCCTTCGCCCTTCGCTCATCCAAAAATGGCTGAGATGAGGTCATTTGATTGAAATTGGATATTTTTCAATTGTAATTAGTTAGTATTTTACTAATCAAAATGGTCAGTATTATTTTCAAAACGATGATATTATGAAATTGGATGGGGATCGATCGCCACCTCGATCACTCCACATCCAAAAAATCGAATATGGGTCCCGCGCCCCGTCGACCAGATCCGGATTTTGATCCGATCGGGCGATGCGGGAAGGGGCGACCCCCCTGGGGGCACCTCCGGGCGCCGCGATCGGCCGCGGCCAATTTATTTTCCCACGTAGGGATAATTGGAGGGGCTTGAGGGAATCGCCGATTGAAGAATGTTGATTCTTTGGCGCGCATCGACCCCTATTACCCCATATGGGCATGAAAGCTTAAATGGCCATCATTCCATACCGCGGGGTAATTCGGGGGTTGGGCTTGGCGATCCCGAAAAGGGAGAAGGACAAGGAGTATTGGGCCGAGTACATGAAGAGGAGGGGCTTCGTAACCCCGAGGATCGACGCATCCAAGACGAGCATCAGGGATCTGAGGGCCTTCTGCAATGCGCTGTTCCCATTCAACCCCAGGAAGGCGGAGCTGGCGGAGGCCATATTCAGGGAGATGAGCCGCCTCAGGGCGAGCAAGGTGGAGCTGTACAGGGACTTGGCCCCCAAGATAATAAAGGAGAAGCGATGCTCAGCTAGGACGTTGAGCCAGACTTGGAAGGCCCTCCTCCGGAGCGGGCTCCTCCACCGGGCCAGGAGGAACGAGCCCGCAAGGCTGAGCGATATATTCTCGAATAGGCTGGAGATGATGGCGAATTATTGGAGGGAGGTTATGAAGGCCATAGAGGAGGGGGAGCTCTAATGTTCGATTTTTTGGATCATGGAGGGTCCCGAGATTCCATTATGGAATTTTTTAATTAACAAAATACTAACCAAAATGGTGATTAAAAATGAAAGAGGCGGCCGCCAACTACATAGTCGTGAGGAAGAAAATAAGGGGGAGGATTTACGAGGCCGGCAGGATCTTCATACCGACGAAGCTATCCTCCGATTCGAGCTTCCCATTCAAGGGGAGGAGGGTCCGGGTCCTCATTCGGATAAGCGGGGATAAGCTGGTGATATCCAAATTGAGGGGGGCCCCCAATCCTAGATCGGGCGGGGGTGGGCGCCGGGGGAAGGCGGGCAGGAGGAGAAGGTGTTGACGATCCCTCCAAATTTTCGAAGGGGATCGCCCATCGCTCGCCCCAGCCCGACTAGGCATTGAGGACCAAGATTTGGTAGTTCAGATAGCCGGCGAAGGTTACCCAGAGGAGATAGGGGATTAGGAGCGAAGCCGCCGCCCTCGATATCCTGAGGAAGGAGGCGATCGTGAGCGCTATCGAAACCCAAAGGGCCGCGATCCAGATCAAGCCGAGCGAGGGCGAGCGCAACCCAAAGAATAGGTAGGACCAGATGGCGTTCATGACCAATTGGATGCCGAATAAAACCATGGGCCTCCTTATGGCGGCTTTATCCAGCCCTGCGTTCCAAATCAGGAATAAGGATATGCCCATCAATAGGTAAAGTATCGTCCATGCTGGGGCGAAGAGCCAGTTCGGAGGGGAGATATCGGGTTTTCGAAGGTTCGCATACCAAGTGGGTATTGCGGGGGCGGTGAATATGGAGCCAGCGATCCCCGCCATTTGGCATATGGCGATGGCGAGGATCAAGCGGGCGTAGATCCCGATCCTTCCCAATCCCAATAAAATCCCACCTTTCTAGGCTATTATGTCTGGCCCGCCAAATAAGGTTATGGGGAAGCTCCGAATCGCGGTGGGATGCGATTTCTCGAATTCTCGCGCTTATGAAGGCCATGGTTTCCTGATCATTCCATAATGCGCGCCCTCCCCGATCGATGATGGGCTCAAATCGAGCGATATCTTTTCTTATGACGATCGCAATATCATCGCAATTCGGAGGCGTAAGGGATGATCGTTGAGGTGCGCTGGCTAGGGAGGGGCGGGCAGGGCGTCGTGACCGCCAGCAGGCTCCTCGGGGAGGCGGCGCTTCTGGACGGGAGATACGTGCAAGCGTTTCCGGAGTTCGGGCCCGAGAGGACCGGCGCCCCGGTCCTGGGGTTCACGAGGATCTCGGATGAGCCGATCGATATCCATTCCCAAGTCTATGCCCCGGATGCGGTCGTGGTGATAGACCCCGGGCTCGCCAAATCCCCCGACGCGGCGAAAGGGCTGAAGAAGGGGGGGAAGTTGATTCTGAACCTGACGGAGGATCCGGCCAAGGTCAAGGGGGAGATGGGCTTGAAGGGCGTGAGGTTTTATGCGCTCGATGCTAGGAGGCTATCCATGGACCTTATCGGGAGGCCCATATACAATACGACCATGCTCGGGGCCCTTCTGAAGGTTACTGATTGGGTTAGCATCGAATCGGCCAAGAAGGTCGTGAGGGAGCGCTTCCCGGGGGAGATGGGCGAGAAGAACGTTGAGCTGATGATGAGGGCCATGGAGGAGGTTAGGGAGTATTGAGCGCCGCGGAGAGGAAGCTGGGGTGGAGGGAAGTGCCCCCCGGCGGGACCATATCCGAGGCGGGCTCATCCGCCCGCTATAAGACGGGGACTTGGAGGACCTTCAAGCCAGTGATAGATAAGGGCAAATGCACCAAATGCCTGATCTGCTGGATCTATTGCCCCGATATGGCGGTGAAAAGGATCGACGATGGCGTGGAGATCGATTATGAATATTGCAAGGGATGCGGGATTTGCGCGGCCGAATGCCCCGTCAAGGCCATAAGGATGGAGGAGGAGTGATGCGGCGATGAAAAGGATCGGGTTGACCGGGAACGAGGCGATAGCCTACGCGGCCAAGCAATGCGACGTCGACGTGGTCTCGGCCTATCCGATAACCCCCCAAACGATAATAGTTGAGAAATACAGCGAATACGTCGCCGATGGGGAGGTCGATACGGAGTTCATAAACGTCGAATCCGAGCACTCGGCCCTCTCGGCCTGCATAGGCGCGAGCCTCACCGGGGCGAGGGTCTTCACAGCGACGGCGAGTCAAGGCCTGGCCCTGATGCACGAATTGCTCTATATAGCCTCAAGCCTCAGGTGCCCGATAGTAATGGGCGTGGCGAATAGGGCCTTGAGCGCGCCGCTCAATATACACGGCGATCATTCCGATATGATGGGGTCGAGAGATTGCGGTTGGATACAGATATTCGCCGAGAACGCCCAGGAGGCATACGATTGGACCATACAGGCCTTCAAATTATCGGAGGACCCGGAGGTCCTATTGCCCTCCGCGGTCAACATCGATGGCTTCATAATATCCCATTCCATGGAGGCGGTCGAGGTATTGGAGGACGAGGCCGTTAGGGCCTTCTTGCCGCCTAGATCTGGCGCTTGCGCGGTGGACCCCAATAAGCCCTCGACGATAGGCCCTGTCGCCCTGCCGGATTATTATTTCGAGTTCAAGCGCCAGCAAGCGGAGCTGATGAAGAGGGTCCCGGCCGCGCTGGATAGGGTCTGCAGGGGTTTCGCGAAGATCTCCGGCCGGAGGTATGGGAGGATTCAATCTTATGGCATGGAGGACGCGAGGACCGCGATCATATGCATGGGGAGCGCCGCCGGCACGGCCAAGCACGTTGCCAAGGCGCTTAGGGAAAGGGGCGAGAGGGTCGGGGTGGTGAAGGTATGGCTTTATAGGCCATTCCCGGCGGATGATATCGCGAGGGAGCTGGAGGGTTTGAGATCCGTCATAGTGATGGATAGGGCGATAAGCTTCGGGGCGCCCTTCGGCCCGCTCTGCAGCGATGTGATCGGGGCGATATATGGGAGGATGCCGAAGCTGAGGATCCTGAACGCGATCTACGGCCTCGGGGGCAGGGACGTAACCGCGAGGGATATCGAGGGCGTATACAGGGAGGGCCTGAAGATGGCCGGGGCGAAGGGGCCGATGGCCAAGGTGAAATACGTGGGGGTGAGGGAGTGATGAGCACGCTCAGGGAGTTGCCCAAGGAGGAGCTATTGGCGCCGGGGCATAGGATGTGCGCAGGCTGCCCGGTGCCCACCCTGGTCAAGATGACCCTGAAGGCCCTCAGGGGGCCGACCGTCGTAGTCAATGCGACGGGATGCCTCGAGGTCTCGACGAGCATCTTCCCCTACACGGCGTGGCGCCTCCCGTGGGTCCACGTGGCCTTCGAGAACGCCGCGGCCGTGGCGAGCGGGATCGAGGCCGGGTTCAAGGCGCTCATGAGGAAGGGCAGATGGGGCCAAAAGGTCGACGTGATAGCCTTCGGGGGGGATGGGGGTACGTTCGATATAGGCCTTCAGGCGCTCTCCGGGGCCATGGAGCGGGGCCACGATTTCCTATATATTTGCTACGATAACGAGGCCTATATGAATACGGGGATCCAAAGGTCCGGGTCCACGACCTTCGGCGCGGCCACGACGACTTCCCCGCCCGGCAAGAGGATCCCCGGGAAGAGGGAGTGGAAGAAGGACCTGATAGGGATAGCGGTGGCCCATGACATCCCATACGCCGCCACGGCCTCCGTGGCATTCTGGAAGGATTACATCTCCAAGGTCAGGAAGGGCATAGAGGTTGATGGCCCGGCCGTGATACACGCCATAACGCCCTGCCCAAGGGGGTGGAGGCACGATCCATCGGAATCCATAAAGGTGGCCAGGTTGGCGGTTCAGACGAGGTTCTTCCCGCTATATGAGGTCGAGAAGGGGAAGTATAGGATCACTTTGCCCGTCCCGAACCCCTTGCCAGTTGAGGAATTCCTCAAGACCCAGGGGAGGTTCAGGCACCTCTTCAAGCCGGAGAATAAATGGATGATAGAGGAGATACAGCGCTGGGTCGATAGGAACTACGAGAGGTTGGTCAAGCTTTCCCAGCTCTAGGGGATTCCCGATGTGCATCGTGGGCAAGGATAAGCTGATAGAGCTGATAAACGAATATAAGTGCATACATCCATTCGATTATTCGCTCTTGGACGGGGACGGCTACGTCCTCACGGTCAGGGACGAAACCACCCTCCATTATTTGGAGCATAAGAACCTGATATCCTACGAGGTGGTCTTCGCCCCGCCGGGATACGTGGCGCATCTGACGGCCAAGAGCAAATATGGGAGGATGGGCCTATCCTTCCTCAACGCCGCCAAGGTCCATAGCGGGTTCGTGGGGAGGCTGGCCCTCGAGCTGGTGAACCTGAGCAACGATAGGCAGCCGATAACGATCAAGAGGGGGGACCCCCTAATGCATATCGAGTTTATAACCAGGATCGGGAAGCCATCGCCCTACTCGGGCCCCTATATGTTCCAATACATCACCGACGAGGAGGCCGAGCTGTACTCAAAGATATTATTGGAGAAGTTCCCAAATGAATACGATCGAGCCAAGGTGGAATCCATGCTCAAGGCCAGGATCAGATGAGCCGCGATCCCCAAACCGCTCTCGCAATGATTGAGGTGGCTTCAAATCTCCTGCCTTAGCTTTGAATGTGGCTCCCACCTGAACCTCCATAAGCCCCTACCGAAGGATTCGACCGCTATCTCGAGCTCCTCCGCCAGCATATCGCTTATGAGGGGCTCATCCGCCAGCGGCGATATCACTATATCCGCATCGACCCCCCTCGATTCGGCATCGCTGGCCAATGCCCTTACCTTGCCGGCCCTTGGGCAGAGCCAAGCCCTCAGGACCCCGCCGGCCGTTTCGAACTCCGCTTCGATGGCCCCTCACGGGGGGCCATAGGCCCAACCTCTCGGCCGTGTCGATGGGTACCAAGAGCTGAGCCGAGGGGGGCCTCGTATCCGCTGTTCAGCAGGGCCGTTTCCTCAATCCTCCTCTGGCCCGCGATGATCTCGATCTTAATCCTCACGGCCAACGCCAACTACCTTGATCTTGCCGATCCTGCCGGCGCGCTTGGCCTTTATCCTACCTATGAAGGCTCTAGCCAAATCCGCGTCGATCTTCGATTGAAGGGCGGCGGCTTAAAAAAAGTTCCTTGGAGGAGCTGCGGAGGCCGCTATCTTCCCGACGCCCGCTGGGCTTGCGATCCGGGCCTAGGATCGGGCCCTCCGCCCCCTCTTGGGATGCGCCCTAAGCCTCGCCTTGGCCCCGCCGCCCCTCAGATAGAGGCAGAGGGCCGCTAGCGAGGCTATCGAGAGCGCCATCGCGGCTTCGGAGGATCGATCGCCGGCCGCGAGCGAGACCTTATCCCCCCTCGGATCGGCCACCCCCTCGGCGACGATGCGGGCGTAGTATCTGAACCTGATTATGTGGCTCCTGGTGGCGTTCCCGATCCTATCCACGCGCATGATGAAATCCCGGGGATGAAGCTCGATCGCCGTTGACCCATCCCTGAGCCCATAGCGGATCCGCCAGGAATCCAAGGGCCCTCGGAACGGGGAGAGATCGAAGGGCGTGAGGTTCCCGATGGTATTCAAGCCCCTCTCCTTCGTGACCAGGATGGTGCCGTTTTCATAGAATCCCAGGTGGCCCTCGTAGGCCTCCAGGGCGGGCCTTAGGAAGGACCTCCCGATGCCGTTGAAATCGAACCCGCTTATGATCACGGGCCCCCGAATGGAGAGGGACCTCCACGAGCAATCGACCTCCGCGATGGACCCCCTCCTCGATATCGCACCGCGTATCTCTAGCCTCAGGGTCAGATTCATCCAATTGGCATCGGAGGCCACCTCGATGCCCCTCAACTCGGCGCTCAAACCCGGGGATCTCTCGGCCAATGCTGCGTTAACGATGGCCTCCACCTTGGCGGCGTCCTCATCGCTTATCCGATGCGGGACCTCCGGGAAGGCCGTGAAATTTTGATAGGCCGAGATGGCGAGCGAGGCGGAGACCGAGGCCCCGGTTATCCTCGCCTCCAGGATGGCGGCGCTGGCCGATTGCGCGCGGAGGGCGATCGCCAGGAGGAGGATCGCCGCAAATGCGAGCGCCCCGCCCCTCTTCATCCGAAGCCCCCCGAGCCTCCCTGGACCCCGAAGAACGCGCAAACCCTCTCGGCCGCGGCCAAGCTGGCCCTCCTTTGGCCCTCTACCGTTTGAGCCCCGATGTGGCAAGTGCAAACGCATTTATCGGATGCCACGAGCTCCCTCTCCCAAGCGTCGATCGGCGGCTCCTTGGTGAATACGTCCAAGGCCAGCCCGCCGAGCTTCCCGGCCCTCAGGGCCTCCAGGGCAGCCCTCCCATCGACGACCTCCGCCCTGGAGGTGTTCACCAAGAGCGCCCCATCCTTCATTAGGCCTATCCTCCTCCCATCGATCAGATGATGCGTTGAGGGCGAATATGGGACGTGGATCGTCACTATATCGCTCTCCCGCAATAGGTCGTCCAGGGACCCGGCGATCCTGAACCCGATCGCCGAGGCCTTTTGGCTTATGTCGATTATATCGAAGCCAATGACGTCCGCGCCGAACCCGACCCTCGCGATCCTGGCGACCTCCGACCCTATCCTCCCGCCGGCGCCCACGACCCCGAGCACGCTGTCCCTGAGCTCGCGCCCCATCGACTCCGATTTGACCCATCTCCCGCCCTTGAGGGCCGCGTCATTGAAGGGGATCTTGCGCAGTAGGGAGATGATCAAGCCGATCGTGAGCTCGGCGACGCTCTGGGTCGTGGCCTCGGGGGTCGCCACTACCTTTATGCCCATCTCGCTCGCGGCTTCCAAGTCCACGTTGTCCAATCCAACCCCGGCCCTCACGATGAGCTTGAGGCCGCCGGCCCCCTCGAGGACGCCCCTGGTGAGCTTCGTCCGCCCCCTGATTATCACGGCAGAATACTTCTGGAGCTCGCGCTTGAGGGCCTCGCCGCTCAGGTCGAGGCGGACGTCGACCTCGAAGCCCCTCTTCCTCAGGATCTCTATCCCATCTGGGTGGATCTCATCGCAAACCAATATCCTCTCGGCCATCGATGCCCCACCTCAGGGCCTATGGGCTTCCTTGAACCTATTGGATAGCTTCCTGAGCACCTGCGGGAGCGTCGTATACTCCATCTCCTCCGGCCCAAGCCTGGCCGGCATAAACTCCCCGTGCCGCCTTATGTACTCGGCGATCTCGTTCGCGATCGAACGGGCCCTATCGAAGGCGACGTCCGCGAATAGATCCGCAGGCTTGGAGCCCCCAAGGCCGATCAATCGGCCGTCGGAGAGGTTGAAGCCGAGGGCCACCACCCTCGGCGGCCCATCGAAGGACGTGCACCTAGCGTCCTCGAGGCTCACGGGCATCAAGGGCCCGTAATGGGAGCCCCTCATCCAGCCCGCCACGAGGTGCGGGAAGGAGAACGGGAATAGGACCTCCCCGAGCGCCGGCAGGCCGCGTTGGCACCTGACCAACATGCAGGGATCGTCCTTTCCGACGTATTTCCCGGCTATGAGGCTCAGCCTGCTGGTCGAAACGCAGGCCGCCAGGAGGCCATCGGAGTTCCTGAATATCCTCTCGATCACGTATCTGCCCGTGGTCCCTATGAGGGCCACAAGGTCGTAGATCTCCGCCGGGCATACGAGGTCCACGTACTTGTTCTCGAGCACGTCGAAGACCCTGAAGGTGAAGCCTGAGTGCATCGCCTCCTCTATGACGAGGCCGGCCGTATAGGAGGGATCGGCGAAGATCCTGAAGAGCGGGAGGTTGAAGGCCCCGGGCTCCGTCTTATCGGCCGCGAATGCGACGAAGGGCTCGGAGGGGCGCTCCTCTATCTCCATCTCGGCCACCCCTGGTCCCATGCCCTTGACGTTCCCGCTGAAGGTATCGACCAGAAGGTCCTGCCCCGCGGCGTATAGCTTCAGCTTCTTCGAGACCTTCTCCGTCACCTCCTTGAACGTATCCCAAGCCAAGCCGTGGATCTTGGGATCGTTCTCCCCGCGCCAATGGGTCATCAATAGCTCGAGGTCATCGCCGCAATTGAATACGTAGAAATCCTCTATCAAGCCCTCGTCCCTGGCCTTCTCGAGGCGCGCCCTGGCCACCTCTATTTGGTCCGGGTGAACCATATAATGGCCCGCGACGGAGCCGACATCGGCCTTTATCAACGATATCGTAACCTTCTTTCCGCACATCGCGGATCCCCGTTAGGCGCTTAGCGTAATCGGAGGGTTTTATTTATTGGTATGCCCGATGAAGGGGGCGGTCGGTGGGATGCGGTGGCGAGGATAGAGTTCCCGTTGATCCTCATCAACTTCAAGACCTATCCGGAGGCGACAGGGGAAAGGGCCCTCGCCCTCTCCAAGGCCATAGAGCGGGCTTGGAAGGAGGTGGGCTCGGGGCTCGCGATCGCGCCGCAATTCGCGGACCTGAGGTTGATCTCGGGATCGGTCGAGCTGCCCATCTTCGCGCAGCACATAGACCCCCAGCCCCCCGGCGCGCACACGGGCCACATAACGGCCGAATCCGTCAAGGAGGCGGGCGCGATTGGGGTGATCATAAATCACTCGGAGAAGCGCATGGGGCTGTCGGAGATAGATGCTGCCATCGGGAGGGCCAGATCCGTCGGCTTGGCGACCCTCGTTTGCGCGGATACGATCCCCGTGGGGGCAGCGGCGGCGGCCCTCGGGCCCGATATGGTCGCGCTCGAGCCCCCGGAGCTCATAGGGACCGGCATACCGGTATCCAAGGCCAAGCCCGAGATCGTTAGGAGGGCTGTCGAGAGGATAAGGGCGACGAACCCGGCCGTCGTGCCGATATGCGGGGCGGGCATCTCGAGGGGCGAGGACGTCAAAGCGGCCCTGGAGCTGGGGACCGAGGGCGTCATATTATCGAGCGGCGTTGTGAAGGCCAAGGACCCCAAGGGCGTCGCCCTCGAGATGGCCCTCGCCGCGATCGGCCATGGGGGCGGGCGGAGGGGTTAGGCCTTCTGGGCCGATCGGGTGAGGCGGATATGAGGAGGGTCTTGGCTTGGTGGGCGCTCCTCGTGGGGCTATCGCTCCTCTTCGCGGCCCTTCGCGAGGGGGGATTTGAGGCGATCGCCTCGCTGATGGCGGCGAGGTGAAATCGATTGGGGGCCAAGATCAAGCCGATAAGGCTCGTCGTCCAAGCGCTATCCTTCGCCTCCATAAGCGGGCTGTTGTCCGCGGCCCTTTCGAAGGCGATCGCCCCCATCCCGGTGCCCTTGCCGATACTCGCCAACCCCGGCGGCCCATCGACCCTCCCGGGGGCCCTCGAGGCGATCGAGGCGCTCCTCTCCAGGGCCAAGGCCCCGCTCGCCGCCATGGCCATGGTCTTCATAATCGGGGCCCTGGCCGGGAGGGCCTTTTGCGGATGGGTCTGCCCCTTCGGCTTCATCCAGGACCTCCTGCGCCTCATCTCGAGGACCAGGAGGAGGATGGCGCCCATGGATCATTCATTCCTCTCCAAGCTCAAGTACCTGATCCTCCTCGCCTCCCTCTTCATAAGCGCGAGCTTGGCGTTGAGCTATGGGTTCGCCTGGGGCGAATCCTATAGGTCGGCCCTCGGGCCGTTGGCATCCGGCCCATTCTCCTCCATATCCCCGGCCGGCATCAAGCCGCCGGAGCTCCTTCGCCAGATCGCCTCCTCGGCCTCCGAGGGGCGGTTGGGCGAATGGGCGATTGGCCTCAGCAGGGCGACGCTCGCCGGCCTGGCCCTGCTCGCGATAGCCGTCTACGGGGGGCTGAAGGTCCCAAGGTTCTGGTGTAGGTACCTCTGCCCAACCGGGGCGCTGATGGGGCTATTCGGCCGGGTGAGCTTCCTGGGGATCGGCCGAAGGCCCGCCAGATGCGATCGCTGCGCCTCCTGCGAGGCCGCCTGTCCGATGCAGGTCCCGATCCTCTCTTTGCCATGGCAAAGGTTCAACCACCAAGATTGCATAGCCTGCCTCGAGTGCTCCGATGCCTGCCCCCATGGGGCGATAGGCCCCAAGTTCTCCTGATGGCCCTCGGCCAATTCCGGCGGGCCGGCCCGCTTAGGCGGAAAGCGCCCTCAGGAGCCCGCCCAAGCCCTGCGCCAGGAAGTAGGCCCCGAGGGCCAGCATGAAGAGGCCCAGAGGGACGGATATGCGCTTGGGCCTAACGAGCTCGCTCTTCCAATGGACCACGAGGGATACGAAGAGGTAATAGGCCAGATCCGAGAGCCAATGGCCGGCCGTGACGAGCGCGACGCCCAGGGCCCCGAGCGCCTCCGAGCCCTTCAGGAGCAGGGCCAGGCCGGCCGTCGCCCACCACAGCGGCTGGGTTGGGTTGAAGGCCGTGTAGAATATCCCCCCGATCAGCGATGAATCGACCCCGGAGCCGCCCAATTCGGCCCTCCCCCTCCCCCTGATCGTTTCTATGCCCATGAGCCCCAGGACCAAGCCGCCCGCCGAGTATATGAGGTCCTCGTGCCCCCCTATCAACCACCCGAACCCGAGCAATATGAGGAGGATTATCCCCGCCTCCCATAGGGCATGGCCGGCCACGATGAGGTGGGCCGTGACCTTACCCTTCCTGGAGGTATCCAGGATCGTGAAGGCCAGCAAGGGGCCGGGGATCATCGCGCCGCTGAGCCCGACCAATAGGCCGAGGGAGAAGAGGGCCGCGTGCTCCAGGGCCATCCCGCTCGATTCGCTCCGCCGGGGCCATGAGGGCCCGGGCACCCTTCCCTGGGCGATAACGCTTATATCCCTATCGATCCCCAAGGCCCCCCATGGATAAGCTGAAGGTCGGCGTTTTGGGGGCCACGGGGGCGGCCGGCCTCGAGTTCGTCAGGGCCCTTTGCGGGCACCCCTGGTTCGAGTTGAGGGAGCTCTACGCCTCCGGGAGGAGCGCCGGGAAGCCGTTCCGGGATGCGTGCACCCTGGACCTCTCGGGCATACCAGAGGACGTGAGGGAGATGAGGGTGCGGGGGATCGAGGAGGTGAACCGGGGGCTGGATTTGATATGCTCCGCGCTCCCATCTGAGGTCGCCAGGGAGGTCGAGGGGGAATGCGCGAGGCATACCCCAGTCATAAGCACGGCATCCGCATTCAGATACGAGGACGATGTGCCGATACTAATAACGGAGGTGAACGCCGACCACCACAGGCTCCTGGGCCTCCAAAGGCGGAGGGGCTGGGAGGGCTGGATAGCCCCGGGCCCGAATTGCACGACCGTGGGCTTGGCGATCTCCCTTTGCCCAATATATAGGGAGTTGGGCGTCAGGAGGGTCATAATGTCGTCATATCAATCGGTCTCCGGGGGCGGATACGCCCTGATCCAAAAATGGAGGGCCCAAAGGAGGGCCGAGCTCCCGGAGCCCCTCGAGGGCCTCAAGGAGCCCATAAGGAACCCCGAGGTCGTCCTGGAGGGGAACGTCATAGGCTATATCGAGAAGGAGGAGGAGAAGGTGAAGAGGGAGACTTTGAAGATATTGGGGGATTACGCCGATGGCGGGATAAGGCCGGCCAGGTTCAGGATAGATTGCAGCTGCGTCAGGGTTCCGACCCTCAGGGGGCATTTCGAAACGGTCTTCGTCGAAACCGAGAGGGCGTGCTCCGCGGAGGACGTTAAGGCCATTTACGAGGAGTTCAACGAGCGCTGCAAGAGGGAGTTCGGGGATCTGCCCTCGAGCCCGGATAGGACCATAGTGGTCCTGGACAGGAGCCCCCAGCCGATATTCGACGTATGCCTCGGGGGCGGGATGTCCACGGTGGTCGGGAGGATAGAGGGCATCGAGGCCTACGATAGCGGCATCAAATACCAGGTCCTATCGGATAATACACAGAGGGGCGCGGCGAAGGGCATGGTCCAGGTCGCGGAATACCTCCACAAGGTGGGATACCTCTGAGGCGAGCGAGTCCTATGGAGAAGCATTAAAAACTAAAATTTAAGATAGCGGGCGTCCATTCAAGAAGCGGAATGCCCCCCCACGCTAGCCATCCCATGAAGGCCCTCTCTTTAATCCTCCTCCTCTTGGCCCAGCTCTCGGGATCGATGGTCATCCAAGATGGCCGCTTGACGTATGGCGGCGCCATTCCGGCCCAAGGGCTCGCTCCACAATCCATGGAGCCCCAAAAGCTGGCGCGGCTGAGCATAACATTCGATGCTGCTTGGAACGATACGTACTATTATGCTCTTCCGATTCTCGCCGAGAGGGGCATCAGGGCATCGCTGATGGTCCCAACTTCCTTCGTGGGGAAACCAGGCCGCATGACTTGGTCGCAGATCCAAGAGCTAGAGAGGGATCATGGGTGGGAGATTGGAAGCCACTCGGTAACGCACCGAGACCTCACCATGTTAAGCGCCGATGAAATGCGCGATGAGATAGCGAACTCGAAGAGGGCGCTGGAGGAGCATGGGCTTACGGTTAGGACCTTCGCCCCGCCAGGTGGCGCTTATAATGATGAGGTCATCAGGAACGTAGCCCTCCATTATGAGTTCAACCGCGTAGCTTGGCGCGGATACAACCAGTTGCCTTATAATGACCTCGAGATCAAGGGCTTTACGGTGATAGCTAACGATTCGGTTTCGACAGTTAAGGGTTGGATCGATCACGCTGTCGCCAACGGCCTCTGGCTGGTCCTGGTCTTCCATCGAATAGTGAGGGGGGAGGCGAGCCAATATGGTTACAACGTAAGGGACTTCGAGGAGATAATCGACTATGCCTCCAAGAGGATCCTGGCCCTGCCACTTTGCGAAGTACCGGGCTCGGTCATGGGGAAAAACGAGCTGCCAAACCCGAATTTCTCCGCCATGATGGGCGATTGGGTGGAAAATTGGACGCGCAGCGATCCCGCTCGCGTCGTCGTCGATACCAACCGCAACGGGGCCCAACCGGAGCCCTCCAACTCAATAAAGATTACGGGGTCGGCCGGGCAGAGCAACTCCCTCGCGAGCCCCCTCGTCCCAATCGTCCCATCGAAACTCTACTGCATAAGGGCCTATTGGAATATCCCGAGCTTCGCATCCGGCGGCGCGAACCTTTGGATGGACGAGTTCGATGGTTCGAGGCGGTGGATCGGCGGCAGATGGATGGGGGGGCAGTGGGGGACCTGTGCGGCCGTGAAGGGCTGGATCTATATCCCGAGCCCCAACGCCCTCTTCGTGAGGCTATTGTTCTTCTCGGATCCGGGCAGCGATTTGACTTGGTACATCGATGGGGTGGAGCTCCGCGAGGCCCCATCCACAAAAGGCGCGAGCCTATGGGTGAGGAGCTACCCATCCACATACCATTGGCCTGACAGATTGCCCGGCCCGGATCTGGGCGCGAGGATCCGCGTACGATATTGGGGCGCTGAAGGGGCTTACAGGGAGGAGGTTCTCACGACGCCCTTCAGGCTCAATGTGGCGTTGGGATCGACGGCGATCTTGGCGATCGAGGAGCCCCAGCCCGAGGGCTACAGCTGGGATTCATGGGACATATACGGCTTGGGCTACAAGGAGGAGCCGGTCAGGCGGGTGCTGATGGATGGGGACCATACGGCCATAGCCTACTTCGCGTTTGGCCAGAGCCTTACCGTGAGGGCCTACCCGCTCGGGAGCCATTGGCCCGACAGGGTGCCGGCCGAGGGCTTGCGCGCATCGATCTCGGTCGACTATATGGATCCGATGGGCAACAGGAGGAGGGAGCTCTTGACCACGCCGTTCACGGTTCGGTGCATGAGGGGCACCGTTGCGACCCTCACGATCGCGGAGCCCCCGCCCAAGGGGTATTGCTGGAACCCTGAGAGCGTATGGGACGACTATTTGGAATCTTACGGGAGGCGGGGCGAACGGAGCCTCGAATTGCGCATGAATAGGAACCGGAGCGCCATCGCGTACTTCGCGCCGATCCGCTTGGAATTGTCCGTTGGCGCCATCACGATCTACGATGGGGGGATATGGGGCCTCCAAGTGATCGCGCCCATAAGGCTGAGGTCGAACTGCGAACTATCGGGAGTGGGGATCGAGGTTTCCATGAACCCCCATGGCGCCATTTATGTGGGGAAGCCGAGTGCCATCTCTTTGAGGCCTTATGAGGAGAGGGTCGAGCGGATAACCATCTACATGAGCGGACTCGCCCCGCGCGGGACTTGGGAGGTCACCGTCAAGGCCGTCTACGGGCTGATGGCCGAGGAGGCGAAATTCGCGTTCACGAGGCCCTGATCAGATGTTCGCCCCTCGGTGCCCAATTCGCGTCCAAAAGGGTCCTATTATCCGATCCGCCCCAGATCCACATCCTTCCCATATAATTGATAATTATCAAACCAATAAGCGTAGTTGAACCAAATGCAATAATGGCAATAATACCTATGTTCATCAATTGGCTCGGGAGGGTTAGGGATATAATGCAATGGATTATGCCTCCTAGTACATGGAAGGCCCCAATATCGACATAGGCTCATAGAACGCTCCCCATCCCGAGATAGGGCCAAGCCCAACCCAATAGCCATGGCAACCGTCCCCAATCCTGCTCCGATCGCGATTAAACTCGCTCCAATCCCTGGAGGAAGTGCTTCGGCAGGGGGCATGAGCTCAATGCAAGCGGTATTGTTGAAATAATCCGATGCGCTTATGAAACAGCTTACAATGCGCCCTTCTAGCGATTCTGGCAATGAGGCCATATATACATCTCCAGAGCGCCTCATTTGCAACTTCGCCCAATCCCGTCCCTCGAGGGAATAGAATAGCGAAACTGAAGTCGGGTCGACCCCTATGCCCCTGAGTTTAAAGTCCAACCATTCATATTCAGGGTCGATTATCTCCGCGTGGATTATGGTCCGGTTGATGATCCTCGCTCTGATCAAGGGGGGCGTGATGTCGATCAACGATGGATGGCCTATAGTGAAACATGTTTTCTTCTCTTTCGCGAGTGAGAACCAGAATCCATGTGGGGGCTCTGGATCCCAGAACTTCATCAAATTGTTAAATGTCGTTATAGCGTCCATGCGATATTTAAGATCCCCGGTGATTGTCCACAAAGCCAGATCCATGGCCAATCTTTTTTGATAATGATCCTTTCCATTATCCGCCCCGTTATTGGATGGCAATTTCCCGGGATGGCCGGGGACTATGAGGTCATAAATGAGCTTAAAGTGATCATCTCCGCCCTGCCTCCAGTAGGCCTCAACCAGTTGGCGGCCTTCATCGATGGCAGCCTCATCCCCAGAGGCGAGTGCATATTGGATCAGATCGATAATGGCCGAGCCATGGAGGTAGGTTTTTATTCTCGTAGCATTGCGAATTTCCTCTTCCCAAGAATTCCTCCCTACATATGCTCTATGGAACTTCCTCGCGAACTCTAAGTATCGTTGTTCACCAGTCACTCTCCACATAGCATAATGCGCCATGCGCTCCGGAGAGCGATATCCGACGTCTTCGTCTAATACGCCATCGGAATCGGCATCTCGGAGCACGCGCCCATCTGGGAATTGAGATATCTGATAATCAAGGTTGGCCCTAGCTACCTCCAAATACTTGCTGTTCTTCGTGATCCTATACGCCCATAGAAGGGCATAGCTTACGTAGGCCTCGGAGGGGGCTAGCCAAACCATCCATCCCTTAGCGCCGCCGGTCCTATTTGAGAATGCCCACCATGTTCCCGGCCCCATGTGCCCCCACTTTAAATGATCTACTATAAAACCAGCTGAGGAATCGATATACCGATTTACGCTGGGATCTGGGTCTTGTGAATTTAAGCCAGCGAGAAATAGTATAACGTTAGCTTGGGCAATCAGATATTTCGTGGAATTTAATACGTTTCCTTTTCGGTCAACCGAGAAGTACACGCCGCCATACTCTGGGTCGAAGAGGTAATTCTTTACGAACTCCCTTTCCTTAACCATATAATTCCTAGCCGAATGCTTCTCGAAATCTAACAATTCGTTTGGAATTTTGGGCATGTACCCCCTAGCTTCGATTGATGATATGACGATCGGGCTTACCAAGATCATCATTAAGATCGATATCAAAACCACACTCCGCACATTCTTAGCCCTGAAGCAGGTTATGAAGACGCGAGCGAATGATCTAATAGACAATCGATTTCCCTAAACTAGTTCATTGTAATCTCATTCTTAAATTTTTTCCTCTCCATCCGAAATACTCTCAAGTTCGCCGTTCCAGTAGTGGCATTCTTGGGGTTTGGTGGAACCCTTAAGTGGTTATGGCAGGGAGCGTATAAGCATGCACGTCCATGGCGGCCTGCAGGAAGAACGAATTCCCATCGAGGTTGGTCTTCATTTCGTCGATGGTCACAAGCCTTGATGGGCCATAGGGGGTCAAGGATTCGAGCTATGGATCCAAGGCCCAATAGCCCTCCCGCCTTTATGGGGCCATAAAGCCCAGCCTAGCTTCCCACGTTCAGCCCTAACGAGGTGGGACCATGACCCGCACTTGGCATCGGACATGCGCTAATAGCCCATTCGCTCCAACGGCCTCAAAGAGCCTCTCCAAGGCGCCCATGACGAGATCATAAGCCTTGGAAGGCCAATCCGGGACATCGGGCGAGAGCTAGGCGCAAGATCGCCCGCCGCGGACATCCTAAGCGTACAAGCCACTAGCTTCGGCCTCGAATGCGGACCTACGCCTCCTTACGAAGACCTCCTTCCTAGCCCTAGGCGTAAACTAGCCTTGCAAGGCTTGGCCGAAGCCCTTGGAGCCATATGGCCCTCGAGATCATCAAGGCGAATGGCCTCAGCGACAAGAGGGAATGGCATTGGGGGTAGAATCCAGTGGGCCGTCCTCTCCCGACGAAGGCGCTTGGCCTTACCTCCGAGCATGGAAGGGGTAGCCCGATAAAATCCTTAACTGAACGCGACCTCATGATTGGCACAAAAGTTTAAAATGGAGTATTAGGGAAAAAGAAAATGGACGGAATGAGATTGCCAATCGCGGCTACATTGGCGTTACAACCCAAGCTTTCTCAGCCAGATCCCCCGGGATCGTATAGCGCTCCCAAGCGATCCAATTTTGAGCCTGCGATGATTTGTAAAAATTGTGGGCGGAGGTTAAAGGCCACCGACATCTTTTGCAGCTTCTGTAAGATCCAAGTCCGTTGCGCGATATGCGGAAACGACCTACTCCCATCAGACAATTTTTGTGATAAATGTGGTGCGAGGGTAAGGGCGGGCATCGAGCTCGGGAAGGTTGAAGAGCAAGGTGAACTGAGGGCGACCAGGAGGCTGCTCCTTATGCTCATATTGCTCTCGTTGGTATTTTCATTGATTTTGATATACGTGGCGTTTGGATGAAAATTATGTCTTGGCATGCTTTTACGATTCGCGTTCCGAAAGCGGTGCCTTCTGGAGGTATGCTTTTAGGGGAGCCTCTGACATCCATAGGGAATTGGGCGATCCGCCCTTTTAAGCGAGAAGTATGGGGGAGGCCCGATGAGACGGGAGGTTAAATTGGCCATATATGGGGTGCTGATCCTTTCGTACATAATCACGGCTGCCCTCTTCCTCTGGATTTATTTGATGATCGAACCAATGTTGACCCTTTCCCCTGTTCCGGAGGGAGGTGGTGAGCCCGGCGTAGCGCCGGTTCCAGAGGGGGCTCCCCAAATCTCCCAGCGCTTACTTCTCCTCTATCGCCTGATCAGGTCGCCCACGATGGCCGCGATCTTTTTCTCGCTCTTCTTGATAGCCGTATTCCTGAACGAGTTCTCCTACATCTTCCTGGCCATCCTTCACGTATTCATCAGCAGAAAGCGCATAAGGCCGATCTCCGAGTGGAAGAGCATACCCATGGTTTCGATCATAGTGCCGGCCCATAATGAGGAGAAGGTTATCGAGGAGACTATACGTACGCTACTCGATACCAGCTATCCGAATAAGGAGATAATAGTCGTCAACGATGGCAGCACGGATAGGACTGAGGAAATAGTCAAACCGTACGCTCTCAGGGGGGAGGTCATATTGATAAACCGACCGAATGCAGGAAAGGCAGTTGCTTTGAATACGGGGGTACATGTCGCAAATGGCGAGATAATAGTCGCCATAGATGCCGATGGGGCGGTGGAGCGCGATGCCATCACCAGGCTCGTGGCGCATTTTCAAGATCCCAACGTCGTCGCGGTCGCCGGGAACGTTAAGGTCGGGAATAGGGTAAACCTCCTCACAAAGCTCCAAGCCCTTGAGTACATCCGCGAGATAAACCTCAGGCGCCGGGCACTGGACCTCCTGAATACCATTTATGTGGTTCCCGGGGCGATCGGAGCATTCCGGAAGAGCGCATATATGCAGATCGGATGGTATGATAGGGATACTGTTGCGGAGGATATGGATGTGACTATTAAGTTCTTAAAGACGAGGGGCCTGATCCCGTACGAGGGGACCGCGATAGTCCATACGGAGGCCCCGGAGACCCTGAAGTCCTGGTTCCGCCAGCGCAACAGATGGTATGGAGGGACCCTGCAGACCATGGTGAAGCACAGGGCCCATTGGTGGCGCCATGGCGCCCTGAGTTTCGTGGGCTTCCCCTACCTCTATTTGAGCAGTATATTCGTCCCGGTGCTTGAGATAACGGCCATCGGGGTTGGGCTCATATATAGCCTACTAGGCCTATGGCGGGGCGTGTTGCTATACTTCGCGGCTGCGATGGCCGTGGAGTTCTTCTGCTCCATCTTGGGCATACTCATTGACAGGGAAGATCCGAAGTTGATCCTATTGACGCCCATATACGTCCTGATATATCGATATTTCGTTGATTTCGTCAGGATGAAATGCTACTGGAACTATTATAGGGGGAGATTGGGGTGGACTAGGGCCGAGCGATACGGGGGGCTGGGGAAGAAGATAGGTGTGTGAGGGCCAAGGCGATGGGATGGGCGGGAAAACCAAGCTCACGGCCCCAACGAGCATCGCGCTCCTGGGCTTATGGACCCTTAAGTGGTTATGGCCGCGAGCCAAGATCCGGTCGAGGCTACAAATAGATTTGTGCTTATGAATAACGCAAGGCTGCGATAACCTTAAGGGTCTCAAGATCAGCATGAGCCGCGAGGGGCGGAGCCTGTTTTACGCTAGCTCTCTCCAATGCATGAGGGCTTACGCGGGGCGTATCTCGACGCCGGTGGTCGCCGCTCTCGTTGATGCTAAAAAAGGAGGGGGGTTTAAAGTATCTACAGCCTGATATCGGTAAAGGTCTGGAGCAGCAGAGCGCCCAGGAAGAAGGCGTACCAGAGGATGCCCATTGTGGTGAAGGGATGGGCCCTGAGCTCCTTGGGCATGACCTTATAGTCGATTATTATCGGCAGAGGGAGAGCGACGAGCAGGGCGAAGAGACCAGTTGGCGCCTAAAAGCGCTTAGCCAGTAAGGCGAGGCTAGGCCGAAGCCTATGGAGGCCACTAAGAGTAAAGGCTATCACGAACTTAAGGGAGCATCGGTAGTAGATCCTCCTTGGAAGAGGACCAACTCACTGGCGCCTATGGCTAGGGAGGCCAGTATTATGCCGGACCCTATGGCTTTGATATGCTCGGTGAATGTTCTCGGTGGACGGGGGGTAACGCAAGCCCCTCAGCTGCTGGTTGGATGGGAGGCTCGTCGCCCCCTCCTTGAGGAGTGCGTAGAGCAAGAGGGGCTTGCTTGTCCGTTTCCGATCCTTGGGTATCCTATCTTATCTTAGAAGTCCTTTCCTTTCAGAAGTCTTGTCTTATTCCCCTTATGATGGCCCCATCTTGAATAAGTCCATCCCCAATTGCGACAAGCCCTCATCTTGGACAAGGCTTCTAGGGGATAAGAAGACAAGAAAGGATAAGATAAGACAAGGGAAAGATAAGAAAGGAAGATCCTTGTTGGCTTATAGCAAACGCCGGGAACGCCCGGGAACGCGGGAACGCCCCGCGAGCGCCCCCATGGGGGCCCTTCGCACCGTTGGGCGCAGCCAACGATCCCCGGATCGGCGTATGGCGGCCATGGATGGATATATTTGGAAATGTTTAAAATCGGCGTGCGAATTCGGAAAAGTCGATGAGAATGGCCCAAGCCGCGGGGCTCGGCGACGAGGCCCTGAGGCGGAGGATACTCGCATATGTTAGGCATTCCCATGCCAGGGGCGAGGCCCCCTCAGTGAGGGGGATCGGGCGGGGGCTCAAGGTCTCGATGAGGAGGCTCTATCGGCTCTTCCCGAGGGGGCTTGGGCAGATATACGCCGAGGCCGGCCTCCCGGCCGATGAGGCCAGGGGGAGGCTCGCCCTAACCGAGGGGGCCCTGAGGGCCAGGGGGAGGAGGGCGAGCGGCAACGAGCTCACGGCCCAGATATTCGAGAGGCTCGATAGGGGCGAGGGCCCGACGAGGATCGCCTAAGGGCCCCAAAGGGGAATAGTCTATTTAAAAAGAGACGAAATGTTGGTTAACTAACATACGGTGTTATGGGATGCCCGCCCACGCGTCCCCGCGGCCGCAGCAGCGGCGGATCATCGAGGGGTGCGCGGGGCGATGGATGAGGAGGAGAAGCTCATACTCATATGCGCGCCGCCACCTCGGCCCGCGATCCCAGGAGGTTATATTACATACTCCCGACGCTACCCCCAATTTCGGCCAAAGGGCGCGAAAGGGTTTAATAATACGCCCATTTCAAGGTCTCCCGATTTGAGGGAGAATTTCAGATATACCTTTTCCCGCGAGACGAGGGAGGGCATCGAATTCATGGAGGCGATCAGGGTGGGGGGCTTCGTTCTTTATTCCATGCCCCTTGGCCCCGGCCCCCTCGTGGGCATGATGGAGTTGGGCGAGTTCGAATCGGCCCTGAGGTCGGGGGGCTGGCGATTGGAGGATATCGAGCCGGAATCCAGCGGGGGGCCGACCTTGGCGGGCGAGGATCCCGCCGCGTCTGGAGCTCTCGGCGCGGCGGCAGGCCAAAGCGGCTAGCGCTTGCGGTAGGGGGCATGGTAATCTAAGCCGCGTGGGCGGCCAGCCCTGCTACAACGCGTTTCGACCTCTTATAACTTTTATAATGCTCATGGGCGAACCCCTCTTAACCAGCGAGGCATAAACGTCCCTCGATCTTGGAATGCCTAGCTCATGGGCGTCTAGAATGATGAAGTTCGCCCCTCCCCCTTCCTCTATTACACCATTTGCCTTAAGCGCTTTAACCCTTCCAGCGTTTACGGTAGCCATTTTTAAAACATCCTTGGCGCTTATGCTCGACCCACTCAACCTAAGGATGTCATAAGCCGCCTCCATTTCACGCCACAAATCCGGCTCAACTATCCCAGCGTTATCTGTTCCGAGGAGCACATTAACGCCATGCTCCGTGAGCTCCGCCAAGGGTGGGAGGCCGGCCCCGAACCTCATGTTGGACCTAGGGCAGACGGCGACGATCTTCCCCCTCTCGGCCAAAACTTTCATGTCCGCCTCATTAAGGTGCGTTCCATGAACTAGTATGTCCGCGTCTAAGAAATTGAGCGCTAATTCAAAATCCCCTCGCTCATAATCCCTTTCATCCTCCGCTACATGGGTGGATATCACCTTCCCTTCAGCCCTACAGACCTCCCTCATCCTCAATAGTTCATCTCTGCCGAACCTCAATGGGGAGTCCAGGCCGAGCCCATCGGCGCCCCTCAGGACCTCCTCAACACCCACCTCCCCCCTGGGCCTCCCCAACACCATCGCCTTAACATCGTACTTCATGGCTTCCTCCTTCATCATGCGGTGGGTGAATGGGAGCTCCGAGAAGATGATGGTCGCGGTCACTCCGGACCTGAGGAGCTTGGCGAAGACTCCCCTACAGGCATGAGCCGCGTCATCTGCGCTTAGCGATGAAAGGAGCCTGTGCTTTAAACCGTGAGGCTCGCTTACAACTTCTTCCAATCTAAGGTTTGCCTCATATTCTGGGAAGGCGTAGTCGAGAATATGCAGGTGGGCGTTTGTGAGAGCTGGTATTGCTATGCCCTGCCTCAAATCCACGGAGGCGCCGCCGATGTAGCCGCACCCTATATGGGAGATAACCCCATCCATTACCTCGATATGTATCCCTTCGGCCAATTCTAAGTCCTGCCCCAATAACGCATATCCTACATTTATGATCAAGGGCTTGCCCTCACAACAAGTACTTTCTCATTCCGCCCCTGCCTGATTGTATCAAGGGCTTGTGCGGCGAGCATTAAAGCATCCCTCGGTTTCAAGGCTATGCCCGCACCAACCTTGACGCTCTCCATCCATACATCATCCAGGAAGCCCTTGAGGCGCTCGCAGGGTATAAAACATACAATATTATCTCCGCCAGCGTAATAGGCCAATCCACCGTGTTTAGCCGAAACCCTTTTCACCCTCTGAAGCATCACGTTTATGAGCTCTTCAACGCGGTGAAAACCCTTGTCGCTCACCAACCTATTGTAACCGTCTAGGTCGAGATGCGCCGCTGCGGTCTCCTCCAGCCTATCCACCCCCCATATATCTTCGGTAGCGCCATTGAGCGCCCTCAAATTCCCCATAGCCTCGGGATAGGAGGGGCCCAACCCAATGTATGCGGTGAGGGCTACTGGCGCTTTATCACAGAGCTTACTCATAAGCCCCTCAAAGCCCCGAATGTCCACAGCGTTAATTATCACCAAATATGAGTCGTAGGTTAATGGTAGGCTGAACATCCCAGCCTCTGCGCTCTCAATCACTAGATTCCTATAGAGATCGGCTTGAGTCGCTTGAACGATCCATTCCCTATCGTAGCCGAGGGATTTTATCCAGCCCTCATAATCTTTGAGGCGGATAAGGCCAACCCGTATCATATTTCCTCCAGCCCCTCTATCTTCCCGAGCCCCTCTATCTTCCTCAGCTTGGAGGCGGTCTCGACCGCAGCCTCCACGGCCCTCTTAGCGTATTCCTCTATTCTCTCTTGGGCCTGCGCCCTCGTAGCCCCGGGACCTATGATGCCCAATGAGATTGGCTTTCTAAACTCCACACTTAAATCCAAGAGCTTACGGGCCGTTTGATGCGCTATGACCTCATCATGCTTGGTCTCCCCCTGTATTACAGCTCCGAGGGTGACGACGGCGTCCACATCATCCCTCCCAAGGAGCTTGGCCGCGGCGGCGGGGATCTCAAAGGCTCCCGGAACCTTCGCTACAACCTTCACCTCAGCTCCTAGGAGCTCTGCATGGAATAGGGCCCTCTGCAACATAAGATAGGTTATGTCGAAATTGAACTTTGAAACCACAAAGGCCAGCCTCACCCCTCCCATGTCCTTCACCCCCTTATAGACCCGACGTCCGGCACGCCTTGCCTTAAGCCTGACCCCGCATAGGGTGTTAGGCCCTCCCCACCCTTGGTGAGTAAGGTCACGAGGTTAAGGGCGTGCTTCTTGGCCCTCTCAACCGCTATCCTGTAGAGCTCCTCCTCGCTTCCCGCCTCATCCTCATGCACAGTCACATCTATTACGTGCTTTCCAGTTAGCACCTGGACGAGGACCAGACCTATGCTCATCGCTAGGTAGCTATACTTATCGACTGGGCTTGCCCCGACCCACCCGAGGGTTATAGCTGTATCCGCTTCATCCAGCACCTTCTTAGCGGCGACGGGTATATCCTTAATCCCCGGGACGGTATATCTTATGATCCTAACCTTTGGAACGCTCCTCGTGATGACTTCCATCGCCGGTTTAGCCATATCGACCCTCGCGAACGTGGTATCCACGATCCCGATGCTATACGCCATCATCATGCACCTCGCCTTCGACCGCGCCCAACACCTCATCGCATCTTTCAGCAAGGGAAAGAATTGCTCGTATTTATGAGTTACTACTCAAAATTTGGTAACTATTTTATGAGACCTGATTCGCCTCAGAACCTCTCTTATCGCGCCCTCAACGAATCCTCAGTACTCCATAAGCGCCTCGCATGGCTCACGTCGCCTACTTAGATCCGGACCCTATACTTGATGTGGACCTCCCTGCGGCACTCGCACAGAGATACATGGAAAGGCTCTAGCTTCACTGCATCGCCCACTGAGCTGAAGCCCTCACCCTCGACCAGGCTCACCGCGTCGCGGCCGCCGAAGACATAGGGGGCTATGGTGACCCAGAGCTCGTCGACCACACCGTCTCTGAAGAGGCTCCAGAGGAGGCCCCCGCCGCCTTCAGCCATAACCTTCCTCAAGCCCTTCTCGTAGAGGGCTGAGGAGGCCTCTCGCATATCTATTAAGGGCCCGTCGCCCACGATCAACACCTCGACACCCATCCCCCTCAGGGCCTCGACCTTTTCCCGCGGGGCCCTTCTAGTCGTGAGGACCAGAGTTCTAGCGGTCCTCAACGTGTACACCCTGGCGTTAAGCGGGGTCCTGAGAAGCCCATCAACCACGACCCTATCCGGGTTGCGGCCCTCCGCGTACTTCACCCTGAGGGACGGGTCGTCGACTATGACCGTGTTGGCCCCCACCATTACGGCATCGCTCGAGGCCCTAAGCTGATGTAGCCTCCTAAGGTCGTGGAGGCAGCTGAGCTCACTGAAGCCCGTCTTGCTGGCAAGCCTGCCGTCGACGGTTATCGTGGAGTAGACCACAAAGTAGGGTCTGGGCTTCGGGCCCGCCTTAGTATAATACCCTTCATTATTGTAATCAATGTTGCGTGGTAGAAGGTTTATGCCAGCCGCGATTGCCTTATACGGCATTGGGCTATCCATGCGCTAAAAATGGAAGAATTGTTGCATTAAGGCTTTTCTAAGCCGCATTATATTTATTGCAGCCTGCTCGGCCTTAACCCGATCATAGGGATTTTAACTCGATAGCTCAAGAAGCTCTCAAGGCTGAAGCAGTGGTGGAAAAACTCTTTTGCTACAACGTGCTCTTGGTATATTTAAACCCAATCAGAGTTCAGACGTCAAGCGCTCCCTGATGAATTACTACCCGTCCGATGGTTGTCTGGCACAATCGCATGAATGTGATAGATAACCTTGCCTGCGATCCTAAGCGTTGTGAAGGCTGGGGAGCTTAAACACACTGAAGCCTACCCCCAAAAGCTTGTAACCAACCCATCATAATCTTGCGGTGACCTGTCAGGATGCTCCAAGGTAAGCTTCCCTATCTTCAGTATAGGAGGGTGGGGCTTCGGCTGGGGGGTGGACGCCTCCATTATCGCGATAGGCTAAGGGGGCTCTCCGATCCTTAGTAAGCCTTGCTTCCCCGAGCTCAACAACCCCCCTCAAACATGAGGGTTGTGTAAGTGTTCTCGAGGTGCTGTGTAAATAAGGACTTAAGCTATAAATTACATGCGTTCATAACCTTGTTGATTAGTAGCTGGTGTATTCTTGTATCCTCCGTTAGTTCGGGGTGAAATGCTGGCCAATCATGTTGTGCTGCTGAGCCGCCACTATTATATCGCCCAATTTTGCCATCGCCTTGACTTGGGGTCCGATTTCGCGGATAGCCGGAGCCCTGATAAACACACCCTTAAACTTTTTCTCCCCAATCATGGGGACCTCCAATTCTGCTTCAAAGGATTCCCTCTGCCTACCGAAAGCGTTCCTCTCAACAACTATGTCCATAACCCCCAACGTTGGCTGTCCGGTCTCCCCCAATACCCTATCATAAACCTTTTTCGCGAGCAACACAAGCCCCGCACATGTACCCAGCACAGGCATGCCATCGTAAATCCTCTGCTTGATCGTTTGCAATGTTTGGTTGAGGCTTGAAAGCCCACCAATCACGGTGCTTTCTCCTCCAGGTATAATTAATCCTTGAACGGCCTCAACATCCTCAACAGTCTTGACCGGCCGAACGGATCCTTCGATACCAACTTCCTTAAGGGCGAGCTTCGTCATCGCGATATGCTCTTCAATTGCGCCTTGGAGTGCTAAAACGCCTATTATTGGACTTTTCAAGAGGTTCCTCGCTCCTGCATTTTCAGCTCTAGGGTTTTGAGGTCGAAGCCCGTCATGGACTTCTTCTCATCCACCATTTCCTGGGCTTCCGCAACCTTGGATGGGTCATCGTAGAATGTCGTGGCTAAGACTATGGCCCTAGCCCTTTCCAGAGGATCCTCGGACTTGAATATGCCGGATCCCACGAAGATTCCATCGCATCCCAAAGCCATCATCAAGGCTGCGTCCGCAGGCGTTGCTATGCCTCCGGCTGCGAAGTTCACCACCGGAAGCCTCCCCAGACGGCCAGTTTCGGCAACGAGCTCATAAGAGACTTTAAGCTCCCTAGCCGTTTTAATAAGTTCCTGTTGATCTCCGCTTTCATATATCGCCTTTAACCTTCTAATTTCATTGTTGACAATTCTGATATGCCTAACCGCCTCAGCGACGTTTCCAGTCCCGGGCTCGCCCTTGGTCCTAATCATGGATGCGCCTTCCTCGATCCTGCGCAGGGCTTCACCTAGATCGCGAGCACCGCAGACGAATGGTGTTGTGAAATCCCACTTCCAAATGTGCCTTTCCTCATCCGTCGGCGTCAGAACTTCGGATTCGTCAATCATGTCGACGCCCATGGCTTCTAAAACTCGGGCCTCATAGGTATGCCCAATGCGGCATTTCGCCATAACAGGTATAGTGATGTGATCCATTATCTCCTCAATGGCTTTAAGGCTGGCCGTCCTTGCAACGCCCCCAGCCTTCCGCACATCATATGGAAGCTTGTCCAAAACCATAACGGCGACCGCGCCCGCTTCTTCAGCTATCTGCGCCTGCTCAACAGTTGTAACATCCATGATGACGCCGTGCTTCTGCATGTGGGCAAAGCCGCGCTTCACAAGAACAGTTCCGCGCCTCACCTCAACCCCTTCAACTTCCCCAAGCCGCAATCCCCTGGGATGGGCAACCGTACTCACGAGCGAAATCATTTTGGCACCAAGAATGGGATCGCGACTTTAATAAAAAGTTTGCTTCCAATGGGAGATTGCCAACCAGGGATCCGCGAGGTTGGGTCGGGGGAGTCCCCGCCGACAGTCCAGCGCGCGGCGGACTATTTCCCTTCATTTCCTTCAAATGATTGTTTCTTTGAAAATAATCATTTGGGATAAGCTGCGAATTCGAAGGGACGGCTATCCATAACCTCCTAACGTAAGTTGACAACTTTTAAATGAGGGGCTGGCAAATAAGGGGCCTTTGTCCGCCTTAAGAGCTTCTCTAAGGCGCCCATGAGGCATCAGGGCCTTGGAAGGCTCTCGGGGCCCTATTAAAAAAGCCTCATCTCGTCAGTATTGAATGCGGCCCCGATCGGGTGCGAGCCCGATCACTCATAGGAGCCCGCGATCCTGAATAGCGGGGGGTATCCAGCGGAGAGCCGTCCCGTTTTCCCTATCACCACTGGGCTGGCGGGTCTTGTCGCACGAGCACCCACCGTCCCCGATAGGGATCCCATAACCAGTATACGCTAACGACTCGATGCGGATAATATGGATGGGCGGGGTAAGGATAATATGGGGGGTAGGCGTAGTATGGAAGGTAGGCGATTGGCGCAAAGTAATACCTAGGCCTAGCGGCGTCCCCGATCAACCCCACGGGGCCATAACCCGCTGGGGCCAAGATCAATGCTGGCCATATCGGTAGAAGAATCGGCCATGCCATAGTTTTGTTAGGTTCAAAATGGAGCTTAATAAGCTTTATTTTACAACAGTAGGGATGAAAAATATGCGCAGGAAGTAATGAGTTGGTCAGTGGAGGTTTGCGCGATGGATAAGAATAGGGTTCGCTTACTCCATTTTATGGTTGCTGATGATCGTCGCTTATAGCCTCCCAAGGGCGAGGGCCGATGGAAAAATCTTTACCGGTTGGTCCTTCACAATACTCTTCTCCATAACTTACGTGATGGGCATTGTGCTGGGGCTCGTGGTCCTAGCAACGGGGCGCTGGACTTTCGGCCAGGGTCGCAAGCCTAGCCCATTTCACGCGCCTGCCCGAGGCCGACCCTGCGCCATTGTGACGAACGTGATGAATGAAAGGACCTAACAGCCGAATGGATATGAAGGGGGTCCCGAGAGCCTGCTGAGGCATGTAATCAGCCATTTGACGCTTTATGAGCCTAAGTTATCTGTACTCAATTGGCTGCGAATTCTTCGGAGAGGCATTTATTACGATATACGACAAGAGTAAGAGCCAGGCGCGGATATCCAAGTGAAGTATTCAAAAATGTTTAGAGAAGCGCTTTTTGTTTAAGGATGCTAGCGCCTATCCTATTCAAACGTTTAACATCTTTGGCACTATGAATTTTAATCGCGGATTTGTTGAGGAAATTACCTCCACATGCATATCATAGAGGATTTTAATTGTTTCTTCGTTTATTACTTCGTTTGTTTTGCCGTAGGCAATAATACTCCCTTCTTTCATCAATATTGCTTTGTTCGAAAACGCCATAGCGATGTTTGGATCATGCTCACTTACGACTGCTGAAATCCCTTTTTCAACTAGATTCTTTATCGTATGCATAACCATAATCTTGTTTTTGAAATCCAAGTGCGATGTTGGTTCATCAAGCAATAGGATCCTGGGCTGCTGGGCTAAAGCTCTTGCTATCAAAACCATCCTCAGTTCGCCACCACTCAGCTGTGTGTAGAGTCTCTCAGCAAGTTTCTGACATTGCACAGCTTCAAGCGCTTGATAAGCTATTTCATAATCCCTTTCGGATGGCGCTGCGAGGGCGCTTAGATAAGGAGTTCTGCCACTTGCAACCACATCTATAACTCTGTATGGAAATGATGGAGAGTGTATCTGTGGCACGTAACCAACTTGCTGGGCGAAGCATTTTGGCTTCATTCTCCAAATAGGTTGCCTGTCAAAGCAAATGTAGCCAGCCTTTGGCTTTAATAACCTGCAGAGACATTTCAGAAACGTTGTTTTCCCAGAGCCGTTTGGGCCAAGTATGGTGACTAATTCTCCACTCGAGATTTCTATTGATATGTTTCTTAACGCAGGTATCGAATTATAGCAGAACGTCAGGTTCTCTACCGTGATGATCACGCTTAACCACCATACACCTGCATGCTATGCCTTAACAGGTATAGGAATAGGGGTGCCCCAACAAGCGTAGCTAAAACTCCTACTGGTATTTCATAGCTCCATATAGACTTTGCCAGTGCATCAGCTACCAAAAGGAACGTTGCCCCCAGCGAAAGCGATGCTGGTAACAGCCTCTTAGGATCCGATCCCACCATAAGCCTGGTTAAGTGGGGAGCTATTAGGCAGACCCACCCAATTATGCCTGCCGCTGTAACAACTGATGATACTGCTAAAGACGCCAAAACTGTAACAACAACCCTTTCCCTTTCAACATTCATTCCCAAAGCCTTCGCTTCCTCATCTCCCAGGGAAAGCATAAAAACCCTCCACCTTAGAAGAATGACGCCAAGGATTCCAACAAGCGCAAGTGGCATAGATAAAAGTACGTGGTTCCAAGACACTGCGTTAAGGCGACCCGATATCCAACCGACTATTGCGCTCACATTTTCAGGTTGCGCTGTTATTTGAATAAGTGTAAGCACTCCCTGAAAAAGAGCTGAAACAATAATTCCGGCTAGAACTATGGAAACGGGGGATAAACTGCCCCTAACCCTCGAAATGGTAAGCGTGAGGAAAATAGCCAACAAGGCAAACGCGAATGCTGAAACCTCAGTTGATATAACCCCAAGATTAAAGGCTAGTGAAAGAGCCGCACCCACAGCTGCACCAGAGGACATGCCCAGTGTGTATGGGCTTACAAGGGGGTTTTTTAAAATGCACTGAAGAGCAGCTCCTGTAACCCCCATAGTTGCACCGAACAGCGCCGCCATGACGGCTCTAGGCAACCTGATGTTGAAGAAAACAAGCTGTTCCAACGCGTGTTCTGAGACCCCTGAAAGCTTCTCGATGAAAAGGGTTGGTATTATCGTCGGGGTAAGCGGATATTTCCCAACGCAAATATGCAATGTTAAAGCCAAGAGAGGAGCTACAAGAAGTAAAAAAGAGGCGGAGTTAGATCGAAAGCCCATAATCCCTCTTCAACCTCGAATACAACCCGTCGACACCATAAACAAACCTGAAGACCTCGTTAGCCTCAGCCTCTACGTTGAGGTCTTTGAATTTATCTGGGTGAAAAACCTTGGCGCACTGCATGGTTTGGATAACGGTTCCTGCCAAGTCCCATTCTGTCCAGCCGAGGGTTAGCTTGTATACCCGGCGCTCTTTCACGGCTTTAATTGGTTGCCAATTGGGGTCATTGTAAAGGTCTTCAGGCTTCCATTTGCCGAAGCCGTGGAGAATTATGATGTCCGGGTTCCACGCTATAACCTGGTCTAAGCTCACCGAGTACCAAGCTGGCTGTTGTGGGGCATATGCGACATTGATGCCTCCACCATATATAATTTCGCTGGACCATGCCAGGGTCTTGAGGAGGTCGTAAGCGAAAGCCTGATACACCTTCGGCTTTTCAGAGTCGGGTATAGCTAAAGTTATTTTCGTAATCTCAGAAAACTTCCCCTCTAAGTAGGCTCTAAGCTGATTTGCCCTTTCCCTCCTTCCAACAGCTGTACCAATTACTGTGATGATGTCATAGCTCCAATCTCTTTTTCCAGGCGGGTTAAACCTCACACAGATTACTGGCACATTAAGTTTAGTTTGAATGCTCTCAGCCAGGTCTCGATCGTCGGTTCTCATGAAAATGACGTCAGGCTTCAGTTTGGCGATTTTCTCTACGTCAAATGTTCCACCGACGTTGCCAACGTCCGTAATGTTAACTATCTGTGGGAAGGCTCTCGTCAGGATTGGGCAGGTTCGGCTGGAACTGTCCAATCCAACTACCTTGTCCCCCACGCCTAAAGCGAATAAAACTCTTGTAGCTTCAGGCCACAGGCTCACGATCCTTTCAGCCTTTTCTACGTAAACTTCCCTTCCAAGCTGGTCCACTATTTTAACTCCAACATTCTCTTGGGGATTTTTGGGCATGGAAAGCCAAAGGATGCAGGATGCCGCCACTATGGCCAGCGCTAGAACAGCTATCCAAAGCTTCTTCATTTAAAAACACCTCTAAGAGCCTTTTTTATGCCGTCTTCTGCGTGCATGCTCATGCCCTCAACAATTCTAACTGTTAGGGGGAGAAGGTTGACGAACTCCAAGCCGTTGAACCGCTTTGATTCAACGCATTTGTATCCCTGAGCCCACCTTCCCGGCCTATGGACGTGGACGCCGAGGTGTATGGCCCTGTTGGCGCCCGCCATGATCGCGAGCGGCAACAGCTGTGGATCGTTCATTATCCCACCGATGCCTATGTCCGCCTTCCTTAAGACAAGCCTAGAAACAGCTATAACCTTGGCAACCTCGTATGAGGTGGCAGGCATGCGTGTTTCAAGCGGAGTGCCAAGTATAGGGTTAAACCCTGTGATACAGAAATGGTCTACCCCAACTTCCTTAAGCCAGAAAATATGATCGACGTAGTCCTTGTAGCTGCTTCCAATTCCAACCATCATGACGCTGTTAAGCTTTAACCCTACATCCTTGATTGTTTTGGCAAACTTCACTCTTGCATGAAAGTCGTCGCCGGGCTTAACTTCCCTAAAGATTTTTTCATTGATGGTTTCTAATGATGAGCAGACCTCCGCCACCCCCAAGCTCTTAAGCTCTTCTAATGCTTTTCTTGAGAGACATGGGCCCACATTCACCCAAACCTCAAGATTCGCCGCACTCCTTACAGCCCTCACAGCTTCCAATACTAGGCTATCTGCTCCGCTCCACAGGGTGCCTCCGCCGAGTTCAACACGTTTGGTGCCAGTAGCCTCAATAAGCTTAGCAGCAAGCGCAACTTCATCAGGTTTTAAAATATTTGAAAATGATTCAGGTCTGGCGCTTCTTCCACAGTACATGCATGGAGGAGAAGTGGTGCACGGCGTAATGGTTCCGATAAAGCCGTCAAACTTAAAGACGTTGCCAACCTCGCTTTCTCTAACGTAACTTGCAGCTCTGAACAACTCCAAATGCCTATCAACAGTCTTTGTTTCTTCGAGTAAGAATAGAGCTTCCTCCCTTGAAACCTCCTCTTTAACCGCTTTAGACAAGACTCCATCAAATTCCATGTCTGAAACCTCAATGCGATAGTAGGATGGTTGATGTCATTTATAAGTATTACGTTTTTTAATAAAAGTATTACTACATCAACTTATACTTCCTAACCACTACTCTAAGTTGTCGAACAACGATCCGGCTCTAAGCCTCAAAATTCCATCATGTTCCTAAAGCACAGACTAAAAGTGCTGGAATGTCATGATCAAAGCTCATCCGCTTAAAAGCTCCACTTTTATTTCACGCAACATTAAAGATAAGCTAAATTTGAGCCAGCCCCGGCCATAAATTTACGCGAAACCGCACAAAAACTTTCAGTTTTGGGGTATAAGTGGAAACTTTCCGGGACAGCAGTTGCCCCAGGTGGTTCGGCAATGTTGCCCCAGTCTTCCGGCCGTTTTCAAGGCGTTGCCCACGTTTTGCGCCCTCACATCAATTATATTGGCTTACCCAACTTTTTACCAGTTAATTTTATTCGCTTTCGCTTTCGCCTAACCACTCTTCAACCTCCCTCACAGCCTCCTCATCTCCAGCCTCACGGTACCCCATTAAAACCTCATCCCAACCCCATGATTCAGCTTCCTCCTGTGCCTCGCCGATTATCCCTTCGTCTTCCCTGCCAGCTCGAAGTCTCTCTTCAACCCTCTTTCTAACAAGCCAGTTCGGGATAAGCTTCTTTTTTATGACCATTCCATAATTGTAGACCTCTATGCCTCTGGATTCCAAGTAGTTTATGATCGGCCTGTAGCCTTCAAGCCTTTCAGGTCTGTCGAAGGCGTAGATGAGGTGCTCCCAAGGAGCCCTCGTTAGGTAATAGTGTTTATACTTTCGCCGTGTTCCCTTCACTCTCTCAGCCACGTAATAGTAAAAGCCTTGCTCCAACCGCTTCTTTTTAGCGATTAAAACTCCAGTAGCGCCTCTTTCCCTCCCTTTTTTATGTGCCTTAATCCAGATGCCGAAACCCACCGCCCAGATCCAAGGCTTATGCGTCTTCCCATACCACTTTACAACCATATCGCTGAACTTTCCATATAACAAGTTGCAAACAATGTCTTTTGCCGTTTCGTCGGCTCCTTGAGCCAACAGCTCTACAAGCTGTCCGACAAGCCTCTTTCGGACGTATAACAACACTCTTCCGCGTTTTCCATTTCTCACGCGGAGGTAAAAACCCTTACCAATCCTCTCGAGAGTCAAATAGCCGTCGAAACCGTCGACCACAACACCTACGTGTAAGTTATAATAGCTTTTTACATCAAGCTTAACGTATTCGCCCCTCCTCCTCTGACGTTTTGGGGGGACTTCATGCCGTATGGGCGGGGCTGGCGCAGATGCGCTTATCAATTCGCCTATAGGAAAACCTGAGCTTTTCCGCCTGCGAAAGAAATTAAATATGGGACACATTTAACGGTCGCCTCCAACATTACCTAGGCTTCTCCATGACGAAAAAAGGGGGGTTGCGGGGGATATCTCCATGTGCGGTTGTTACGGGTTCAAATCCCGGCGGCCGCACCAACTCCTTCTATTTTCGGCCATTTCCTCTTTAGAAGGCCAATCGCCCTTTATCGCCACTCTGAGGCATTTTACTTTCTATTAACGTAAAGCTACCTAACTGTCTAAGCGCCAGCGTGTTAACGATGGGCATAACTTAGAGTATAGCTCTAAATGTTATTGTTTGTAGTGAAAAGAATAGTTGAGGTTGAAGAGAAAGCTAGGATTCATAAAGATGATGAGGTTGTAACTATTTCAGATGAGCGATGTTTTCCTATCTTAAAAGTTTTCAAGCGAATTACCGAATAAATAAGCTAGCTTCCGTTAAATTTAGTACGTAATACGGTGCGTATTTAGCTTGCATCTGCCAGTCATGAAAGAGGAAGTTATCCGCTTTCTTAATCCGAAGCCGAATGAGGATTTCATAGATTGCACCGTAGGTTTAGGCGGCCATGCCTTAGCTATCTTAGAATGTAATAAGCCAAATGGCAGAGTTTTAGGCATAGACCTTGATCCAAAAATTTTAGAGGAGCTTAAGCGCAGTCTCCATGGAACGAAATTTGAAAGCCGCCTTATCCTCGCTTGTGATAACTTTGCCAATTTGGAGGCTGTGGCCGAAAAACATGGATTTATGGAGGTTTCAGGCGTATTGTTTGACTTGGGACTTTCAAGCTGGCATTTAGAAGCAAGCGGCCGAGGCTTCTCGCTCTGGAGGAACGAGCCCCTCGACATGAGGTACAATCCACAATCAAACCCTTTGACGGCTGAAACAATCCTAAATACGTGGAGCCTCGAGGATATCGAGCGAATTTTAAGGGTTTACGGTGAAGAACGTTTTGCAAGGCGCATAGCCAGGGAAATAGTCAGCTCAAGGCCTTTGAAAACCACCATAGAACTGGTCATGGCTGTGGAGAGAGCCACCCCACCATGGTACCATCGGAGACGCATCCACTTCGCCACAAAAACCTTCCAAGCGCTGCGGATAGCAGTTAACTGCGAACTAGAAAACTTGGAGAAAGCCCTACCCCAAGCCTTAAACCTGCTCCGCAGCGGCGGAAAACTCGTCGTAATAGCCTTTCACTCCCTAGAGGACAGGATTGTTAAAAGCTTTCTAAAATCAAAAGCCAAAGAGGGGGCTGTGAAAATTTTAACAAAGAAGCCTCTAAGGCCTTCGGAGAGGGAGGTTAGGGAGAACCCGAGGGCTAGATCGGCGAAACTTAGGGTCGCAGTTAAAACCTAAGGCTTTTTAAGGCTTCTTCCAGTTCCTCAATACTTCTCAAAACCACGTCTGAATGGGCTGTTATCCACGGGCTTGGGTTTTTAAGCCTACATATGCATATAGTTTGTTTTCCTTTCATTTTTGCGTAGAAGAGTTCCATACATGTTCCGGCTGAAAGCCTCGGCATGTAGGCGATTAAAACGTCGCATCGCTCAATGTCTTCCAAGTCCCGTCTGATAAAGTCTAAGGGTGAAACCTTTGCCCACCAGTTTGGTTCCTCGCTTCTGTACAGTATTTTCTCGCGTTGCCACGGGTCTATGGGCTGGTAGCCGCATCGTATGCAGATTCGCCTTATCTTTTCCCTGTAGCCTTGGCGGTTTTCCATTCCCTGAATTGGACCTGAAATGAAGGCTTTTCTTTCCACGTTTTCAACACCTATGATGGTTTGCCATGCCGTTGGAAAAGGATTAATGGGTGAAGCACTTATTTTGGTTTTTCAACGTAGGGATGGGCGTTCAACTTGGGACTGCTGAATCCTCCGGTAGCCATAGTCTTGGCCTTCTGCCTTTTAGGCTTCCTACTATACAAGCGGGTAAGCCTCGGGATAACGTTGACCGCCACTGCGCTGTTTTTAGGCTTTCTCGCCTTAGACTGGGGAAGCATTCCAAAAATAGCATACACAACCGTTGACCCCTCAACAATGGAAGGCGTCCTAACCATAGCCATCGTTTTCACAACGTTGGGCATAATGTGGCTCAGCATACTTTACAAGGAAACAAGTCAGATAACAAAGCTGAGCGAGAACATAAGCGAGTTGGTTAAAAACCCGAAAATTGTATTAAGCGCCCTTCCGGCCATAATAGGGTTTCTACCAGTCTCCGGCGGCGCCCTAATGTCCGCTCCGATAGTGGATGCAGAAGCTGAAAAACTGAAGCTGCCGCCAGAAAGGAAAGCCTACGTAAACCTCTGGTTTAGGCACACGATTTTTCCGGTTTACCCGCTAAGCCAAGTGCTGATTATAACAGCGGCCCTAACGGGAGCCCCGCTTTTCTCCATAATTCTGCTTCAAATTCCAACAGTCTTAGTGATGGTTTCCGTAGGCTTCATCGTCGGCTTTAGAAAAACATCAGCCCAAAAGGGAGCAGCAGCGAATACAGATAAAACTTCAAGTGTTAAAGGGTTCCTTTCAGCTTTTTCGCCAATATTGACAACGATAGTTGTGGCAGTCTCCTTAAACCTTCTAAACCCGGAGTTCTCCAAGCTTGGCTTAGACGTTTTAACAGCAACCTTCGCTGGCCTAACCTTTTTAGCTGCAGTTTCAAGGCTAAACCTCAAAGCCTTTGTAAAGCCCCTTAAAGGGTTAAGCCTATACGACGTGACTCTGGCAACATACAGCGCCTTCCTCTTAAGGAATATCATGAAAGCAGCTGGCATAGCGGAAATCTTCAAGCCTCTGATTTCAAATGGCAGCAGCGCAAA